>UEXR01000081.1_pt1 | contig 71111 bp, 62 predicted proteins | sample 4301101 | NCBI WGS metagenome assembly UEXR01 (sample SAMEA4773180, study PRJEB27434) | metagenome | biome: 2259; feature: agricultural soil; material: soil | place: USA | collected 2014-09 | depth 0.25 m
CGTGCGGGAGCAGGTGAGCGGCATCTATCTGTTCGAGGAAAACCTGCCGGTCGACGACTCCTTCACCGTCTCCTACGGCGGGCTCACCTCGGACGACTGGCAAGGGAAACAGCGCGACCTGGATAGGGAGCGAGCCCGGGTCACCGCCCGGGGCCGAGCCGCTGCGAGTGACACTACGAAAGCAGATAGCGGGAGATGAGCCGGGGCTGTCAACCCATAGCTCACAGCCCATAGCCGCTCGCGCTCAGCTCCAGTATGCACGTATTGCTCCCTTGCGCCGCTTCCCCGACACCAGCATCGCCGTCGAGAGCGCGTCGGCCTCGATTCCCGTACGTGCCACCACCGAAACCTGGGTCACCGCGTCAGCCGGCCAGCCGGTGTCCGGGTTGATCACGTGCCCTCGGACAGCCCGGCCGTAGCGCACCACCGAGACCGTGTTGGAGGAGGTCGCCAGCGCCGCATCGCGGAGCCGGGTCGAGGCGATCGTCTGGCCGGGCCGCCGAGGATCGGCGATATCGACCCGCCAGCCTGACTCGCCCGGCGGGGCGCCTAACGCCAGGCAGTCGCCGCTCACGTCCAGGAACGCCCGCTCGATTCCGGTCCGCCGCAGCACCGACGCCATCCGGTCAAGCCCGTACCCCACACCGATGCCCCCCAGGTCCAGCTGAGTCTGCCGGCTGGGAAGGGCGAACCGCGTCCCGTCGATCTCGATCCGCGCCGCCTGGACCGCTGCGCGAGCCTCCGCCAGTTCGGCGGCCGAGGGCTCAGTGGCCCGTGGCCGATGGAAGCCCCATGCTCGCATGAGAGGCTCGATGGCCGCGTTAAAGGCCCCACCTGACACCCGCTGAAAGCGAAGCGCGGCGTCCAGCACGGTGCTCAGGTCGGCATCGGCAGTCAGGCTCGCCCGCCCTGCCCGGCGATTGAGCTCGCACAGCTCACTGGTGTCGTCGAACAGCGAGAGTCGCTGCTCTACTCGACGCAGTTCGGCCAACGCAGCCTGAGCCGCCTCGTAGCCCGCAGCTTCGGACTCAGCGAAGAGCTGCAGGTGGACCGCCTGGCCCATGGCCCACGACCAGCGCTCGACCAGGCACTCCCGCCGGCGGAAGAGCGGTGGGACCCGGAGAGCCGGGCCAGCAAGACCAACCGCCAGCGCACCCAGGAAATCGCGGCGTCTCATAGCGACGGCACGACCGGACGGCCGAGCTCCCGCAGGACGAAGAAGGATTGCACGTAGAAGGTCAGCGCCATGAGGGCGCTGGAGAGGGAGAGCAGCCAGCTGAAGCGGGCGTCGACATAGCGCATGAGCCACATGGATCCAAAGGAGAGCAGGAGGGCACCGAAGGGCTCGACAATGAGCAGCTGACGCCACCGTTCACTCGGGCGCTCACAGAGACCCAGCGCCAGACCGCTGAACACGAAGATCGCCGCCATGCTCAACAGGTGAGTGTGGGTGATGGTCAGCATCTCGGCATACGACTTGGGGAACTGCATGCTGCCTTCGGTCACGGTGGAATCCGCGCCCCGGTACCGAGCCGCGACGCCTGGCGGAGTCATTCCCGTGGTGTGATGGATAAAGAGAAGCGAGGTGGTGTAGCCTACCAGCTGCACCACCGTAATCCATCGCCCTAAGGCCCGAAGCGGACTCGGCAGGTAACGCCAGGAAAGCCGCGGTGGAATGGTCACTTAAGCTTCCCAGCTGTCCGCCAGACGTTGAATTGGGCCAGCGTCTGACGGACGCCGAGCGTCACTGAATTCGAGCTGATCGTCGCGCCGGAGATGTTGCGAATGTCCTTGCCGACCTGGAGTGGATCTGCCGCCGTCTTGCCGCGAAACTGCTTACGCCAGGACTCGTAGGCCACCTCTCCCCCCTGAGGCTCGCGGTACACCAGGATGTCGATGTCGCGGAGGGTCGCGGCCGGATCGACCGCGACAAGAAAGGTGATCGGCAGCTCCTTACCGATGACATTGCGCACCTCCGCGAACCCCAGCAGCATCCCGCCTTTCGAGACTCGATACACAGTGCTGGTGTCAATCTTCACGGTATCGACCTGTACGCCGGCCCCATACACGCGCTCAATTGATTTGGCCAGCTTGCCTGGCGGGGCGGATTGCGCCGCAACGGAAGCTGTCAGGATGAGCATGGCGAGGAAGCCAACAGCCAGTCGCGAGCTGATGGCCCTCATCCTGGCACTCGGGATGAGAAACCTTGGTTCCCTGAAGAGCTACCCTGAACGCCTCCCCACTCAGAACTGATACCCCACCCCCAGACTGAGCAATTCGCCCTCCCCGACCCCGGCCTTGTTGCGGAGCAGCTGGTAATCGCCCTTGAACACCACGTTGTACAGCGGCTTGTAGGAAAGCCCGAGGGTAGTGATTCGCCGTGCCAGCGACTCGGCGTCAGTGACCCCTGTGGGCACGTCCGCCTGGGTATCGTAGTGCTCATAGCGGATGAAAGCGTTCAGCCGCTGAGCGGAAGCAGGGGCCAACGCGGAAAGAACGCTGTATGCCCCTTCGACATATCCCCCGGCGATCCGGCTCCCGATCTGGCTGCCGAAGGCGGCGTCGATCCGCTCCGCGTCGGCGATGCTGATGTTGGCGACTTCGCCCCGGAACATAAAGGGGCCCACGTCATAGCGCGCGTCCGCTGAAATCAGCGCGACCGCATTGTCGAAGCGGCCCGTCCCGAGGGCCGGATCCTGATTGGCACTCCCTCCGTACCAGAAGGAGCCGCCGAGCTTGAGCCCTGGCCGTGCCCACTCCAGCCGACCGGTTAGCGAGGGATTGGCAAAGCTGGCATTCTTGCCCTCTTGGCGGCCGCCCCGAATTCCTTCGTCGGCCGAAAATCCGCTCGCGAGGAGCCCGTTGACCAAATACACCCGATAGCTCAGCCCGGCTGACCCGGAAAGAGTGCCCACCACGCCGAGACCGATGTCTCGCCAGGTGGTCGGAATAACGACATCATCGAAACTGGGCCGGTCAACTCCGTTGAACGTGGGAGGCTCATGCACCTCGTTGATGATCCCGATGGGGGCGAGAACCAGGCCGGCGCGGAGCGTGGCGGCGGGAGAAAAGCGATAGTCGAGGTAGATCTGCTCCAGAGCGACCTCGCCGCCCTCTTCTCCGCCCTCGACTTTGGTGTCCTCGACCTCCAGCTCCGAACGAAAGGCGATCCGCTCATTGAAGCTGTGGCCGAAGAACACGACGAAGCGCTTCACGTCTACCTGCCCCGGCGAGTTGGGTCCGCTGGGGTTGGTGTAGTGGACCTCACCGTAGCCTCCAATGGTGGTCCGTTCAGGTTCTTGGGCGAGGAGAGTGATGGGGGAGAGGGCGAGGACTCCGAGGATGCAGAGGGAGGATCGCATAGGGCCTTGGGAGAGTGATAAACTAGTTGAGAATGATTTTCATTTGTAACCCTACTACTCTATTCCCCATTCGGACTGGTGTCAACAGCGCTGCCCGCCCATCATTCGGGCTATACCTCGCGATGGCCTCACTTTCTTGACAGCAAGCGACCCCGAATGCCATATCTACCCCTCCGCTCCGTCTCCCTCCCTCAGCCTACCGAGCAATTTTTCGACGGATGGCTGGCTGAGCTCGAGACCCGACTGAAAGCGCCCGCAGCGGACTGGTACCGGATCACCCGCGACCTCCTCGTCCAGCTCTACTATCCCGGCCTGGGGGACTACGACGCCGTCGTTGAGGATCCCAAGACATCAGCGGCAACCCGAGCCGCGCTCCTCTGCCTCGATCCTCACAACATCACCCTGGAACCCGAGTACTACGCCGAGGTGGACGCGGCCCGCTACGCCCGAGTGAAGCCTCTGCTGTGGCTCTGGCAAAGCTTCGACCGAACACCCCTGGGCGGTAGCAATGTTCACCTGGGAGTTCGTTTCCGCCGTCTGCTTGCCCCTCACATCTTTGCCCGTTGCGGGCGCAACTTCAAATGCTTTCAGTTCGTAGAATTCTCGTTCGGCTACAATCTCGAGGTGGGCGACGACGTGGTGGTGCATCGCCACGTTTTGCTGGATGACCGCGGCGGCATCACCCTGGGGAATCGGGTGAGCATTTCGGATTACGCCAACATCTACAGTCACACCCACAGCATCGTGGATCAGCGGGACGTCACCGATGCCCCGACGATTCTCGAGGATGACGTGCGGATCACCTACCATGCTACGGTGCTGGCCGGCGTGCGGGTGGGCCGGAACGGGATGGTCGGTGCCGTTGCCGTCGCCACCAAGGATGTGCGTCCCTTCCACGTCAACGTCGGCATCCCGGCCAGGTCGATCCGGGTCAAGCCGAACGCGCCTCCCGAGGCGTACATCACCGAGCGGGTAGCGCGGCGAGAGAGCCACGAGCCTTGACTCCGCATCGCATCCGAGAGCGCTGGTACCTGTCTCCTTCATTCACCGCGGCCTGGGCTCTGCTCCTGACCGCTGTCGCCGCCGCTCTGCTCGGCGGCGTCCCCCGAATCTTGATCACCGCCCTCGCGCTCACCGCCGGGCTGGTCGTGCTGCTCGCTGCCTGGCGCCGGGAGTGGGAAGTCCCCCTCCACGCGGTGACAGCTACCCTGCTGGGGGCGGTGGCTTGGGTGACCGATCGCCGGATGTGGTGGCTCGCCGCGCTCGCGCTGCTCAATCTGTGCGGGAGCTTCTGGGTGGCCATCGCACGGGGCCGGCGGCGACTTCGCGAGTCCGAGGCCAAGTGCGATCAGCTGGCTACCCAGCTCGATCGGCGAATCAGCGAGCTGTTCTCGCTCCAGGAGTTGAGCTACGTGCTCTCGGAGTCGATTCAGCTCGACCGAATCGTGGACCAGGTCACCAAGTACGCCGGTCGCTTCCTGCAAACCGACGGTGCCATCGTCGCCCTGGCCGACGATGACGAAGGCCGGCGGCTTCGCATTGTCGCGGCCGCCGGCACCCTGGAGCCGCTGCTCGGGCAGCTGACCGAAGACCAGGACACTGCTCTGGTCCGCTTTGCCATCGACCACGAGCGGATCGAGGTTGCCCAGGGCGTCGCCACTCCCACGGTCAATCTGATCGGAGGCATGGTGGTGCGGTCGGCCGCGGTCGCGCCGCTCCGGTCTCAGGGCGTGACCATGGGAGCCCTGGCCGTGGCCGACCGGCAGGGCGGACCATTTACCACCGAGGACCTCTGGCTGCTCTCCACCGTCGCGACCAACGCCTCCGTGGTGCTGGCCAACAGCCGGCTTTACGAGATGGTCCGTCGCAGCAAGGAGGAGTGGGAAACCGCCTTCAATGCCTTGACCGAGGGCATGGCGGTGCTGGGCCAGGGCGGCGCCATCGTGCGCGCCAATCGCTCGCTCGCAGCTCTCGCCGACATGCCGGGATCGGAGCTGGTCGGGCGGAACTTCTGCGAGGTGCTCTTCGGCGGGTCGGAGGCGGTCACTGCTTTGATCGACTCGGCCTATCGGGGCGAGCGCACTGCTCCGATTGTGGTGCGGCTGGAACCGACCCAGCGGGTCCTCCGGCTCACCGCCGCACCCCTCGCCGAGCGCGCGAAACAAGGCCCGGTCGTGATCCTGGTTGAAGACATGACCGAGCAGCAGGTGATGGAGGCCCAACTCATCCAGAACGACAAGATGGCTTCCATCGGACAGCTGGTTTCAGGCGTGGCACACGAGCTCAACAACCCGCTCACCTCGATCGCGGGGTTGACCGAGCTGCTGCTCGAGCGGGACACCCATCAGGCGCTTCCGCGGGAGCACCTCCGGGTCATCCACGACCAGGCCGAGCGAGCCGGCCGCATCGTGCGCAATCTGCTCACCTTTGCCAGGAAAGGTGTTCCGGAGAAGACGGCGGTGGATCTGAACGACGTCGCGGCGCGAACCTCGCTCCTTATCGTCTACGAGCTGCAGCTTCACGGCATCGAGCTCGATTCGGTGCTCAGTCCTGCGCCGGTGGTGGTCCTGGGAGATCGCTACGAGCTGCAGCAGGTCTTGCTCAACCTGGTGACCAACGCGGTGCAGGCGGTGACCAGCCTGGACGCCGGCCGCCCCCGGCGCATTACCCTGGAGACCGCCCATGTTGGCAGCGAGGCGATCCTGCGAGTCCGCGATACCGGTCCCGGTGTTCCCGGCCAACTGGTCTCCTATCTGTTCACACCCTTCTTCACCACCAAGGCCCCGGGAGAGGGTACCGGCCTGGGCCTCTCACTGAGCTACGGACTGGTGAAGGCGCATGGCGGCGTACTCACCCACGAAGTGCCGCCCGAAGGCGGCGCCGAGTTCAGGGTGACTCTCCCGTTCTACGAAGTTCCGCTCCTGGTCACCGCGGAACATCCTGCCGTTGTGCTTCCCCCACGCAGGGCCAGCACCAGCCGCATTCTCGTGGTGGACGACGACCCCGCGGTGCATCGGCTGGTGAGTGCCCTGTTTACCCCGGATGGTCATACCGTCGAGACAGTCCGTTCCGGGGAGCAGGGGCTACGACTGCTGTTGGAAAGGGAGTTCGACTTGATTATTGCCGACGCGCGGATTCCAGCCGGGTCCTCTCAGCTCTTCGTGCAGGCCCTCGCCACTTCGTATCCGGAGGGCTGCACCCGGCTGATCGTGGGCTCCAGCAATGAAGCCGAGGCGGGGGAAGCGCTGGGGAACTCCTTCAAGAAGATCCGCAAACCATTCAACCCGCGCGACCTTCACGCGCTCGCCGCGGAGATTCTCTCTAATAGCCGGCCAGGCTCGCCGGCTTCCACGGCAGTACGCTGATTCGGCCTTTGACCTTGGCGTTGGTGCTCGCCACGTCCGCGGCCGCCCAGTAGTTCCCTCCCGCCGATAAATCCGGCGCCTCGATGAACCAGCGGCTGGCCCGGAGAAAGACGTTTCCCGTCAGCTCGGTGCCGTGTCCGGCCTCGTCGATGACCACCGCGCTTGCCATTCGATCCAGCACGTTGCCCCGCAGCCGGCTCGCCGTAGTGCCCGAGAGCGAGATGCCCTGCTCCATCCCACCCAGTACGTTGTCGTCGATCCGGAATCCCTGGCTCCGGCTGGAATCGGAACTCGAAGCAGTGATCGTGATGCCGACCTTCGCATCGAGGAGCAGGTTGGCGGCTATGGTGTTATCGCTGCCGTGCTCCACCGCGACCGCCGCCTCGCGGGCACCGATCACCGTGTTTGCCCGGAGCGAGCTCCCGGTGAGGTGATTCAGGTAGAAGCCGCGGCCGGCGCTGTCGGCCCGGTTTTCCAGAAAGGTCGCGTTCCAGGTGAACTCCGCGATGAAGCCAGCCTTGCCGGCCAGCGAAGCATTGTTCCGGTAGATCAGATTGCCGATCGACGGGCGGGTGAGCGGTCGGGCGCCGGTGATCAGTAGCCCGGTGCTGGAGGAAGAGAGATCGTTTTCGGTCACCTGATTGGAGTCGCTCGCCTCGCGGAGGAGAATAGCCGCCGCGTGGCAGTCGATGGCGGGCGCGGGGCAGCGGGTAGTGTGATGGGCCCGATTGCGGGTGATCACATTATTGGACGACCGCCAGAGATGGATGGCCCATCCGGAGTTGCCGGGAAGCTCATTATCCGCCACGAAGGCTTCCCGGACATCGAGGAACCCGATCCCGTTCTGCGATCCACGGGCGGTGATGCCGACGATGCTGGCGCCGACCACGCCCTGCAGCAGGATTCCACCACCATAGGCCACGAACGCCTCCGGGCTGGCGAGATCCAGGCGATCAGCGCTGTCAGGACGCTGCGCCGTCGAGCGCAGAGCCTGACTGCGGCTGCCGGAGACATCTACCCCGGTGATCCGGTGAGCTCGGCCCCCCTCCAGCCGGATGCCGAAGCGATAGCCCCGGACCGTACCGCCTTCGATGGAGACCGCATCGACGCCCTTGCTCGCGATGCCGATCCCGACGTATCGGCTGGGCACCGAATCGCCGCTTTCGAGCACCACACCGGTAAGGTCGATTCGAGTACCCGACGCCGCAGCGATGATCACGCCCCGCTCGGATGGGTCCGCGATTCGATATCGCCCGGGGCAAATCTGTACCTCTCCCTGGACCTGAGTGCCGGCACGAGTCAGCCGAACGCAGGGGGCCGCCGAAAGCGTCGCCGGCGCAGCGCCGAGCAACAGCAGGGCGAGCACCGTTGTGCGCCGTTCTTCGCTCACGGCCGCACCGGGAAGCCCCGCTCCCGGAGATAGGCTCGAGCCTCGGGCAGGCTCGACCCCTGGAAGTGGAAGATCGTCGCGGCCAAGACCCCGTGCGCCCCGGCCCGCAGTGCTTCGGCCAGATGCTCCAGGGTGCCCGCTCCGCCGGAGGCAATCACCGGAATCGACACCGCCGATGCGGCGGCCTGAATCAGCGGTAGATCGTATCCGTGGCCGGTCCCGTCCCGATCCATAGAGGTGAGCAGGACCTCGCCCGCGCCGGCGGTCTCCAGTTGCCGGACCCAGGCAATCGCCTCCAGCGAGGTTGGTTCCTTGCCACCCCTCACCATGACAGTGAGTCGCCCGTTTATTCGCTTGACGTCTACCGCGGCAACCACGCACTGACTCCCGAAGCTTTCCGCCAGGCGAGAGACCAGCGACGGATCTCGCACAGCGGCTGTATTGACCGAGATCTTGTCAGCCCCCGCCCTGAGAGCCGCACCCGCATCTCCCACGGAGCGAATTCCCCCTCCGACCGTGAAGGGGATGAAGATCGACTCAGCGACCCGGGAAACCATCTCCAGGGTCGTCTTCCGCTCCTCCTGGCTGGCGGAGATGTCGAGGAAGACGAGCTCGTCGGCGCCTTCGGCGTCGTACCGCGCGGCTTGCTCCACGGGGTCGCCCGCGTCGCGAAGCGATTCAAAGTGGACCCCCTTCACCACCCTGCCGCCGGCCACGTCCAGGCAGGGTATGATTCGCCGAGCTAGCATACCCGCAGCACGTCTTCGAGCGACCCGGCCTCGCCGGAGTGCAGCAGAGCGACCGCATCCACCAGTGCTCGCCGCTCCCGCGGCCAGGAGAAGCGGGCCTCGGCGTCACGCCAGGGAAGCCATTCCGCTCGATCGTGCTCCTGGCTGACCCGCACTTCAGCCTCACGACCCACGAAGGCCGCGAACACCGGCACCAGCGCCACTTCGTCGCGCCGGTGCTGATAAAAACACTCCACCCGACTCAGGTTGTAGAGCTTGAGCGGAACCAGCCCGGTTTCCTCCTCCAGCTCACGCAGGGCAGCGCCTGAGGGCGACTCATCCCCCTCTATGTGACCATGGACCGTCTCCCACGATCCCGGGCAGCGTCCATTGGGACCCCGCTGCAGTACCAGGCACTCCAGCTCGGCCTCCGCCCCCCGGAGGACATAGACATCTACCAAAGAGACCCGGACGGTGCTCACGGATCCCACCGGGCAAAGGCGTCGAGAAGCTCGATGCCGGCTCGCTGCGACTTCTCCGGATGGAACTGCGCCCCGACCACATTGTCCTGGCCCACGATGGTGGGAAAGACCCGCTCGTACTCCCCCGTCGCGAGCACCGCACTTTCGGGCAGGGCCGCGGGATGGTAGCTGTGGACGTGATAGAAGAATTGCGGGCCGTTTCCGAACACCGGCCCGAGCATTCGGTGCGTCTGTCCAGCGGGAGTGAGATCGACCCGGGCCCACCCCACGTGGGGGACCGGGAGAGTGGTGACAAAGCGCTCCACCCGCCCTGGAAGAAGACCGATGCCGCTCTCGTCCGGCGCTTCTTCACTCTTCTGAAAGAAGAGTTGCAACCCGAGACAGATGCCCATGACCGGGCGTCCCTGGCTGGCGACCTCGGCTACGGCCGCACCGAGCCCTGTCCTGGCGAGTGTCCGGGAGGCCTGGCCGAAGTTGCCCACGCCGGGCATGAGTACTCGTTCGGCCGCCCGCACCTGATCGGGGTCGGTGGTCAGGACGGCCTGATGCCCGGCGGCCGCGAGCGCACGCACCACGCTCTTCAGGTTGTTCACCCCGTAATCGACCACTGCGATCATAGCGACCCCTTGGTAGAGGGGACGCCGGTCACCCGAGGGTCGAGACTGGTGGCGGCATCGAGCGCCCGGGCGAAGGCCTTGAACGTGGCTTCCACGATGTGATGGGGGTTGTCCCCTCGCATCAGGTCGAGATGGGCAGTAAGTCCCGCGTTCAACACTAGGGCCCGAAAGAATTCTGGGGTGAGGAAGACGTCATAGTCCCCCAGCATCTGCCATTTGGCGATCTCGATGTTGTACGAGAGATAGGGACGACCGGAGACGTCGATCACCGCCCGTACCAGCGCCTCGTCCAGGGGCACCAGGGCATCGCCAAAGCGCCGGATGCCCGCCCGATCGCCCAGGGCTTGTGCCAGCGCCTGACCCAGCGCGATGCCGGTATCTTCGACGGTGTGATGCCCATCCACGTGGAGATCGCCTTCGCCTTCGACGGTGAGATCGAGGAGGGCGTGTCGAGCGAACGCCTCCAGCATGTGATCGAGAAACCCGATGCCGGTGCGCACCTGGGCCTCCCCCCTTCCGTCCAGATCCAGCCGGACGTGAAGGTTGGTTTCCTTGGTGCGGCGTCGGATCTCACCGATACGGGCCATCGTCAACCTCGAAGGATCTCACCCAGCGCCTGCACCACCGCATCCATGTCCTCCGGGGTGCCAATCGAGATCCGGAGGCACTCCGCCAGCTCCGCTCCCGACGACACATCTCGCACCAGAATACCATGCTGCTCGAGCAGCCGCCGGTAGACCTCGCGTGCGGGCAGCCGCTGGAACCGAATCAGGACGAAGTTGGCACTACTGGGAAACGCTTTGAGCCCAGGAATTCCTCTGAGCCGCTGGAGGAACCGGTCACGAGTCGCCACGATCTCTCGAGTCCGGACCTCGAAGGAGGATGCGTGGCGCAGCGCTATGCCGGCGGCGGCCAGGGTGATGACGTTCACATTGTAGGGCAGCTTGCCCTTGGCCAGTTCGCGGGTGATGTCGGGATGCGCCAGAGCCAGCCCAAAGCGGAGGCCCGCCATGCCGAAGGCCTTCGAGAAGGTCCGCAGAACCACGAGGCGCGAGCTGGCTGCCAGCAGCGGAACCGCGCTCGGCCCACCGAAGTCCTGATAGGCCTCATCGCACACCACCAGCGCTTCGGTTTCGGCCAGCACTCGCTCCACGGCACCGGACGGCAGAGCGGAGCCGGTGGGGTTGTTGGGCGAATTCAGAATCACTACCCGGGCCCGCTCCCGAACCGCCGCGCCGATGAGTCGATCCACATCGTAGTCGAACTCGGGTCCGAGCCCAACCGAGACGTACCGCCCTCCGAGGACATTGGTCAGCAGGCGATAGAGCGAGAAGGTCGGGCTGGGCGCGACGACGACGGTTCCGGGTCCCAGCGTGACCGAGAGGGTGGCCTGGATCAGCTCATTGGAGCCATTCCCTACAAGTACGCCGTCGGGTACCCAGCCGTAGCGTTCGGCCAGCCGGTCGAGCAACGCAGGCGGAGAGAACTCGGGATACCGCTGCCACGGTAAGGGGGCGATCTCCTCGAGCACCTCCCCCTTGAGCTCCGCCGGCAGATCGTAGGGGCATTCGTTCTGATTCAGTTTCCGAAGTGCTCGCGGCGATACCAGGGTGTAGCCCGCCTGCGAACGTACCGCGGGCTTGATCAGCGCGAGACCATCCGCGCTGTCGGCGGGCACGCCCGCCGGGCCGGAAGATTGGGGAAAGATCGGGCGAGCGGGAGTGGAGTCGGTCGGAGTCAGGTGCCGGTTCAAGCGCGATGCCGGCCGAGGACCGCCTCGAGCCGGGCTGAGAGAGCGCGGGCCCGAAACGGTTTGGTGATGAAGTCATCGGCCCCCAGCTCGAAGACCCGCACCTCATTGTCTTCGTCGCCCTTGGCGGTGAGAACCACGATCGGAATGGCTCGGGTCGCCGGTCGCGAGCGCAGCTGGGCCAGCACCCCGTACCCGTCCATACCCGGCAGGTTGAGGTCCAAAATGATGATGTCGGGCGCGAACCGGTCTACCTGATCCAGCGCCTGGACTCCATCACCGGCCTCGGCGACGGTGTAGCCCTCTCGCTCGAGCAGATCTTTCATCACCCGTCGCAGCTGGTCCTCGTCTTCCACCAGGAGCACGCACCTGCCGCCGGCTCGTCCTGGCCTCTGCGTGGGCTCCACCGGCTCTGCCTCATCCACCAGGTCGAGCTCGAAGGTGACGTCCAGCGGTGAGGCCGGTGCTGGAGGCGGCGACGGAGGCGGCGGAGCCGGTGGGGTTATCCCCCGACTGGTTCGGGTGACCGGACGCGCCGGGGCGGCCCCTCGCGCTTGCTTGGGTACATCGGCAACCCGAAGCAGCTCATCCGCGGTGGAGTCACCCGCGAGCACATGCCGCAACCCACTCTCGAACAGCGACCCCATGCCGGCTTCACGTGCAAGCTCGGCGATCTGATCGGCAGTCGATCCCTGCCCGACCCGCCGCTCCAGCTCCGGCGTCATCGTGAGTACCTCTACGACGCTGAATCTCCCTCGGTAGCCGGTCATGGCGCACTCCGGGCATCCAACCGCCTGATAGAGCTTGCTACCAGCGGGGATGAATGGGAGGAGGCGCTCGGGCGGGGGACTAGTCGAGAGAGCGCCGCATGCCTTGCAGACGCGACGCATCAGACGCTGGGCTACGACCCCGCGCAGGGCCGAGGCGATCTTGTACGCCTCCATGCCCATGTCCACCAGCCGAGTAACCGCATTCGGGGCGTCGTTGGTGTGCAGGGTGGAGAGCACCAGGTGACCGGTAAGCGAGGCCTGCACCGCGATCTGAGCCGTCTCCTGATCGCGGATCTCTCCCACCAGAACCACGTCGGGGTCCTGGCGGAGTATGGAGCGCAGCGCCGAAGCGAAGGTCAGGCCGGCGCGTTCATGGACCTGGACTTGGACGATGTTCTCTCCCAGACGGTACTCGACCGGGTCTTCCACCGTCACGATGTTGACGCCCGGGCTCTGGATCAGCCGAATGGCTGAGTACAGTGTGGTCGTCTTCCCCGATCCGGTGGGTCCGGTGACCAGGATGATTCCTTCTTTGCTGCCGAGGAGGTTGACCATGGCGCGTCGCTCATCCTCGTGCATCCCCAGCGCTTCCAGATCCAGGACCGTGACCCGCTGATTCAGAATCCGGATCACGACCTTCTCGCCCAGCGAGGCCGGAAGGGTGGAGACCCGCAAGTCTACCGCCTCGCTATTGACCGAGACCCGCGCGCGTCCATCTTGCGGCCGTAGCCGGTCGGCGATGTCGAGCCCGGACATGATCTTGATGCGGGAGATGAGAGGCAACCCGGCGTTGCGCGGGATCTTCATGACCTGCCGAAGCACTCCATCGATGCGATAACGGACCACTACCCCGCCCTCGATCGGCTCGACATGAATGTCGCTCGCCCGACTGGTGACCCCGTCGGCCAGGAGCATGTCTACCAGTCTGATGATCGGCCGTTGACTCGCCTCTTCGGCGCTCGCGGCCCGGTCTTCCTCCTCCGCGATCTCCTTGACCTCGAAGTCGCCGCTGATCCCATCCAGCAGACGATTGACTATATCGTCCCCGGTCCGGTACAGCTCGTCCAGCTTCTCCCGGATCCGCATGGGCGAGCCGAGCAGCATGCGCACTTCGCGGCCGGTGGTGAAAGCGAGAACCTTCTCGGCGTCGATGTCGAACGGGTTGGCCGTAGCCACTTCAAGATAGGAGTCGGATTCCCGGACGGGGATCACATTGAAGCGGCGGGCGAGCTGCTCAGGGACCGCCTGGGTGATCTTGGGATCGATCCGGCTCAGGTCGGCCCGGGCGATCCGGAACCGGGTTGCAATGGCGCTCAGGACCTGCTCGTCGGTGATCAGTTTGCGCTGAATCAAAATCTCCCAGAGTGAGACCGGAGCGGGTGCCGGCTCCTGACGCAGTCCGGTGATGGACTGCTCGGGAAGCAGAGGCTCGACGGTATGCACCAACCATTCATCGGTGAACTGCATCCGGAAACCTGCTGGTGGTGTGGGAGGTACGTCGGTAACGGCCGGGGGCCACAGCGGAAGATAGGGGGGTTACAGCAAGCCCCACCAGTCCCGATTGATATCTACGGTGAGGCCGGCGTGGCCGTCGCGAAGCCCCACACCGCCTTCGATCCGAAGGAGCCGCATGAACAACTCGAGGGCGACCCCGGCCACCGGCCGAACCCCCTCACTACTGCCCCAGGGGAGCCCGGTGACCGGCCGACCTGCCACACCCAGCTCCACGAAGGGCGCCACCGTCATGCGACTGCCGGTGGAGACAAAGGGCCCCAGGGGGATGGCTGGCGCAGGCACATCCAGGCGCCATTCCACATGGCTCAGAGCGGCGCTCCGGCCTCCGAAGGCACGGAACGGCTCTCCCACCAGGGTGCCCCGACCGCCTAACACGAAGCTGCGGTACGCCGGTAGACCGTCGTCTCCGATCCCAAGATAGACCCGCGTGAGCAAGGTCCCGGTCCCCAGACCCGCAAGCCAGCGCCCTTCCACGCTGCCGCGAACGTAGCCCCGAGGCCCAGCGCCAGCCTCCACGGCCACTCGACCCTGGAGATCTCGGTGAACCGCAATCCCGCCGCTCGCCCGTTCCAAGGCCAAGCGCAGGATCCGATAGGTCCCCACGCCGAAAGCCGGGTTGGGGCGATAGCTGCCGTTAGCGGGAGACGCGGTCACCGAGACCGATTGACTCTCCTCCACGGACAGGTCGACGTCGAGGCTGGTTCGGCCGCTGAGACGCTGCCGCACACCCAGCCCGGCCGTATGAAGCAAGACGTAATCTCCAAAGTCCTTGCCTCCTTCCTGTGAGGTCAATGAGTTCACCACCAGTGCCACAACCGGCAGATCACTGAAGTCCCGGATTCGCCGTGCCGCGGTGAGACCGAACCGCGTCGCTCCAGCGCTGAACTCGGCGCCGAGTCCACCGGTGACCCGATCGTCCGAGGTGCCGTAGGCAAGCATCGGCCGGAATTGGAGCCGGCTACCGGCCAGCCCAATGACACCGCCAAAGCCCAAGGTGAGACCCTGGACCCGATTTACCCGGACGATGTCGCTTATGCCTCCGGCCGCGAGACGCTGGGATGGGAGGCCGCTCAGGGCCCGTGCGCCGGCGATCCGCTCCACCTCCATCCGCAGCGCGGCCATGTCCTGCTGATTGACCGGGGCCGCGACGTGGGCTACAGCACGCTCCAGGGGCTCGCCCCAGCTCGAGTCGCTCGGCATCGGGTGCTGCAAGCCGGCAATAGGCACGCCCGCAAACAGCGTGGGCGGTAAGGCTGGGTTCAGATCGTAATCGCCAATCTCCCATCGCCCCCGGATGATGCCGCGCGCGGGGAAATCGAGCCAGGACGTGCGCCGGCGAATCTCTACCTCCTGTCGCAACGGCAGCCAGTATCGATTGCGGTAGAGAGCGTTCTCCAGGACGATGCTGATGTCCTCCAACTGGCGGTCCAGGTAGGCCGCCGGGGTGAAGCTGAACCGAAACCGCACCAGCTCGGCCGTCGCCAGGTCGAGGTATAGGGTACCCACCACCAGCGGCCTGGCGAACGACCGCGGACGCACCTGCACCTGCCGGACGATCACGGTACCCCGCGCCGTCCGGACCGTCAGCGAGTCGCCGAGCGCGAAATCGTAGAGCTCGAGGCCTCGGATCGAGAGGGGGTGCGCTACGTCGCGCACCTCGTCTCCCTCACCGATCCGAATGAAATCGCCGAAATTGTTGGTGACGATCCCCAGATGATCCCGGTGGTAGTTGATGTCGGTGGGGAGAAATCGTCCGTCGCGCCAGCCCAGGATGACCTGCTTGCTCCGGTTGGGGGCCTGCCAATACACTTCCACGTCCAGCTCATCGGCCTTGATCAGTCTCGGTGGCGCGGTCAGGCCTTCTCCCACCTGGGCCAGAAAGAACACAAATCCGTGGGCCCGGGTGCGGTATGCGCGAAGCCCGGAATCAGCCTGTGCGGCAACCCGGCGCTCCACCGCCCGGCGCACCAGCGCGAGGGCATCGGGGGAGTTCCAGGACTGGGCAGTGAGTACTGAGAAGTGAGCAGTGAGAACTAGGAGGACGAGCGCAGTTCGAGCTACCTGCGGCAACCCGGCCGTGGGCTTGGAGAGACCTTGACTCATCCGCGCTCACCCCGCACTGCACCCTCCTCTCTCCTCACCTCTCACTTCTTGCTTCTGTCGGGAATATCCCGGGCGTGGCTGGGCCGGGCAAGTTTGCTGTGGCTCATCACCGCGGCCTGCGGCGGACGGGCAGCGGCCAACCGGGCAGAGCATGCGGCACCCAGCCCGCGCGTCATTCCCCTGGCTCGCGCGATCGTCCTCGGGACCGGCGGGTCGCCACCGCGCGACACCAATGTGACCTTCATCGCCGGTGCGCCCCGCACCATCATCCTGCGACACGGTCCGCCGGACAACGTGGTCTTCGCCGAGCTGGTGTTTCCCGCCAACGCCTTTGGGGACAGCGGGCGAGAAGTGCGGGTGGAGCTGCACCCCCGTCCCGGTGTGTACGGGGTAGACCTCTCCACTACTCTCCCGATGCGGAGCGCCACCATCGTGTTCAAGTATGCCCGATACTTCTCCGCTCCCGCTCGAGCGCGAGCGGTGTATGGCACCGATGTCGCCTTCGAACGCGCTCTCGCCGTGGGGCAGCTCCAGCCGGGCGACATGTTGAAGCTGCTTCCCTCCACCAGGCCAGCGTCCGACAATCTCAGCGTCGTTGTCCGAGAGTCAGGCAGCTATCTCGTGGCGGCTCCAGAGTGAACCCAGCCTTTGCAACCTTTGCCCAACAGGCCCGGCGAGGTGGCAGGATGGTACCGGTCACTCGCCAGGTGGTGCTCGACGGCGAGACGCCGGTCACTGCCTTCGCCAAGCTTCATCGAGGGGCGTACGGCTTTCTGCTGGAATCGCTCGAGGGTGGAGAGCGCTGGGCCCGCTACACCTTCCTGGCGACCGAGCCGAGAGAAGTGTTCCGCTACAGCGGGCTGACCTGCTCCCGTTGGAATTCAGCTTCCGGCTGGCAGCGGGTCGACACGGAGCTGCCCCCGTTGGAGCATCTCGGCCGCACCATGCGACGCTACCCCCCGGTCGAGGTGCCGGGCCTGCCGCGGTTTACCGGTGGGGCGGTGGGCTATCTAGGCTACGATATCGTCCGCACCATCGAGTCGCTGCCTGGGGGTCCCCCCGATGACCGCGAGCTCCCTGACGCGCTGCTCATGGTGACGGACACGCTGCTGGTGCTCGACAATCTCTACAACCGGGCCACCGTCATTGCGAGCGTCGAGGTTCCCCCGGAGAACGACGACGCCACCCTGCGACAGCTCTTCGAGGAAGCGGAGGGCCGGATCGAAACCTGGCTGACGCGTCTCGCCCAGCCCGGCGCAACCCGGCCGCTGAACATGCCAGCTGCGCCACCGCTTCCGCCCACGACCTCGCCCTACCCGGACCAACGGTTTCAGGATCACGTGCGCCGGATCAAGGAGTACATCGCCGCGGGGGATACCTTTCAGACCGTCTTGAGCCGTCGCCTGGATCTGGCAGCACCTGAGCCGTTCCTGACCTACCGCTATCTTCGCGCGCTCAACCCGGCCCCGTACCTCTACTATCTCCACTGTGACGACGTGCACGTCATCGGCAGCTCGCCCGAGATTCTGGTTCGAGTCGAGGAGGGTGAGGTCACCCTGCGACCAATCGCCGGCACCCGCCCCCGAGGCAAGACGCCGGAGCAGGATGGAGCGCTCGCCGAGGAGCTGGCCGCCGATCCCAAGGAGCGGGCCGAGCACCTGATGTTGGTCGACCTCGGCCGCAACGATGTGGGGCGGGTCGCGGAGTTCGGCTCGGTGCGACTTACCGCCTTCATGACGATCGAGCGCTACTCCCACGTGATGCACCTGGTCAGCGAAGTGCGAGGACAGCTGCGGAGTGAGCTCGATGCGGTAGCCGCCCTGGCGGCCTGTTTTCCCGCGGGTACCGTATCGGGCGCGCCCAAGGTTCGGGCCATGCAGATCATCGACGAACTCGAGCCGGTGCGACGGGGACCTTACGCCGGGGCGGTAGGCTACGTCGGATGGGGGGCTCGCAGTCTCGACATGGCGATTGCCATCCGCACCTGTGTGATCCGCGGCGACCGCGCCTGGGTTCAGGCCGGGGCAGGTATCGTCGCTGATTCCGACCCAGTCGCCGAGTGGCACGAGACCGAGGCCAAGGCGCGCGCGGTGCTGTTGGCGCTGGCACTGGCTGGCGGTAGGGCGGTCGGGCGGTAGCCCGACCGCCCTACCGCCCTACCGCCCTCCGGCCTTCCGGCCATTATTCAGCCATGCCCACCTACCGCCTCGTGAGCGCCACCGGGGACCAGAGCTTCGAGCTGCCCCCTGGGCGGAGCCTCATCGTTGGTCGGGGCATGGCCAGCGACATCGCCATCTACGATCCCACTGTCTCCCGCCGCCACGCCGAACTGGTCGCCGGGTCCGACGGGGTCGAGGTCAAGGATCTGGACAGCTCGAACGGCACCTGCGTCAACGGTGTCCGAGTGAAGACCGCGCGGCTATATCCCGAGGACTCGGTCACCTTCGGCAAGCTGGTGTTTCACCTGCGGCCCGCCCGACGCTCCAGCGCCTCCGAGCCGCAGCCTCAGCCCCAACCGCCGGCTCCCGAGCCACCCCTGCCCAGCGGCACCATCGTCCGGGAGCTGGTGGTGAGTGGCGGTGCGACCACCGGCATCACCAGTCGGGATGGGCCACTCACTCAAGGACAACTCCGGGTCGCGGCAGGATCGGCAGAGGAGCGGCAGGCCAAGAAGCTCTCCCTGCTTCTGGAAGTCGCCCAGAAGCTCTCCGGCGAGCTGGATCTGGATAAGCTGCTCCGCATCGTCGCCGAGATGACCTTCGAGGTGATGAACGTGGACCGGGTATCTATCGCCCTGCGCGAGCCCACCGGCGAATTGGCTACCCGGATCTCCAAGAGCCGCCTGAACGACAGCCAGGTACACGTGCCCCACTCGATCGGCGAAAAGGTGGTCCAGGAGAAGGTCGCCGTCGTGTCGCACAACGTTCCGGCCGACACTCGGTTCAAGGGCAGATCCATCGTGATGCAGAGCGTTCGGAGCGCGATGTGTTCGCCGCTGATGGACTCCAGCGACCAGGTGTTGGGTCTGCTCTACGTCGACAATCTCACCGCAGCCAACACCTTCAGCGATGAGGACCTGCAATTTCTCGTCGCGTTCAGCGGACTGGCGGCCCTGGGTATCAGGAACAGCCGCTACGCGGAGCAGATCCGGCGTGAGGCCCTGGTCCGCTCCAACTTCGAGCGCTACTTCGCCCCCCACGTCGCCGCCGACATCGCCCAGCAGGATGCCGCCATCCGACTGGGCGGAGAGCGCCGGCCCATCGCGATTCTCTTCAGCGACATTCGCGGGTTCACCACAATAGCGGAGTCGATGGGGCCCGATGCCATCGCCCAGTTGCTGAGCGAGTATTTCACCGAGATGGTGGACCTCATCTTCGAGCACGGCGGGACGCTGGACAAGTTCATCGGCGACGCGATCATGGCCTTGTGGGGCGCGCCGACGGCGCGGGCCGATGATGCTGACCGGGCGCTGCGGGCGGCGATCGCGATGCAGCAGGCCGTCGCCGAGTTGAATCACCGCTGGGCCGCGGCGGCTCGCCCCGAGATTGGAGTCGGGATCGGGATCAACTACGGCGACGTGTTCGCCGGCAACATCGGCAGCCATCGCCGGCTGGAATACACGGTCATCGGCGACCCGGTGAATGTGGCGCAGCGGCTGTGCTCCGAAGCGGGGCCCGGGGAAATCCTGGTGAGCGAGGCCCTGCTCCGCGTGATCCGCGATCCCGTGGACTACGAGTTCCTACCCGAGATGGCGCTCAAGGGCAAGGCGCAGGTGGTACAGGTCTACAAGGTTCGAATGGGAAAGCGAAGCGCGAAAGAGACCGTGCGCGGCTAGTGGTCGGCTCCGCCGACGCTCTCGGTCAGGTGCGCGACCGCGGCAGGAGCTTCCGCTTGTGCCCCGGACTCGCCGAAGCGATACGGTTGACCCGCCTGCTCCAGCAATGACAGTACTAACCTGATCGGCAATCCCATCACGCTGAAGAAGTCGCCATCGATCTTCTCCACCAGGGCCGCACCATACCCCTGGATGCCGTAGGCACCGGCCTTGTCCATCGGCTCTCCGGTCGCCACGTACGCCTGCAGGTAGGAGTCGTTCATCCGGCGAAAGGCGACGTTGGTGACGTCCGTGGCCTGATAGATCGCGTCTCCCACCACCAGCACGACCGAGGTCACCACCTGGTGAGTTCTTCCCTGCAGCTTACGCAGCATCCGGAGCGCGTCGGCGGCATCGGTCGGTTTCTCCAACACCTCGTCGCGAATGACGACCGTCGTGTCGGCTCCCAGCACGAGATTGCCCCGCACACTGAGCGCCTTCTCCCGGGCCAGACGCTCCACGTAGTCCACCGGTGTCTCCAGCGGGCGGCGGATTTCGGGGATATTGGGCGGCGCCACTCGAACATCGATGCCCAACATCTCCAGCAATTGCCGGCGGCGAGGAGAGGAGGACGCCAGCGTGAGGGTGAGCTGAGTCATGGATGTCGGTCCAGGATCAGGGTGACCGGCCCATCATTCTGAATCTGCACCTTCATATCGGCTCCGAATTCGCCGGTGGCGACCTCGAGCCCGAGCTTTCGCAGCGACTCCACAAACCGCTGGTAGAGCGGAATCGCGACCTCGGGACGGGCGGCGTCCACGAACGAGGGACGACGCCCCTTCACTACGTCACCGTACAACGTGAACTGCGATATGACCAGCACCGACCCGCCGACTTCCTGCAGCCCCAGATTCATCTTGCCTTCGGCGTCGGAAAAGAGGCGCAGCCCAGCGATCTTTTCCGCCATCCAATCTACCTGTACCGGAGTGTCTCCGTGAGTGAACCCGGCCAGCAGACAGAAGCCGCGGCCGATAGATCCCACGACCCGGCCGCTGATGGTAACCGACGCACCCGAGACCCGCTGCAGCACGACTCGCATGAGATGAGCAGGGGTATATTTCTTCCTTCCGCCGCGTCGCCGATGTCCGTCGCGGTCAATATCGCAAACAGTCAACGTATAGAGTAATGCCCTCCGCCTCCTCCAAGAATTGCTCGTCGTCCGCGACCGGGGCCCCAGCGCCGCACCGACCCGATCCGGCAAGCTGGCGTGACGACCGAATCACCCTTTCGTGGCTGGGCCACGCCACCGTACTGCTCAACTTTCTCGGTACCTGGGTCCTCACCGATCCGGCACTCGAGGGACGCATAGGAATCGGCCGGGGGCTGGTCAAGATGGGCCCCCGCCGCCTCACCCCGCCGGCGCTGCGGCCTCGCGAGCTGCCTCGACCCGACGTAGTGCTCCTTTCTCATGCCCACATGGATCACACCGATCTGGGCACCTTGAGGTCCATTCCGGCGGAGGTGCCGGTGGTGGTGCAATCCGGCAACCGGGATCTGGTTCGTCGCTTCCACCAGGTCACCGAGCTCGAGTGGCGACAGAGCACTGCCATCCAGGATCTGGAGATCGAATCGGTGGAGGTGCGACACTGGGGGGCTCGGATGGTGACCGACCGTCATCGGGGCTACGGCGGCTACCTTCTTCGCAAGCCAGGGCGCTCTATTCTCTTTGCCGGAGACACCGCGTACACCGAAACCCTGACCCAGGCTGCCGACGGCCGCAAGATCGATCTCGCCATCCTGCCCATTGGAGCCTACGACCCCTGGATTTACAACCACGCGTCGCCGGAACAGGCGTGGAGCATGTTCCGAGCTCTCGACGCCACCTACGTTCTCCCGATGCATCATTCCACCTTCCGCCTGAGCCGGGAGCCGATGGACGAGCCGATTCGGCGCTTTCTGGCGGCTGCCGGGTCCGATCGTTGGCGGGTGGTTCTGAGCGAGGTGGGCGACACCTGGTCGATGCCAAACGGCTAACAGCTATCAGCTATCAGCTATCAGCTAACTAAGAGCTAAAACGTTCGCAGTTCTGACAGCTTGGGCGATGGCTGCCGGCAATGACAACGCCCCCGAAGAACGGAGGCGCTGTCACAGGTTTGCCAAGCAGGTGGGCAGGGCGGCGTTATCAGTTCGCCGGCTACTCCACCGTCACCGACTTGGCAAGATTTCTCGGCTGGTCCACGTTGCAGCCGCGCGAGACGGCAACGTAATACGACAGTAGCTGCAGCGGAATGCTGGTCAGAATCGGAGTCAGCAGATCCAGCGTCACCGGGATGGTGAACGTGGCGTCGGCCAAGCTCTCGATCTCACCGTCGCCTTCGTTGATGAGGGCGATGACCTTCCCACCGCGGGCTTTCACCTCTTCGATGTTCGACACGATCTTGGAGTGCACCGCGTCTCTCGGCGCGATGAACACGACCGGCATATTCTCGTCGATCAGGGCGATGGGCCCGTGCTTCATCTCTGCCGCCGGATATCCCTCGGCATGGATGTAGGAGATCTCCTTCAGCTTGAGCGCCCCCTCGAGGGCCACCGGGAAGTTGACGCCGCGACCGAGATAGAGGGCGTTCGTGGCAGTCCGGAGAAACCGGTCCGCGAGCTGCGCCACCTCATCGGAGCGCGCCAGGGTCTGGGCCAGCTGATCGGGCAGGCAGCGCAGCGCCTCGATGAACTGCCGCCCTTGCAGGATGCTCAGGTTGCGGAGCCGAGCGATGCGGAGCGCGACCAGCGCGAGCGCGGCCACTTGGCTGGTGAAGGCTTTGGTGCTTGCAACCCCGACCTCGGGACCGGCGTGCAGGTAAATGCCGCCATCCACCTCGCGCGCGATAGTCGAGCCGACCACGTTCACCAGTCCAACGGTGCGGGCGCCCCGGCGCTTGGCCTCGCGGATCGCCGCCAAGGTGTCGGCGGTCTCACCCGATTGAGATATGCCGATCACCAGCGTCTTGCCGTCGACCACCGGGTTGCGGTAGCGAAACTCGGAGGCGTACTCCACCTCAACCGGCAGCCGGGCCATTTCCTCCAGCATGTACTCGCCGATGAGCGCCGAGTGCCAGGAGGTGCCGCAAGCGGTGATAATCACCCGCTCGAACTGCTTCAGCTCGTCATCGCTGAGATTGAGGCCGCTGACCCGGGAGGTTCCCTCGTCGTCCAAGAGGTGGCCGCGGAGCGTGTTGCACAGGCTCTCCGGCTGCTCGCAGATCTCCTTCAGCATGAAGTGGGGGTAGCCGTTCCGCTCCACCATGGCCAGATCCCACTCGATCTGGTTCACCGGTTTGCTGATCCGGTTGATCTCCAGATTGCGTACCCGATAACCATCTCGGGCCAGGACCACCATCTCCCCATCATCCAGGTAGACCACTGACCGGGTGTGCTGCAGCAGCGGAGAGGCGTCCGAGGCGACGAACCACTCCTGCTCGCCCACGCCTACCAGCAGAGGCGATCCCTGCCGTGCCGCCACCAGAACTCCGGGTTCGTCCGCCGAGATGAAGGCAAGCCCATAGGCACCGTCCACCTCCCGGAGCGCGGTGGCGACGGCTTCTTCCAGATTGCCCTGATAGAACTCGCCCACCAGATGAGCCAACACCTCGGTGTCGGTTTCCGACTTGAAGCTGTGCCCCCGCTGCTGGAGCGCCTTCCGGATAGCTCCGGAGTTCTCGATGATGCCGTTGTGAATGACGGCGATCTTGCCCGATTGGTCGGTGTGGGGATGAGCGTTGGTGGTGGTGGGAGCGCCGTGGGTAGCCCAGCGGGTGTGACCGATGCCCAGGGTTCCCGAGGGCATGCCTTGCTCGAGCTCTTGCTCCAGCACCGACAGCTTTCCAGCCGCCTTCATGATCTGGAGGCCGTGGCCGTTCACCACCGCAATGCCGGCGGAGTCGTAGCCACGATACTCCAGACGCCGCAACCCCTCGAGCAGCAGCCCGGCCGCCTGCCTAGGTCCGATGTAACCTACGATACCGCACATCGCGACGTGACCCTCAGTGCAAGAGTTCTCGACCTGCCGTTACGAGCGCTTCGGCATCGGCCGAGGTGGGTGCTTCTGCGATAAGTCTGACGATCGGCTCGGTTCCTGACGGCCGGATATGCAGCCATCGATCCGGCCAGGACAGCCGTAGCCCGTCGCGCTCATCCGACTCTGCTTGAGGAAAGCGCCGGCGGAGGTCCTGGTACAGCCGTCCGAGATCGGGCCCCCGGGGACCCTTCGCCTTGACGATGGAGTAGCGGGGCGCGGACGCCACCAGCTCCGACGGTGTTACCCCAGACGTGGCAAGTAGATGCAAAATTAAGGCCACCCCCAGGGGGGCATCCCGGCCAATGTGCAATGCGGGCAGCATGACCCCGCCATTGCCTTCGCCTCCAATGATCGCCCCTTGTTGGCGTATGGCGCGGGCGACGTTGGCCTCGCCCACCGGAGCCCGAAACACCCGGGCGCCGCCGGAGCGTGCCGCATCCTCCACCACCAGGCTGGTCGAGAGGTTGATCACCACGCATGGCGATCCCGAGTTAGTGACGCGCCGATCCAACACCGCCCGAACCGCAAAGGCCAGGGTATAATCCTCGCCGATCGGGCGTCCTGCTTCATCCACCACCGCCAAGCGATCAACATCCGGGTCTACGGCGAGCCCGATATCCGCACCGCGCTCGCGCACCAGCCGGCCCAGCTCACCCAAGTTCTCCGGCACTGGCTCTGGCGCCCGCGGAAACCGACCGTCAGGCTCGAGATTGATCGCGTGCATGGTACATCCCAGGCGCTCGAGCAAAGGCGGCAGCGCCGTCGCGCCGGCTCCCCGCACGCAATCCAGCCCAACTTGGAACCTCCGAGCGCGGATGGCGGTGACGTCGATCATGGACAGCCCCAGGATGGCATCCAGGTGCCGGGAGACGGCCTCCGGGTCGGTCCGAAGCTCTCCGATGCCATCCCACCCGGACCGCGCTGGACCGGAGGCCGCCAAGGCCCGCACCTGCTCACCTGCCGCCGCGTCGAGAAAAATCCCGTCCGGACCCACGAACTTGAGGGCATTCCACTCGATGGGATTGTGGCTGGCGGTGAGGATGAGCCCTGCGCCGGCGTGGTGATGCTCCACTGCGAGCTGCACAGTAGGCGTCGGGACCATCCCGAGATCGATGACGTCCACCCCGACCGACATGAGCCCAGCCGCGGCCGCTCGAGCGAACATCGGCCCGCTGGTACGGCTATCCCGCCCCAGCACCACTCTCGGGCGCGAATTCACTGCTCCGGCGCCTCGTACCCAGCCGCCGAGCGCCGCCGCATGGCGCGCGACCAGCTCGGGTGTGAGATCCGTGCCCACATGGCCACGCATCCCCGAAACGCTGATCATGAGAGTGTCGGACATGGGATGGGGGCGGTATTAGCGGGTCAGATGCTGATGGGAAGTGCGGAGACGTCGCTGAAGGCTCGGAGGAAGGCGTCCACCACCTCAGCGTCGAACTGAGTTCCGGCACAGCGGCGCAACTCGTCAACTGCTTCGGAGGGCGTGCGCGTGGCACGATAGGCGCGGCTGGTGGTCATGGCATCGAACGCGTCCACTACAGCCACGATCCGGGCCTCCTGCGGGATCTGACTCCCCAGCAGCGCGTCGGGAAAGCCTGCCCCGTCCATTCGTTCGTGATGCAAACGGACGATGCGGAGCACCACCGGCGATTCGGACAGGAACGGAGCCAGGATTTTCTCTCCCAGCGCGGTATGCCCCTTGATGTGCTCGAATTCCTCCGGGCTGAGCGGGCCGAGCTTGTGCAGCAGGTCTTCGCGGGTGCCGATCTTGCCGATATCGTGGAGCTCGCCGCCGAGACGGATCTGCTCGAGCCGCTCTCCGCTATAGCCCAGCTGTACCGCGGTCTTGACGGCGTATTTGCTGACCCGCGCCGAATGACCCCTGGTGTAGGCATCTTTGGCCTCGAGCGCGTGCACCAGCGTCTGCACCCCGTTGATAAGGGATTGCTTGTTCCGCCGATCGAGCTCTCGAACCCGGCTCTCGAGGTTCTGTTGATAGTACCGGTTCTGCAAAACCAGTTCCCGCTTCTCGAGCGCCTTGTCGACCCGGGCGCGGACTTCCTCCAACACAACCGGCTTTGAGATATAGTCCAGCGCTCCCAGCTTCAGGCACTCAACTGCGGTGGTAACCTCCGCCACGCCGGTGAGCATGATGACCGCCATGTCGGGATACAGCCGCAAAGCCTCCCGGAGAAACGTCACGCCGTCCATCTCCGGCATGTAGATGTCGCTGATGCAGAGCGGTAGCTCGCCGTTCTGCCGCAATATCGTGAGAGCCTCGGCCCCCGAGCCCGCTTCTACCGCGGCTAGTCCGTGATTCTCGATCATGCGGGCCAGGACCTGGCGGACCTGGGCGTCATCATCAACGACGAGGCAGTGCGCAGAGGCGCTGCCACTAGTTCCGGGAGTCACGTCCCGAAGCTAACCGGGCTCTCGCTGGCTCTCAACCGTAGCTTGCCGGGCCCGGTTCAGCGCCATTACGCTTCTGCCGTCTCTCTCCGAGCGGCCCTCCATGACCCGGATTCTGCCCACCGACCACGAACACGGCTTCGCCACTCGCTCAGTACACGCGGGCCAGGTGAACGAACCGTTGTCGGGGGCGGTCATGACGCCGATCTATCAGACCTCTACCTACGTGCAGGACGGGCTGGGACGTCACCGAGGGTATGAGTACGCCCGCACTCAAAACCCGACCCGGGAAGTCCTCGAACGAAACGTCGCAAGTCTGGAGGGAGGGACCTATGGCTTCGCGTTCGGCTCGGGGCTCGCCGCGCTCGACACGGTCCTCAAACTGCTCAAGAGCGGCGATCATGTCGTCTGTGGGGAGAACGTGTACGGTGGGACCCATCGCTTGATGGAGCGGGTCTACGCCGAATTCGGCGTTCGTTTCTCCTTCGTGGACATGCGGGAGCTCGGCAACATCGAACGAGCTCTGACTTCCGCGACCCGTATGATCTACTGCGAGACGCCCACCAACCCGATGATGAACCTGGTCGATCTCGCGGCGGTGGGGGATCTCACCCAGGCGCACGGCTATCTCTATGTGGTGGATAACACCTTCGCGACCCCCTTCTTCCAACGGCCGCTCGAGCACGGTGCGGATATCGTGCTCCACTCGACAACCAAATATTTGAACGGCCACAGCGATATGGTGGGTGGCTTGCTGGTCACCGCGCGCGACGACCTGGCTGAGCGGCTGGGCTTCCTGCAGAACGCGGCCGGCGGCGTGCCCGGGCCGCTCGATTGCTGGCTTGCGCTGCGCGGGATCAAGACCCTGCCGCTCCGCATGCGCCAGCATGATGCCAACGGGAGGCGCGTGGCCGAGTGGGCAGCGCGCCAGCCGGGGATCACCAAGGTGTACTATCCCGGTCTGCCTTCTCACCCTCAACACCCGCTTGCCTGCCGGCAGATGAGCGGATTCGGCGGCGTGATCTCGATCGACCTGGGCGACATTGCTCGGGCCCGCAAGTTCGTCGAGTCGACCCGGATTTTTGTGCTCGCGGAATCCCTCGGAGGAGTCGAGAGTTTGATTGGGCACCCCGCGTCCATGACCCACGCATCGGTCCCCCCCGCAATGCGGCAGGCCATGGGCCTCACCGACAGCCTGGTGCGGCTGAGCTGCGGAGTGGAAGACAGCGAGGACCTGATCGCCGACCTGGAGAACGCCCTGCTGGACACCAGCCGAGCGGGCGTCCCAAAGTGAAACTCCCTCGACCCCGGGCCGTAAGAGCCTACACCACCAACCGATGAGCATCGCATGACAGCATCCGTTCCGGCCACCCGGCCGCGCCAGACCTTTCCCCAGATCGCGGCGGTGTCCTGGGAACACCCCGCCGATCGCGCCGCTCTCCAGGCCCTCCGAGCCGTACCCGGGGTGGACGAAGTCATCCGGAAGGTGCTCGCCCTGCTGGGGGGAGAGCGGGGCATCAGGTTGCTCTTTCAGGGCAACGCCATTCGGGTCGGCCCCACCCAGTTCCCCAAGCTCTGGCACATGCACACCGAGGTCTGTACCACGTTCGACTGGGCGGTGGTGCCTGAGCTTTACGTCACTCACACACCCTTCTTCAATGCCGGTGCGTACGGCATCGACCAGCCGTTTATCGTGATTCATTCGGCCGCGGTCGAGTTGTTGGATGATGAGGAGCTCCGGGTCCTCCTGTCGCACGAGCTGGGACACGTCATCAGCGGGCATGCGCTCTATCGCACGATCGCCGCGATTCTCGCGCTCATCAGCCTCGGCGCCCTCCCCATGCTCGCCGAGCTCGCCCTGTTGCCGGTACGTCTGGCGTTCCTCGAATGGTCGCGCAAGTCGGAGCTTTCTGCCGACCGCGCCGGTCTCCTCGGCGGGCAGGACATTGTCTCGGCCCAGCGGGTAGATATGAAAATGGCCGGCGGTGGCAGAGGCGAGGGCTTCGGGGGCCAGCTCAATATCGAGGCGTTCATGCAGCAGGCCCATGAGTACGCCTCGACCAGTGAAGGGCTGGATGTCGTCTACAAGATTCTGAGTACCCTGGCGCTGACCCATCCAATGCATACTGTCCGCGCGGCCGAGTTACAGCGCTGGGTCGCGACCGGTGAGTATGATCGGATCCTCAGAGGTGAGTACGTCCGCCGGGGCACCGAGGCTAAGGAGCGGCCGATCAGCGAGGACTTTGCCGCTGCCAGCAGTTACTACGTCAACGAAGCACGAGAGCTCGCCAGCCACGTGGCCGACGCGGCCAAGCGCGCTGCCGAGAAGGCCCGCGAGGCGTTTCGGAACGCGCAGAAGCCGTGAGGATTCTCGTGGTGGGGGGCGGGGGGCGGGAGCACGCGCTCTGCTCCGCCCTCCGCCACGAGAATGCCGAAGCCGACCTGTACTGCGCGCCAGGCAACCCCGGCACTGCTGAACTCGCCGTCAATCTCGCAATTCCCGCTGACGCCATCGATCGCTTAGCCGACGCGGCCGACGGGCACGGGATCGACCTCACCGTGGTAGGGCCCGAGGTTCCGCTCGCCCGGGGCTTGGCAGACCGCCTGCGAGCGGAGGGTCGCCGGGTGTTCGGCCCCAGTGCGGCGGCCGCTCAGCTCGAGGCGTCGAAAGCATTTGCCAAGCAGGTCATGGCCACAGCCGGCGTGCCCACCGCCCCCAGTGAATGCTTTACCGATCTCGCCGCCGCGCTGGCTTACATCGACCGTCACCCGGAGCCGCTGGTCGTCAAAGCCTCGGGGCTTGCCTCCGGGAAGGGAGCAGTGGTGTGCGCCACCAGGCGAGAGGCGGCTGAGATCGCGCGAGCGATGCTGGGGGAGGGCAAGTTCGGCGCTGCCGGGCGAACCGTCGTGGTCGAGGCCTACCTGCAGGGAGAGGAACTCTCGGTACTGGCGCTGACCGACGGAGTGGAGGTGGAGCTGCTACCGGTCGCGCAGGACCACAAGCGCCTGTTGGAGGGAGACACCGGTCCCAATACCGGAGGGATGGGCGCCTACAGCCCGGTTTCGCTCGCTACGCCGGAGCTTCTGGAGCGGACCCGGCGGGAGATCCTATACCCCACGCTGGAAGAAATGCGGCGGGAGCAGACCCCGTTTGCGGGAGTGCTGTACGCCGGCCTGATGATCGATCCTGCGGGCGCACCCTGGGTCGTGGAATTCAACTGCCGGTTCGGTGATCCGGAAGCCCAAGTGGTGCTGCCGCTCGTGTCGGAAGGACTCACCGACTGTCTCTGGGCAGTGGCGGGAGGACATGCTCCTTCTCCTCTTCATCATCGGCCGGGAGCATCGGTGACGACGGTTCTTGCCTCCCGCGGCTACCCCGACGCGCCGGAGAAGGGCGCGGCCATCTCCATCCCGGAGAAGCTTCCAGCCGGCGTGACTGTCTTTCACGCCGGCACGGCGAGAGGACCCGACGGAATTCTCCGGGCGCATGGTGGGCGAGTGCTGACCGTGACTGCCGTGGCGGCCAGTTTTGCCGAGGCCCAGCGGCGAAGCCGCGAGGCCGCCGCGGCGATCGAGTTCGAGGGAAAGGTGTTCCGCCGGGACATTGGCTGGCGGGAGGCCGAGAGGCTCGAGCGCTCTTAGATTCCAACACCAATGCCTGAGCTTCCCGAAGTCGAAACCATCGTTCGCGACATCCGTCCCGCCCTGCTCGGCCGCCGACTCGACCGCGTCTCTCTCAGCCACACCGATGTGCTCAGGAGCGTGAGCCGCCGGCGTCTCCTCCGAGAGCTGACCGGCGCGACGGTCGGCGGAGTATTCCGGCGAGCCAAGCACGCCGTGCTCGATCTGGGGGCGCGGCGTCTGGTCATCCAACCGGGGATGACAGGGTCGTTGATGGTTCAGAAGCGACCACTTTCGGAGGACGACGAACGCTATGCCATCCTCCGGGCCACACTCGATAACGGCCGGGAGTTGGTGTACCACGACGTGCGCCGGTTAGGGACGTTGTTGCTGCTCGATCGAAAGGGGTGGGAGCGATACAGCAGTGCCATCGGGCCTGAGCCACTGGAGGACAGCTTCACCCCGGAGCGTCTGGGAGAACTCCTTCGACCATCGCGGCAGGCGGTGAAGAAGGTCATCATGGACCAGCGCCGACTGGCTGGAGTGGGGAACATCTACGCCAACGAGGCGCTTTTTGCGGCTGGAATCGACCCGTCCAAACCAGCCAGGCGGCTCACGCCGGACGATCACCGTCGCCTGCACCAGGAAATCCGCCGAATTCTGACAGCTGCCATCAAATCGAGTGGGACGACCATCCGAGACTATCGCACCGGCACCGGGGAATCGGGGGAGTTCCAGTTGGAGCTCCTGGTTTACGGACGAGAGGGCGAGCCTTGTCGGCGCTGTGGAACCCGACTCACGGGCACCCATGCTATCGACGCCCGCATCACCGTGTTCTGCCACCGCTGTCAATCGTGAGCCGACGAAGAAAAGCGCAGCATGCCGTTCCCCTCCCGGCGACCGACCTGGAGCAGCTGAAGAGCCGCATCCGCGCGCTCACCGAAAACCGTCCTGCCGTGTACCGAATGCTGGACAGCGGTGGGCGAATCATCTACGTCGGCAAGGCCAAGCGACTTCGCACCAGGCTCATGAGCTACTTCCGGGCGCAATACCCGGACGAGAAAGCCGCCCGCATTCTGTACGCGGCGAGCCAGATCTCCTGGGACTATGTCTCCAGCGAATTCGCGGCCTACCTCAATGAGCTTCGCCAGATCCGAAAGTTCCGCCCCCACTTCAACCACCGAGGAAACCTCACCCGCCGGTCGATTCTCATCAAAATCTCGGCGGACCCTGCTCCCCGGATGTACGCCGGAAGCACCGTGGCCAAGGGCGATGCCCACTGTTACGGCCCGTTCCACTCCTTCTCGCGAACCTCAGAAGCCGTCCGCACCCTGAACGACCTACTCGGCATCCGCGACTGCTCACCGACCATGCCGGTGGTATTCGCGGGCCAGGGAGATCTGTTCGACCATCCCAGACAAGCCGGCTGCATGCGCCACCAGTTTGGCTTTTGCAGCGGGCCCTGTGCCGGCTTCGTGACGGAATCGGAGTACCGTCGGCGGGTAGAGACGGCGATGGCCTTTCTGGAAGGGCGCACTATTCAGCCGCTCGATCGGGTCATTGCCGCAATGCAGGAGGCCTCGACCGCCGCCCGCTTCGAGCTCGCGGCACGTTGGCGAGAGAAGTTCGAACACCTCGAGTGGCTGCTCGCAGCCGCCACCCGCGCCCGCACCGCGGTGGAGTTGCTGACCTTTGTCTATCGCGACCGGGGAGATTTCGGGGACGATTGGATCTACCTGGTGCGGCAGGGTGTAGTGCGGGCTTCATTCCCCTACCCATCCACCCCAATCGAACGGGAGGCGTTTCGGGCTGTCGTTGCCGAAGAGCTTCGGCAGCCGGCGCCCTTCGTGGGCCCGCTCCCGCTGGATTCCATCGATGAGATCCTGCTGCTCATGTCCTGGTTCCGCGCTCATCCCGAGGCGTTGCGGCGGACAGCGACCTTTGAGGAGTGGGTGGCGTAGGCCAGTCGTCTCCCCGCCTGGACATTTCCTCAAGCGTCAGTCTGGCACCTCGGTCAGAACCTATTTGTTCGCAACGTGTTGCGAGGCTGCAAGGCGTGGCACTCTCTGTGCTTGACCTCCGGCCGTTGCGCTCGGGCGTAGCGAAACCATTACAGCGGCCAGGAGGTCGGATGTTCAAACACTTTCTTCTCGCCAGTGCAGCTGCGGGCGTCCTCTACTCGACGCCACTCGCCGCGCAGGGCCAGTCGGCGCCCACGATCGGGCTCACCCCCTACGCTGGCTACATGAAATTCGGCAATATCGTCAGCGGTCCTCTCGGCACCGGCCTCCGCAATGCCGGCGCGGCCGTGTACGGAGGCGAGCTCAGCTTGGGTCTCACTCGCAACATCGCCCTGATCGGAAATCTGGCGTATTCCCGTCCCGGGCTTGAAATCGGCGCCCCGTTGGTTGGGGGACTCTCAGTCGGTGAGAGCTCGGTGTGGCTCTACGATGCTGCCTTACGGCTCAAGGTACCGGGCACGGGGGCACTGCCGATTGCACCGTTCATCCAGGGGGGCGCAGGCGGGATTCGGCAGAAGTTCGACTTGGGGCCATTGAGCACCCATTCCACGAGCTTTGCCTACAACGTGGGTGGCGGCGCCGATATTTCCCTGGGCCGGCGACTCGGCCTGGAGCTGATGGTGAAGGACTACATCGGCAAGTTCGACACCCAGGAGGCTACCGGGATCCAATTGGATAACAAGACCACCCACAACTGGGCGGTAAGCGGCGGCCTTCGGCTGGGACTTTAGGGCAGTGAGCAGCGAGAAGTAAGAAGTGAGGAGGTCGTCATCTTTGCATGAAGTGGCGTACTCCTCACTCCTTACTTCTCACTCCTTACTTCTCACTTCTCACTTCTCACTGCTCACTGCTCACTGCTTTCCAGCCTCACCAGCCGCCCTCGCGGCGGGATCCCCGGCTCCAGCTCCAGGATCCCCACTGACGGCGCCAGTTTGAAGCGGCGGGCGCCCGCCCCACCCGGATTCATCACCGTAACGACCACGTCCACCAGGGTGAGCAGTGGTCGATGGGTATGACCGTAGACGATGATCTGAGCATCGGGAAACGCCGCATGGAGCTTCTCCGGAGTAGGGATGCCCATCTGGTCACCGTGGGTGACGATGATGTCGAAGCCGTCGAGCTCCAGCGAAGCAACCTGGGGGAGACGAGCGCGGAGGTCCCATCCATCGGTATTACCGTACACCGCCGTTACCGGAGCGATGGCCTCGAGCTCGGTTAAGAGCTCGGCCGAGCCGACGTCGCCCCCGTGCAGGATGTGATCGACCTCCTGAAAGACATCGAATACCTCGGGCCGGAGCAGACCATGAGTGTCGGAGATCACTCCGATGCGCATGCGCCGCTCAGGCCTTCCCCGACCAGCGCCGGGAGATCTCGATCTCCTGGCCCAGCTGATCGAGGATTCGCTGAACGATGAAGTCCACCAGCTCCGATATGTGGGTGGGCCGGTGATAGAATCCCGGCGCCGCGGGGATAACCACGGCGCCGGCTTCCGTTACCGAGACGAGATTGCGGAGATGAACCAGGGAGAGAGGGGTCTCCCGTGGCACCAGAATCAGCTTCCGTCGCTCCTTGAGCGTGACGTCGGCGGCGCGCTCCACCAGCGAGCGGCTGGTTCCCCCGGCGATCGCAGCCACGGTACCCATCGAGCAGGGACACACGACCATCCCGCCGGTCCGTTGGGAACCCGACGCCGGCAGTGCCCCCCGATCTTCATCGGGAAACGGCACGACCGAGCTCCAGTCGCCTCCGGTGGCTTGCTGCAGACCGTCGATGGAATCGATGCCGCACTCGGCGTGCAGCAGCCGCAACCCGTGGCTCGAGACGATCAACCAGACCGGGATCCGATTGCGGGCCAGGACATCGAGCAGCCGCACCCCATAGGGAGCTCCCGATGCGCCGGTGAACGCAAGGACGATGGGATAGTGGCTCAGCGGCCTCTCCGGTTGGGGGTTGGAGAGCGGACCGGATGCTTGGGAGCGGGAGGAGGTGGCGGCGAAGGCGGTAAAGGCGGTGAGGCCGGAAAGGCTGGGAAGGTGGGCGCAGGGGAGGACCCTGGCCCCGAGCGCCGGACCTGCTTTTTCCGCGCCAATGCGGTCCGCTCTGGCATTACCGTCATTACCGCGCTTTCCGTCTTTCCCGCGCTTACCGCCGTGCCCGCCCTCCTCATACAATCCGATCCACCAGCGCGAACCCGAAGACGGTCACGCTCATCACGCCGTTCATGGTAAAGAACGCGGCATTGAGTCGTGACAGGTCTCCCGGTTTGACCAGCTGGTGCTCGTAGATCAGGATGATCCCAGCGATCACCAGTCCGACAAAGTACCAGGTTCCGAAGCCCGCACCATAGCCGAACAGCGCCAGTGCGGGGATGGTGAAGCCGTGCAGCAGCTTGGCCAGTAGAATCGCGCGTGACTCCCCCAGGCGAACCACCGCGCTCCGGAGGCCCTCAGCCTGATCGAACCCGGCATCGGGAAGAGCATAGAAAATGTCGAAGCCGGCAACCCAACTGGCCACGCCGGCACTGATCACCAGCAGGAGCCACACCGGGTGACTCCATTGGCCAGTGACGGCGAGGTATCCACCGACCGGCGCAATCGCCAGGCTCATGCCCAGCCAGAAGTGGGACCACCAGGTGAAGCGCTTGGACAGGCTGTAGCCCAGCACCCAGGCCAGCGCGAGCGGGCTCAGCATCAGGCAGAGGCGATTCAACATTCCGGCGCTCACTAGGAAGAGCGCGCAGGCCAGGAGAACCGAGACCCAGGCCTGCGCGGTCGAGAGTGCACCACGCGGAAGCTCTCGATTCTGGGTTCGGGGGTTCCGCGCGTCGTATTCCCGGTCGGCGATCCGATTGAATCCCATCGCGGCCCAGCGGGCGGCGGAGAAAGCGAGAATGACCAGAAGGACCGTTCGGAGTGTCACCCGGGCCACGGTCGAGGCCGCGAGCATGCCGAGGAGCGCAAAGGGAAGGGCAAACAGAGTATGAGGAAGCTTGACCAGGTTGACGTAGCGCACGAAGAGCGACTCACCCGCAAAGGTCTGGCCCTCGCGAGGCGTGAAACCTGAATCGTGAACGGTGAAACGGTCGCTCACAAAGCCCTCCACAGAGTTCCGACCGTACTGGACGCGTCTGCGATCTTCACCCAGGCTCCTTCACGTTTCACGCTTCATGGTTCACGCTGTCGGCCCCTCACGGTTCCCGCTGTCTAAGCTGTATCCCAAGCCTCCCCCACATCTCATCCACCCGCCGCTTGGTTTCGGCATCCATGGTAATGAGCTCGGGCCATTCCCGGGTGAAGCCTTCTTCCTTCCATTTGCGGGTGGCGTCGACGCCCATCTTGCTGCCGTAGGTGAACCCCCGGCTGGAATGATCCAACACATCCATCGGGCCCATGCTGAAGCGCACGTCTCGTTCCGGATCGATGTTGTTGAGCGCGATCCACCAGGCCTCATCCGGGTTGCGAACGTTCACCTCCCGATCGACCACGACCAGAACCTTCGCCAGCGACATCAGTCCCTGTCCCCAGAGCGCATTCATCACCTTGTAAGCCTGCCCCGGATACTGCTTGTCGATCGACACGAAGACCAGGTTGTGGAATATGCCGGGAGCAGGCATGTGGTAGTCCACAATCTCGGGCACGGTGAGTCTGAGGAGCGGGAGAAAGATCCGCTCTGTCGCATGACCCAGGTAGTAGTCCTCCATGGGAGGGCGGCCCACCAGCGTCGCAGGATAAATCGGGTCCCGCCGGGCCGTGAGGGCGGTGACGTGCACCCGGGGGTACCAATCCGCCAGAGAGTAGAAGCCGGTATGATCCCCGAAGGGGCCCTCCAGCGCCAGCGGCTCCGCCGGGTCGATGTACCCCTCGATGACGAACTCCGCCTCGGAAGGCACGTCCAGCTCGCAGGTGATCGCGCGGGTGAGCTCGACCGGAGCACCGCGCAGAAAGCCGGCGAAGAGAAACTCGTCGATGTTGGGAGGGAGCGGAGCGGAACCGGAGTAGATGCTTGCGGGGTCGCCACCCAAGGCAATCGCCACCGGCATCCGCTCACCTCGCCCTGCCATCTCGCGCCAGTGCGCCGCTCCGACCTTATGCCGCTGCCAGTGCATGATGAGCGTGTTTCGACCCTCAACCTGAATCCGATACATCCCCACATTCCGGATCCCCCGCACGGGGTCGGTGGTGATGACCAGCGGCAGGGTGATGTATCGCCCGGCGTCTCCCGGCCAGGTAGTGAGGAAGGGAAGCTGCCCGAGATCCACCGCATCGCCTCGCAACACCACCTCATGACAGGCGCCCCGGCCTCCTTTCACGCGCGGGGGGAACTTGCCCATCTCCGCGAGCTTGGGGAGCATCGCCAGCTTGCCGAAGAGTCCCTCCGGCACCTTGAGATTGAGCATATCGGAAATCCGTGCGCCGATCGCATCGAGGTCATCTACGCCGAGTGCCAAACAGATGCGGCGCATCGACCCAAAGAGATTGATGGCGACGGGTTGTGAGCTGGGCTCTCCATTATCCAGGAGCACGTGCTTGAAGAGGAGCGCGGGGCCGCCCCCCGGGCTCTTCATGCAGCGGTCAGCGATCTCCGCGATTTCCAGCCGGGCGCGAACCGGCTGACTCACCTTGGTCAGCTCGCCGATCCGGTCGATCTGTTTCAGGAAGTCGCGCAGGTTGTCGAGGGGCATGGGGGAGGGAGATGTGAAACGTGAAAGGTGAAAGGTGAAACGTGAAGGGTGAAACATGAAAGGTGAAACGTGAAAGGTGAAACGTGAAAGGTGATGGCGCGTCCCGTTTCACTTTTCACGTTTCGCGTTTCACTTTTCACGGTCTCTCGTCCCCACGTACAGCACACACACTCCCCCCATCAGCGGCCGGTATTGAACGTCGGAAAAGCCTTGGGCGGCCAACCGGCGACTCAACTCCGCCGGCCCGGGAAACGCCTGGGTGGATTCTGGCAGCCAGGTATAGGCAGTCCTATGTTTGCTGATCAGGCGGCCGAGCCTCGGCAGCACCCGCCGAAAGTAGAACTGGTAAATGGGTCGGAGCCACCGCCGCGAGGGCAGCGCCATCTCCAGAATGACCAGTCGCGCGCCGGGCGCCATCACCCGCGCCGCCTCGGCCAGTCCGGCGTCGAGATCGGTCAGGTTGCGAACTCCCCAACCCACCATCACGCCGTCGAACTGCCCCGTCGAAAATGGGAGCTCCAACGCATCCGCGGTCACCGGGGCGAGCCGGGGCGATTTGGCACGACCCAGTTGGAGCATCCGAGGGACGAAATCTGCCCCGACTACCCTTCCCCGGAACCCGGGTTGGCGACCCAGCGTAGCCCCGAAGTCGAGCGTTCCGGCGCAGAGGTCGAGATAAATTCCCTCCGGCGCGCGCTCCCAACCCAGCCGCCTGACCGCATCTCGCCGCCAGCGCTGATCGAAACGGAAGCTGATGATGCGGTTGAGCCGGTCGTATGTGGGGGCGATGGCAGTGAAGATCTCGCGAACGTAGGCCCGCTTCTCCGGACCGCCGGAAACTGGTAACTCACTATCAGAGGCTAACATAGGCGCTGAATGTAGTGCGGAGTTGAAGTCCTTGGCAAGGCGAGGGTCGATTGGTTAGCGGGCCGGAGTGGGCCCGGCTGAGCGACCAGGAGGTCGTCCTTATCGCCCGTGCCGGGAGAGAGGCGGCGTACCGTGAACTGATTCGTCGCTACGAGCGTCCCGTGTTCGCCCTCCTCTTTCGAATGGTACGGGACCGAGAGCTGGCGGAAGATCTGGCCCAGGAGACCTTCATCAAGGCACTGAACGCGATCGAGTCATACCGTCCGGAATTCAAGTTCTCCTCCTGGATTTTCAAGATCGCGAACAACGCGGCCATCGATCACCTTCGTCGGAGGGAGCTCGACACCCTGTCCCTCGACGGCTCGCCCCACGCGGAAACGCCGGAACAGATGCAGGCCACCGCCCTCCAGATCGGAGCTCGCCAGGAATCACCCCTGGATGCGGTCGAAGCCAAGGAGCTCGGCGGAGCCATCGAACAGGCCATCGCCGAGCTGCGTCCGGAGTACCGCTCCTGCATTCTTCTTCGCCATGTCGAGGGCCGAGCTTACGAGGAAATCGCCGAGATTTTGAACCTTCCGCTGGGCACGGTGAAGACCTATATCCATCGCGCCCGCAATGAGCTTCGTCAGGCCTTGGCGCATTTGAAAGAATGAAACCTTCTACCAACCCCGCACGTAGGAGGGGCCACTTATGACTCAGTCTTCCGGGTCTCATCTCACGCCAGACGATCTCGATCTCTGGCTCGACGGCAACCTCTCCGAGGAGCGGCAGCAGCATCTGGATCGCTGCCAGGCCTGCCTCGAATTGGCGCGAGCGGAGCGGGAGATTGTCGACCAGCTGCAGGGGCTGAGCCTTATGAGTCCGCCCGCCGGCTTCGCCGACCGAGTCATGCAGTCCGTAGTCGTCCCGGATCCGTTCGCCATCCGCTCCCTCCAAACCGTCCCTCGCCGTCTGCTTGCCACGCGAAAGTCGATGGCTGTTGCCGCCAGCGTGGGACTCCTGCTGCTAGGCTCGATGGCGGTGAGCATCATCTGGACACTCGGGCACCAGAGCACGCTGGTCGCGCTGGGTTCCTGGCTGATGTCGCAAGGCGCCCAAGTTGCCTGGCTCGGCCTGCGCGGTGTTGCCTCGAACTTCATGGAGCAGCCCTGGTTCGAGACCGCCAGGACGGTCCTGGCGCATCCCGGCCGCCTGGCTTTGGCTTCCGCCTCGGCATCGGTGGCATATCTCGGCGGCGTCCTGGCGCTACGCCGTCTCCTGGCTCTGCCGACCCAGGAGGTGGCCCATGCCAACGCCTAGCCGGCTCCTGGCGGTCGCGGTTCTCCTCGCAACCTTCCCGGCCCAGCTCGCACAGGCCGAGCCGTGCAAGAGCCCGAGCCGATCTCCCGCAGTAGCGGTGGTCAAGGATTTCTGGGCCTTGGTGTCCAATGTCTCCACCAGGGCGCATTCACAGGGTTCGGATCAGGCGGAGCGGGGACAAGGGCAGCCCATCCCATCCGGTGGACCTACCATCGATCTCAGCGACCTCAGCAACGCCACAGCGGTCGAGCGAGCGCTGGAGCGTTCCCTGGGGAACAAGGCGAAAGACCTGCGTCTCACCGTTTCTCGCGGTTCGGCCTGGCGGGGGGCGTATCGGCTGCCGGCTGGAGAGAGTCATTCGGGCGACCTGCTGGTCGTAAGCGGCAATGCCGACATCGCCGGCAAACTGCTGGGCAATCTGGTTACCGTGAATGGCGACGTCATCGTCCACCAGGGTGGACTGATCTCGGGCGACATTCTCACGCTTGGCGGTATGGTGCACGGAGACGGCGAGATCGGCGGAGAGGTTCGCAGCTTTCGTTCCACGTCCATCCTGACAGCACCATCAGTCGCGGGCAGCGCCGCTCCGGTGGCGAGCGCATTGGAGCTGACCTTTCGTCGGATCGCCGGGGTGATCGGCGTCTTCGTCACGCTCTCCGCGCTCGGCTTCGGGCTGGTCATGTTCGGCCGGCCCAATCTCGAGGTAGTGTCCGACACGGTGGCTCATTCTTTCGGTCGCGCGTTCATCACCGGCCTCCTGGGGCAGATCCTTCTCCTTCCTACTTTCGGCATGCTGGTGGTCGGCCTCATTCTGAGCGTCGCCGGCATTCTCCTCTTACCCTTCGCGGTGGTGGTCTATACCCTGCTCGTGATCGTCGCCGCCCTAGGTGGATATCTGGCCGTGGCGCACGCGATGGGTGAGACCTACATCCGCCGACGAATGGCGCTCGGGGCGGTCATCGGATCTCCCAACAGCTACCGCTATTTGCTCATTGGGATCGCAGCACTGGCCAGCCTCTGGCTCGCCTGGGCGATCTTTGGCTGGGTGCCCGTCGCAGGGGACCTGATTCGCGGCGCCGCCTTTCTGGTGACCTGGCTGCTCGGCACCGCAGGATTCGGTGCCGCGCTGTTGAGTCGCGCCGGCATCAGGGAAAACTTCGCGGGCCGGCTCATTCCTCCCGAGGCCCTGACCGACGAATACCTCTGGGCCACTCCACAATTCGGGGTTCCCGCGGCCCGCAGGCCCGGCACTCGGACGCCGACTCGGGGGCTGTGAGCATGAGGGGCGCACTGCTTGCGCTCACCCTGCTCCTCTGGGCAGGAATAGCTTCCGCGCAGAGCATGCGGCCTTTCAGCACATTCCGGCAGCAACATGGGGAGACCCGTCTCCGGGTCAACTTGCAGTACGCCGCGGGCGTGCTCCGGGTCAGTCCCGGCTCGCCGACGGAGCTCTACCGAATGGATGTCTCCTATGATCCGGACCGCTTCGTACCACGCAGCGACTTCGATGCCGCGAGAGGACAAGTTCTGCTCGGCGTGGAAACCGCTGGACGCGGCGGCCTGCGGGTGGTATCCCAAAATCAACTCCGGCAGATGGCCAAGGTTTGGTTCTCGCCCAGCGTCGATCTGGCGCTGGACGTGGGCCTCGGTGCCGTGGATGCGGACGTCGAGCTAGGCGGCTTGCGGCTGACTGATCTCAACCTCGAGACGGGCGCCAGCCGCGCGGTCATCCGATTTTCCCGACCCAACGGGACCAGGTGCCAGCACGCCCAACTCAGCGCCGGGGCCGCCGAGCTCTCGGTGATCGGCCTGGGGAATAGTCGGTGCGATCGGATCGACTTCGAGGGTGGCGTGGGGAAGGTTGCACTGGATTTTGGAGGCACCTGGACGGCGAGCTCCGACGTCGAAGTGAAGATGGCGATGGGTGAGCTCACCTTGCGGCTCCCTCGTCAGGTCGGAGTCCGGCTCACCCTCGACAACTTCCTTTCCTCGTTTCATCCCAGTGGCCTCGTCCGGCGAGGCGACAGCTTTGAGTCCCCGGGATATGCTCGGGACAACCGACATCTGGATATTGCGGTGACGTCAGCGGTAGGACAGGTGCGGGTGGAGTGGGCCAACAGCAGTGAGCAGTGAGCAGTGAGCAGTAAGAAGTGAGAAGTAGCCCTCGCCGTTCCCGCGCCTCTCACCTCTCACCTTTCACCTTCTTACTTCTCACTCCTCACTTCTTACTTTTCTTCCATGTCTCCCATCGAGCTGCTGGGGTACGCCCTCGGGACGTCGTTTGCCTCGGGTCTCAACCTCTACGCGACCGTGGCCGCGGCGGGGCTGTTCGACCGCTGGGGGGTCATCCAACTGCCCCCGCAGCTCCAGGTCCTCTCGCACCCCCTCGTCATCGGGATTGCGATCGGGCTGTTCGTCATCGAATTCATCGCGGATAAGATCCCGTATGTCGACAGTGTCTGGGATGCGGCCCACACCTTTATTCGCCCGCCGGCCGCGGCGGTCCTCTCGTACAGCGCCTTTGCCGGTCAGGTACCGCAGCAGTGGCAGGTAGCGGCTGCTCTGGTCGCGGGTGGCGTGGCGCTGACCTCGCACGGGGCCAAGGCCAGCACCCGGGCGGCGGCCAATATGAGTCCGGAGCCGTTGAGCAACTGGATCCTCAGTTTGTTGGAGGATGGCGCCGCCGTGTTTCTCACCTGGATGGCTGCCGCACACCCGCTGATCACCGCAGCCGTGGTCGTAGTGCTGGTCATCGTGGCAGTTCTGGTGATCTGGAAGCTGTTCGGGTTCCTGCAGCGGGCGTGGAGCAAGCTCGCGGGCAGGCCGGCAACCGCGGTGAGCCGTGAGAAGTCAGCAGTGGAGCAGTGAGAAGTGAGGGCCGTCATCCCAGCCTCGCCCGAACCCGACCGCCGACACCAATGCCCAACCTCCGGGCCGCGGAACCGTCCCGCACCGCGATCTCGATCGCGCCTCCAGAGCCTACGAACGCGAGGAGTCCACCGGTCGGCACATCGGCGAAGGTCCGCCGGAGCGGACCGATGTCCAGGCCCTCGACCTCAACCGTGGCATACGAGGGAACCAGCTCCGGGGTGAGGCTGGTCACCAGACTTCCGAAACGGTCGACATATACGATCTCACCCACGACCGTTTTGCCTTCGTAAAATGCCTCCCGGTAACTCAAGCGCTCTGGCATTCCCATGAAGGGCTCGCCGAGGGTGTGCAACGCGACTCCGGAAGCAAGCGCGGCGGCCGCGGGGGCGAAGAGATCGCGTCCATGAAAGGTGGGCGAGGCACCGGTGGGAGTCGGGAGCGAGACGATCTCCACCTCGCTGTCCTTCAGCACGGACGTAAACAGCCCGTTGTCCGGTCCCACGAACCAATGTCCCCGAGCGGCGAGCGCCAGGGCGGCTCGACTGCTGCCGACACCAGGATCGATCACCGCAAGGTGAACCGTGCCGCTCGGAAAGCGATGCCAGGTGCGGGACAAGAGGTATGCGCCCCCCCGCACATCGCCGGGCGCGACCGAGTGGGTCACATCAACCAGCAAGACGCCGGGTGCGCCACAGTAGAGGGCGGCCTTCACTTCGGCAACATACGAATCGGTAGTGCCGAAGTCGGTGAGCAACGTGATGAGGCGCATGAGTGAAAAGTATCACGCCTTGGCCTGCTCCCACCTGCCCCACACCCAGAGGCCTGTCATCGCAGCGCCACGTGCAATGGCCGTGAATGCAAGCATCCACCATACCCCCATGAGTCCGAACGCCGGCGCTACCCACGAGGCTAGCGGGATCCGGAGCGCGCTGATCCCGACGACCACCGTCATGGTCCAGAGGGTATACCCCGCACCGGTCAGGCCGCCCTCGAACACATTCTCGAACGCCATGGCGAGCTGGGCTACGCCGGCGGCCCGGAGGTACAGGGCAGTCGACTGGATGATTGCCGGATCGCTACTGAAGACACTCGAGAGGAGCTCGGGAATGGTGAGAAATAGAATCGCGAAGCACAGCGTGGGCACGGCGGCGAGGTGCAGCGTAAGCCAACCGGCTTGGCGGGCGCGCCCGGGAAGACGGGCACCCAGGTTCTGTCCCACCAGAGTCTCCGCCGCCAGTCCAAAGCCGACGCAGACCATGTAGCTCACGCCTTCAATCTTGTGCCCCACGCCCAGCGCCGCGATCGCCGCGTTCCCAAAGCTGGCCACCACCCGCACCAGCAGGATGTAGATCACGCTGAACAGGACGCCGGTCATCATGGTGGGGAGCCCAATGCGCCCGATGGTGAGGGCCACCGGAAGACTGAACTCCAGCCGAATACCACCGCGCCGCCCTAGCAGGACCAATCCCACCAGGAAGGACAATCCACGGGTGAGCACCGTGGCCAACGCGGCCCCATAGACGCCCATCGCGGGGATCGGCCCCCAGCCGAGGATCATGAGCGGGTCGAGGATGAGATTGAGCAGGACAGATGCGCCCAGCAGAAAGAAAGGGGTGCGGGTATCGCCGGCGCTCCGAAATGCGGCAGTCACGACGAAGTAGCCGTAGACCAGAACGGCGCCGATGAGCTGTACCACCAGGAAGTCGCGCGCCAGGGCCGCCACCTCGCCTTGAGTGCCCATGACCCCGAAGATCGGACCCAGTGCGGCCACCCCGCCCATTCCTACCAGCGCACCTAACCCGATCGCCATGCAGAGCGCCGTACCAGCAGCCCGGGCCGCGGCGACCGGATTGCGCTCACCATGGCGCCGGGCTGAGACAGCGGTCAGCCCGACGCCGATGAGCTCGCCAAGAGACACCATGATCCAGACGGTGTAGCTGGCCAGCGATACCGCAGCGAGGGCGCCGGCGCCCAGGGTGCGCCCCACCCAGAACGTGTCGGTGATATTGAACAGGACCTGGAACAGAGTGGTACCGACCGCGGGCAGCGCCAGCCGAAGGATGGCGGGACGAAGTGGGCCTTCGATGATGCCGGGTTCGGATGGAGCGGCGAGAGGGGGCGAAGCGTCCTGATGTTCCGCGTACAGAGCCGGAGGAACCGGGAGCGATGCCTCCGGGGACTGGAGCGGCTTCAACCCCGAAGAATGGGCAGAGCGACTCCGCGAGCTGCGGATTTCTCTTGCAGCGCTTCCGCGATGTGGCGTAGACTGGCGGCGGCGGGGCTCTCGGGCTCCGCCACCAGGATGGGATGTCCGGCGTCGGCCAGCTCGGCCAGGCGCGGCTGGAGCGGGACACTACCGAAGAGCGGCGCGCCGATCTCATCGGCCAGGCGCTGCCCCCCGCCCGAGGAAAACAGCTCGATCCGGCGGCCGGTCTCCGGATCGGTGTAGCCGCTCATGTTTTCGACTATGCCGAGGACCGGCACTCCCACTCGTTCGAACATCTTGGCCCCGCGGAGCGCGTCGCCCACGGCCATCTCTTGTGGGGTCGTGACGATCACCGCTCCGGAGACGTGAGTCGCCTGTACCAGGGACAGCTGCGCATCGCCGGTGCCCGGCGGAAGATCCACGATCAGATAGTCCAACGTCCCCCAGTCGACATCGCGCAGAAACTGCTGGACGATTTTCATGATGATCGGGCCGCGCCAAATGGCTGGCGCATCCCGCTCCACCAGGAAGCCCAGCGACATCAGCTTGACCCCGTGCGCCTCGATGGGCTGGATCTTGCCGCCCAATACTGGCGGGCGGTCGAACACCCCGAACATTCGGGGGACGTTGGGACCATAGATGTCCGCGTCCATGACGCCGACTTGCAGTCCGGCCTGAGCCAGGGCCACGGCCAGATTCACCGCGATGGTCGACTTGCCCACACCGCCTTTCCCGGACGAGATGGCGATGATGCGGCCCAACGCCAGCTGCTCCGGTGCGGGTGGAGGCGATTGAGCGCCAAGAGGAGGCCCAGGCGGCGGGTGGCTCACCCGCGCGGGGCCGGCAGGATTGGTGACGTTGATCTTGATTTCGTCCCGGCGAACGCCTTCGATGGCCTGGACGGCCGCACGGGCCTGGCGGACCAATGTCGCGGGATCTTCGGGCGCCAGGAGGAAGGTGAAGCTCACCTTGCCGTCGTCCGTGACCGTGAGGTCCCGGATCATCCCGGCCGAAAGGATGTCGTTCTCCAAACGAGGATTCTGGATCCGGGCCAATGCCGCGGCAACCCGAGCCTCGAGCGGCTCCGCCACTAGACCGCCTCCACGTGCTTGACCTCGGGCACCATCTCGCGGAGGCGGCTCTCGATGCCCTGCTTCAGGGTCACGGTAGAGGCCGCACAACCATGGCAGGTCCCCCCCAGCCGCAGAAGCAGGATCCCTTCGCTCTCATCGAAGTCCACGACCTCGACCTGCCCTCGGTGGGAGGCAATGTAGGGTCGTAGCGTGTCCAGGGTCTGCTCGATGCGATCGATGGTGTCCATGTCAGGTCGGCCCAATTCCTAGTGCTAAAGTCGGAATATAGGTTCCGCTGGAGGCGGGTTCAACCAGACTGGACCCGAGTAGCGCCATTGGAGCCGAGATAGGCGCGTGCCGCGGTGAGCACGGTCGCTTGCACTTCCGCCATGGAGCCGGGCAGGGCCAGTCCCGCCGCCTTGGTATGGCCTCCACCGCCAAACGCTTTGGCAAACGCCGCCACATCCACATCCCCAACTGACCGGAGAGAGACTTTAACCCGCCCCTGGCTCACCTCGCGGAAGAGTAGTGCCATCCGGACACCTTCGATGGTGCGAGGAAACTCTACCACCCCGTCGAGATCATCCGAGGTCACACCCAACCGCTCGATGGCGCCGGGCGGTACCGTCACCCACGCCAGCCCATGCTCCGGCTCGACCACCAGAGTCTGGAGCGCTTCGGCGAAGAGCCGCGGACGCCCCTCGGGTGCGCGGGCATAGACCTCGAGGTAAATCTCCTCCGGATCGACCCCGGTCTCGAGCAGCTCGGCGGCGACGCGCAAGGTCCGAGGCCGGGTGTTGCTGAAGCGGAAGCCGCCCGTGTCAGTGAGGATTGCGACGTACAGCCCGCGAGCCGCGCTCTGTGTGAGCGGCCAACCGTTAGCGAGGGCCAGCTCGAAGATCAGCTCACCCGTGGCCGCGGCACCCGGGTCCAGATACCGAGGCCCGGGAGGAAGGATCCCGGTACTCACATGATGGTCCACGCACCCGACGGGCACACCCCGCTCACGCACGGGTTGGCTCAGCATCCCTAGACGGTCAAGATCGGAGATGTCGAGCACAATGATATGATCGGCTCGCCGCAGCTCCTTCACGGCTTCGGCCGTGCGATCGGCGCCGGGAAGGTCATCGAACAGGAAGCTGAACCGGGATGGAGTGGCAGTAGGATTGGTGATTACCGCATCCACACCCGCAGCTCGCAAGAGATGGAGCAGCCCCGCCTCGCTGCCCAGTCCGTCCCCATCCGGGTTGACATGCGTCGTGAGGCACACTCGCTGCCCGGGGCGGAGGCCTTGGGCGAAGACCCGCGCGGCGGCGAGTTTATCCGGGGGAAGGGTGAGGGACACGAGGCCAGTGAGCAGTGAGAAGTGAGCAGTGAGAAGTGAGCAGTCGCCAGTAAGGAGTAAGGAGTGAGGAGTAAGGAGTAAAGTGCGACGCCCAGCTTGGTGTCGCAGCTCACATGCTCGTCACTCGTTACTCCTCACTCCTCACTCCTCACTGCTTACTTCTCACTGCAGGTTTGCCAGCTGCACCTTGGAGTGCCGGCGTCCGTAGAGGAAATAGATCGCCAAGCCAATCGCCATCCAGATAATCAATCGAGCCCAGGTATCGACTGGCAGGCCGGCCATGAGGTAGAAGCAAGCCAGGATGCCGGCAATGGGGACAAAGGGGACCAAGGGGGTGCGGAAGGGACGGGGCCGGCTGGGATCAGTGTAACGGAGCACCAGTACTCCGGCGCATACGATGGCGAACGCCAGTAGGGTCCCGATCGAGACTAGCTCCCCGAGCAACCCGATTGGCAGCAGCCCGGCGAAGGCCATTGCAGCAACTCCAGTAATGAGACTCGCCAGCCAGGGAGTACGAAACCGCGGGTGCACTGAGCTGAAGACCGGGGGCAGCAGCCCGTCCTTCGACATGGTATAGAAAATTCGAGGCTGACCCAGGAGCATGACCAGAATCACGGAAGAGAGACCGGCAATGGCGCCGATCTTGACCACCGGGCGGAGCCACGAAAGTCCCGGACCCGCGGCGTTGATCCCGACGGCGATGGGATCAGGCACATTGAGCTGGGTGTATTTGACGATACCGGTGAGGACCAGCGCGACTGTGATGTACAGGATGGTGCAGATGGCCAGCGATCCCAGGATGCCGATGGGCATGTCCCGCTGCGGATTCTTGGTTTCCTGGGCCGCAGTGGATACCGCATCGAATCCGATATAGGCGAAGAAGATCACCCCGGCGCCGCGCACGACCCCATCCCACCCGTACTTGCCCGGGCCCGCCGCGGGCGGGATGAACGGTTCCCAGTTCTCCTTGTTGATGTAGCCAAGCCCGAAGCCGATGAACAGGAGGACGACGGTGAGCTTGATGACGACGACGAAGTCGTTGAACGTAGCCGACTCGCTAATCCCGATGATGAGCAGGATCGTGATGACGGCGACGATGACCATCGCGGGCACGTTCAATATTGCACCGGTACTAGTCCAGCCCTCAGTGAAGAGCCGCCAGACATTGAGGCCGGCGTCGGGCGGTGCGGTGTGGGTGTAGGGAGCGGAAGTGAATTCAGAAGGAAAGTTGATACCGAGATCGCGAAGGAAGGAGACCACGTACCCCGACCAGCCCACCGCCACGGTCGACGCAGCGAAGAGATACTCCAGAATCAAGTCCCACCCGATGATCCAGGCGAGCAGTTCCCCCAGCGTCGCGTAGCCGTACGTGTAGGCCGATCCGGCAATGGGAATCATGGCCGAGAACTCGGCATAGCAGAGGCCCGCGAGGGCGCAGGCGGTGCCGGCCAGGATGAACGAATACACGATGCCCGGACCGGCGTAGTTCGCCGCGGCTTGGCCGGTGAGCACGAAGATGCCGGCCCCGATAATGGCCCCGATGCCGAGGGCGACGAGGTTGATCGAGCCAAGCGCTCGCTTGAGGCTCTGGTCGGAGGCGACCTCCGCCTGGAGCGCCGAAACATCCTTCCGCAGGAACAGGCTCATGGAACGCTCAAGAAAAAGTGAGAAGTAAGAAGTGAGAAGGACAAACCTGCGCGCGGACGTCGAGCGTGAGCAGCCAGGAGAAAGAGGCCCGTACTGGCGACCTTCTCACTGCTTACTTCTCACTTCTCACTGCTCCCTGCGGTCTACGCGCTGTAATTCGGAGCTTCTCGAGTGATGGTGACATCGTGCGGGTGCGACTCGCGCAGGCCGGCCGAGGTGATCTGGATCATCTCGACGTCGCATTGGAGTTGGGGAATGGAGGCCACCCCGCAGTAGCCCATTCCGCTGCACAAGCCGCCCACCATCTGGTAGAGCACATCGGAGACCGGCCCCTTATAGGGAACCCGTCCCTCGATCCCTTCAGGCACCAGCTTGGAGGGCGCCATCTCGCCCTCCTGGAAATACCGATCAGCCGACCCGTCCTGCATGGCGGAGAGACTTCCCATGCCGCGGATCATCTTGAAGCGCCGGCCCTCGGCGAGCACCGACTCGCCGGGACTCTCCTCAGTCCCCGCGAGCATGGAGCCCATCATGACGGAGGACGCACCAGCAGCCAAAGCTTTCACCACGTCACCGGAGTACTTGATGCCTCCGTCGGCAATCAAGGGAACATCCTCCGCGCCACGCAGCGCGTCGATGATTGCGGTGACCTGAGGCACCCCGACTCCAGTGACCACCCGAGTCGTGCAGATGCTCCCCGGACCGATACCCACCTTTACCGCATCGACTCCGCGGTGCACCAGCTCACGGGCACCCGCCTCGGTCGCCACGTTGCCGGCAATCAACTGGACCTCGGGGAAGGTCTCCCGGAGCAATGCCACCGTGCCGAGTACGCCCTCGCTGTGGCCATGGGCAGAGTCGACCACGATCACATCTACCCCTGCGTCGATCAAGGCCCGCGCGCGGGCTGTGGCATCGGTGCCGCTCCCGACCGCTGCGCCCACGCGCAACCGGCCATGCTGGTCCTTGTTGGCGTTGGGGTGCTCGCGCCGCTTGAAGATGTCCTTCACGGTAATGAGACCCTTCAGCACTCCCTGCGCATCGACCACCGGAAGCTTCTCGATGCGGTGCTTCGCGAGGATCCGCTCGGCGTCGTCGAGGCTGGTTCCGACCGGAGCGGTGACCAGGTTCTCCTTGGTCATCGCCTCCTTGATGGGCTGGTCGAGGTTACGCTCGAACTGCAGGTCGCGATTGGTGATAATCCCAACCAGCCGTCCCTGCCCGTCCACGATCGGCACCCCGGAGATCTTGAACCGGCGCATAAGGGAATACGCTTCCCGTACCGGCCGGTCGGGTCCGAGCGTGATCGGGTTCAGGATCATCCCGCTCTCGCTGCGCTTGACCCGATCTACCTCCGCTGCCTGACGCTCGACCGACATGTTCTTGTGCAGCACACCGATCCCACCGGTCCGCGCCATGGCGATGGCCATGTCGGCTTCGGTCACGGTATCCATGGCAGCGGAAACGAGCGGGATATTGAGAGGGATGGAGCGGGTGAAACGAGTAACCGTCGAGACGTCACGAGGATGGACCGCCGAGTATCGGGGCACCAGGAGGACGTCGTCGAAGGTGAGGCCGGCTTTGGGTCGAAGCACGCTCATGCGCTTGTAGCAGCGGCAGACATTGGCGGGTGGGGTGCCCCATACACGACGGCCCACCGAGTCCCTAGGAGGGAAGTCGGCAGGCCGGGAGTACATGCGTCCATCTCGAAGTGTAGGGCTCGTGCCCGGGGAAATCAAGCGGCACGCACTAGCCGCCAGGGCCATTCGGAGGGGCCTGGAGGTGCACGCGATAGACGTGGAACTGCCCTACTTGTCCGATCGGATCCAGCGCCAGCGCTGGATCATGCCAGATCCAGCTGCCAGCGAGATGGTTGTGGAAACCGAGCTGCCTCGGGTCATCCAGGAGGTGGATCCCGAGCCGGCGGAGGAGATCGCGCAGCCGCAGCGTGGTCGGGAGATAGGTCCAGCCGACGTAGTACCAGGGTCGCGGCAACGAGACGAGCGCAGCGAGGGAGCCGACGTAGTGGTCCTGCCCATTGAACCACTGGTCGAGCGCGCCCAGCGGCCCGGGCCGTCCGAGTGCCTGATAGCGCGACTCCGGAGTCTCGCTGAGGCAAAGCTGGATGTCTTCGTTAGGGAAGGCAAACCGGAGCAAGCTGTAGTCGGAGCTCCATGGAAGCAGGTAGGTCGCTCGAGAATTCTGATGGGTGAGTCGATTCATGAGGGAGAGTAGGCGGCTCTGATTGATGTCGTATACGACCAGCGGCAGGAAGAGAAAGCGATTGACGAGCACGAGCACCGCCAAGACTGCGACCCAGCCCCACCGCTGCTCCGGTCCGAGGAGGAAGTCGGCCATCCTCCGCAGCCCAGGCGCAGCGAGGAGCGCGAGCGGGATGAGCGCCGGCGCATAGTAGCGCGACTCGTGCCCAGCCACGAAAGGCAAGGCTGTAGCGACGAACCAGACCAACGCCAGGCGAATCCCGATGTTCCAGGACCGGTAAGGAACGAATGGCAGGACGAGCGCGAACATCTGTAGATAGAGGGCGAGCGCGTAGAGCCGTTGAAGCCCAGCGTCCGGGCGCGTGGCCACCTGATACGCAAGGCCCACTGGCAGGAACTCCGACCCCCCGATGAGTCGCAGATAGAAGGTCACGAGAAGAAGCGAGCTGCCACCCACTGCCGCCGCTCGAACAAGAACCGCGCTGCGCGGGAACCGCACGTCCCCCGCGCCGACCAGGGCCAGAACCAGCCCGGCGAAGGACACAAAGGCCGTCACCCGACACAATGTCCCCAGTGAGAGCGCCAGTACCGATAGGCCGAGGAGAATCCCGATTTTGCCGGTGGACGCAGAGCGAAACGACCGGAGGAAACCCCAGCACCCAAGCGTGATCGCCACGAGGCTGGGCACTTCGGAGAGCGTCTTGTACGAGAGGTACATCGTTCCGGGCAGAAACAGCAGCACGATGGCCGCATTGCGCGCTCGCTGAGCGTCGTCGGAAAGCTCTCGGAAGAGCCCATAGGCCGCCGCAGCGAAGCCAACCAGCAGCAGAGCAAAGGTCGCCTGAATGAGATAGAGCGCCGTCTCCCCCGTACCGAAGGCCCGGGTGAGAAAGCGAAGGAGGACAAGATGACCGATCTTGCTGGTGAAGTAACCGGTTGGAAACCCAGCCGGACTAAGTGTCGACAAGACATCCAGCCGTGCAAGCTCGCTCGGAGAATGCGCCCAGGCGGCAAAGAGGTAGAAGAACTCATCCCAGTAGTGGAACGCGTTCCAACTGAGGAGCAGGAAGGCGGTCGAGGCGCTGACAATTGACCACAGCCCGGCCCCGGGGATGCGACCCGCCCAGCTCGACCGACTCGTGCCACCGCTCCGCCGCGGGTCCATGAGGGAGCTTGCCGCATGCCTTAGGCCAGTTGGCATCTTGCGCTCCGCCAGCGGCGGGGTCGGTTACCACCCGCGGTGGCACGGTGGGCAGACGTCTAGGCCGTCTTGCGGTGAGCATGGAGGTTTGCGCGAATCCTGACCGCCTCGTGCCGTCGTCCCAGCGACTCATAGTAGTCCGCCAGCCGGCGAGTGGCCCCGGGGAGCTCCTTTCCACTATATGGACTCACCTTGAGCGCTTCGTAGCTCTGCACCAGGAGCGGCTCAGCTTCGCGGTAGCGGTGGAGCCGGGCCAGGCAGGCGCCGAGGAGGCTTTGGGTCTCGAGCGTGCGAGGGTCGGTGGGGCCGTGCTTCTCCCGGCGGATAGCCAACGCCTCTCGTAACAGCGGCTCGGCGTCCGCCGGACGTCCGCGATCCGTAAGAATGCCTCCCAACGTGGAGAGCCCTTCTCCGATGATCGAGTTGCCAGCGGGAAGCCCTTGACGCTCGAGTGCGACCGCCTGCGTCAGCAGCGATTCCGCCTCCGCCAGCCTCCCCTCGCGCTGCAGAAGCAGGCCGAGGTGACGCATGGTCCGGCCAACATCGGGATTGGAATCACCCAGGACCTTTCGGCGGAGTATCACGCTCTTGCGAAGAATCGGCTCGGCCTCCGCATACTTGCCTTCGTCGCTCAGGATTCCACCCAGGTTCTGCAGGATCACCAGGCTGGTGGGATGCTCCGGTCCCAAGGTCTTGGTGTAATAGTCCAATCCCTCGCGCATCGCCGCTTCAGCGGCTGGAAGGTTTCCTATTCGGTAGCGAAGCACGCCGATATTGGCCAGCGTCTCCATGGTCGAGGGGTGCCGCGGTCCGAGCCACTTCCGACGGATTGCGAGCGCCTCGGTGAGCACGGATTCGGCTTCCGCATAGCGGCCTCCCGCGTCGAGAATGAGGTAGAGCTGCTGCAGCTTGAATGCCAGATCCGGGTGCCCGTTCGGGTAGAGCTTCCGATCGATCGCCAGGGCTTCCCTGTCCAATTTCTCCGCCTCGGAGATATTGCCTTCCGATAATCGGATCCCGGCCAGGTTGTGCAGGGAGTTGGTGAGCAGCGGGTGCCCACCGTCAAGCAGCCGCCGACGAATGTCCAGGGCGGACCTGGTGACGCTGCCCGCCTCGTCCAGCTTCCCCATCACCCATAGCAGGACGCCGAGATTGTCCAGGTCGGAGGCGACCTGCAGGTGCTCATTGCCAAAGAGCCGGCGGTCGATCCTGAGCGCTTCCCTAGAGAGCGGCTCCGCCTCATCGTACTTCGCCTCGGTCTGCAACGTCACGGCAAGATCGCCGAGATTCGCGGCGAGCGTCGAATCGTCCACACCATGGGAGCGCCGGCGGATGGCGAGAGCCTGGCTGAGCACCGACTCCGCACGAGGGTACTCGCCCTCCTCCTGTAGCACCGTCCCCCAGGTTGCGAGCTCCCGGGCCTCTTCGCGACCGCCGGGGCCGTACAGACTGCGGGCCAGGCCCAGGGCGCGCCGTACCAGAGAGTCCGCTCGGTCGAAGTACCCCAGGTCGCGATGCACCTGTGCCAGGAAATCGAGCAGCTCGAGCTGAACCTCCGGCTGGCGCGCCAGCGCACTATCGACCCGCCGAGTGCCCCGTTCGAGCAGCTCCCGAGCCGTGATCTCACGGCCGCGGGATTGGCTTGGGGTCGCATCGTTGAAGAGGTCCTTGACGAAGTTCTTGACCTCGGTCGCCTGAACGGCCTCGCGCGAAGCCACTCGAGCTTGCCACGCCGTGCCTCCTAACCCGGCGAGAAGCGCGAGGAGCAGTGCCGTCGCGGCGCCCACGCCAACGCGGTGGCGACGCACGAATTTCCTGGCTCGATATAGCCTGGAATCAGGCCGGGCCAATACCGGAAGGCCTGCCTCGTAGCGCTGGAGGTCGGCCAGGAGGGCATCGGCGGACGAATACCGGCGAGCCGGCACCTTCTGCAACGCCTTGAGCGCGATGGTGTCGAGGTCGCCGCCGAGCAGTCGCCGGAGCCGCGCCGGTTCGCTAGCTCGCGCCCTGCTCACGGTGTCCGGAGTCACGGTCTCCCGGAGGCCGTCGGCCAGAGTGATCTCCTCGGTTCGGGATACGGCCGCGCTGGGTGCCTCAGGTGTCGCCTCGCAGATCACCTGCTCCAGCTCATGGAGCGTCCCGCGCTGGAGTCGGTGCACCCGGTGGCCGGTGAGCAGCTCGTAGAGGATGGCGCCAAGTGCATAGACGTCAGTGGCCGTGGTCACGGGCTCCCCCCGTACCTGCTCGGGCGCCGCGTATTCCGGCGTCATCGCCCGAATGCCGACCGCAGTCAAAGCAGTCCCCGGACCGGAGTCCTGTTGAACCAGCTTGGCAATCCCGAAGTCGAGCAGCTTCACCTCACCATCGACCGTCACCAGGATATTGGACGGCTTGAGATCGCGGTGAATCACCAGGTTCTGGTGCGCGTGCCGAACTGCCTGGCACACGTCCGCGAACAGCCGAAGCCGCTCATCGATGCCGAGCCGGCGCTCGTCGCAGTAGGCAGTGAGGGGAATGCCCTCCACGTACTCCATGGCGAAGTACGGCTGCCCATCGTCACTCACGCCTCCGTCGAGGAGCCGGGCGATATGGGGGTGACTCAGGCGAGCGAGGATCTGCCGCTCGGCCAGGAACCGGCGATGGATCTCATCCGAGTCCATGCCGCGCTTGATGAGCTTGAGGGCGACCCGCTGCTCGAACTGGCCATCGGCCCGCTCGGCCAGGTACACCGCGCCCATGCCGCCCCTGGCCAGCTCGTGAAGAATCCGGTACGGCCCGACCATGGTCCCATCAAGGCGCTTGCTACCACGAGGCGGTCCTGCCAGAAGCGGGGCAGCGAACGCCAAGGCCGGCGATTCCAGGAACCCGCCCGACTCACCTCCCTCCTCAGCGCCGGAGTCGGCCAACTCGATCAGCCGCTGCCAGCGGCGGGTATCCTCCTCAGAGAGTGTCATGACGGGCGCTCACTGGGGCCTTCTCCGTGGTGGCGCAGGGCCTCGTAGAGCCAGGCTTTGGCACGCACCCAATCGCGTCTCACGGTACGATCGGTAACGTTTAGAGCGGCAGCGGTCTCTTCTTCGGTGAATCCCCCAAAGAATCGGCACTCGACCACCCGGCTCGCTCGCTCGTCCAGCTCGCGCAGCCGATCGAGGGCTTCATCTACGGCCAACAACAGATCGGCCCGATCGTCGACCGACAGAAGCTCCTCATCAAACGTGACCTGCTCCCGCCGGCCACCCCGCTTTCCCGCCAGGTGCTGGCGGGCGTAGTCGACCAGAATCCGTCGCATCGCGCGCGAGGCGATTGCGAAGAATTGCGCTCGATCAACCCATTGAGCCCGGGTTTGGTCCACCAACTTCAGATAGGCTTCGTGAACCAGAGCGGTAGTGCCCAGGGTGTGGTCGGAGCGCTCGAGCAGGAGCTGCCGGTGGGCGATGCGACGGAGCTCGGCATAGACCAGGGGGAACAGGCGGTCGACCGCCGTGGCGTCTCCCTGACGCCACGCGGCGAGCAGTCCGGTCACATCGTGGTCGGCGGACATCTTCCGGGGTAGCAAGCGCTGGAGAGCTGCGGGACGCGGGTGCCGCAGGGTGCCTCTCGGCTCGCAGCCGAAAGATCGGGTGCGCGGGCGCCTACCGCAACGCCCTTCACCCGAGCTCCCGACTCCTGGGGGCTGCGCCAGACCGAAGGCGAGCACCACCGGCAGGGCCCTCTCCGCCGCCTGGCACCGAGAAACCATGACCCATCCTGTTTGAGTCTTCCCGAGTACGCGGAAGGCAACCCACCAGCCGGACACGACCAATCCAGGCCAATGGTTCAAAGCAGCGGACTGAAGGGGTACGTCCGACGGGATGTCCGCTTGCGTGCGGGATCCCCGCGTCCACCTGACGTAAGCGGACAGGGTTCACCCGAGCAGGAGGTGTTCAGTGAAGGGACTCCGATCGTTGGCTTCTCTGTGGATCGTCATTGGGATCGTAAGCCTGGCCTCTTGCGATGAGACCAGTGAACTGACCGCTGCGTCTGCTGATAAATCGGCAGGCGTTCCAGCCAGGCCGCATCCGAGTCAGAAGCGTCAGCCTTACACGTTTCAGCGCAAGGGGCAATCCGCCTCCCACCCGGCGTCCTCTCGCCCAAGCGGCTCACGCGTCAACCGGTGAACGCTTCGACTCGCGGGCGCAGCTTGCCGTCATGCGACCCGTATGCCGGGGTGGAAGCCATAGCTGCCCTGCGCGCTCCCCATTCTCCTTGCAGCGATCGGGTGCGCCGAGCAAGAGACTCTGGCCCCCTCCAACCCAATGGCTGGGCCTCGGGAAACCCATGAGGGCGCCGTTAGCGCACCCGTGATTCTCCGAGGCGCCGTCATCACCCCGAATGGCGTGCTCAAGCACGGGTATCTCGGGATCGTCGACGGTCGCGTAGCCGCGGTCTCCGAGAAGCAGCCGAACCTCCCTGGCGCCAAGATCGTCAATACCGACGGGATCCTGCTTCCGGGATTCGTTGACATCCACAACCACGTCCCCTGGAACGTGCTCCCACGCTGGCGCCCTGGCCGGACGTTCGCGAACCGGTATCAGTGGCAGGTCGATCCAGGATATTTGCAGGCCGCCGGACAGCCCTTTGACCATCTCGTGGATTCTCACTTCTGCGAGATGAACGCGTGGGGTGAGCTTCGAGGACTCGTGGGCGGGACTACGTCGATCATGGCGACCCACACCTTCCCCTGCATTCACGGGCTGGTCCGTAATCTGGACCTGAACAGCGGGTTCTATGGCACGACCGAGCTCGACCTCGAGCACATCATCAACGTGCTCGGCGTCCCGCCGGCCAGCGACCTCTCGGCCCGGGCGCAGTTCGTCGGTGCGGCGAACTTCTTCATCACCAACCCTTTCTATGAAGGCCTCGTGATCCACCCGGCCGAGGGCACGGATGCGCTGTCGGAGGAAGAATTCACCTTCCTGCAGCCGCTGCTGAACCCCAAGGGGGTCATCATCCACGGCATCTCGCTCGGTGCGAGCGACTTCCAGGCCATGGCGGCAAGGGGCACCGCGCTGGTCTGGTCGCCAAGGAGCAACCTCGAGCTGTATGGAACGACGGCGAACATCTCCGCCGCGCTGGATGCGGGCGTCGAGGTCGCCCTCGCACCCGATTGGGCCGTCACCGGCAGCAGCAACATGCTGGACGAGCTCAAGACTGCGAACCAATGGAATCGAGGGCACCTGGGCGGGCGACTCAGCTCTCGCCAGCTGGTGGACATGGTGACGTCAGTACCTGCGCATGCCGTTGGCGTGGATGACGAGGTCGGAGCGTTTCGAAGCGGACTGCGAGCCGATGTGCTGGTGCTGCGGGGGCACGCCAACGATGCCTATGGCTCCGTGCTGCGGGCGACACCGGCCGACGTGCAGCTGGTGATGATCCAGGGAGTCCCGCTTTATGGTGAAGCTGCACTGATGCTGAAATTCTGGGCGCCGGCCGATCTCGAGCGGATCAGCGTGGCGAACGCGTCGAAGGCGCTCGCGACGCCGGAGCGTGGGGGTCCCTGATGCGGCAGGTGTCCGGCTCCGAATGAGGCCTCCGCGTCCTCTCATAAGAACGGAACTCCCGCTTCGCAGAATCCAGATCGCCGACGTGCGACCGACAGAGAGGGCTCTATGCGCCGAATACTTCCGCAGGCCAGGCATGCCGTAATAGCACTTTTCGCCCTCGGCGCCTTCGGCTGCAGCAGTGAGTCAACCGCTCCGACTCCTCCGGATCAGAGTCCCAAAACGAATGTGAGCGGTGTGTATTCGGCGATACTCGCGAGCAGCGCTTCGACCTGCACTCCTGCCTCCGCGGTTGCCATCCTGGAGCATGTGGTGGTGCTGGATGCCGTGACAGTCGACTTTAAGGTCCGCGTCGACGACCTTGGCGATCAGGTGAGGTTTCAGCTTCTGGAGATTCAGGGCGGGAGGGGGAGCTGGGAAGGAAGTGGCGTCTCCATCAGCACGGTAGGGGCGGACGGCACGGTTCGCTTCGAGCCGCTGAGCCAGACTGCCCGGATCCCGGTTGGCGAACAGACGTTCGTTGTGACCTCCAGCGGCCCGCTGGCAGGAAAATTCGACCGGACGAGCCAGCCGATGAAGTTTGCTGTCAGTGGCACCGTGACCAGCGTCTTCCGGGAGGGTAGCCCGAGCGCTTCCGTCTTCGCCACCTGCACCCAGACGCAGACGGCCACCGGGAGCCGAACCGTCGACTAAGCTCGACGCGCGTTCGCCGGATTGACCTTCTCGTCACGATGATTGGCAGTATCCCAATCAAGGAGTCTCCAGGTCACCGCGCGCGAGGAGCGCACCCTTCGCCTGCTCGACCCGTCGAGCCCATTCATCGGTAGCCAGGTCGTAGCGGCGTAAGAACTCCCGATACAGACCTGCGGCGTGTGCCGTCTCCCCCAACGCCATCTCGATCTGAGCCAGCTCGAAGAGCGCGATTGGCGCGACCGTCTTGTTCACCGCCGTCAGGAAGCGATGCTGCCCATACCAGAAGATGCCTTCTTGCCAGGTGAGCAGTCGCGCAGCTTGGGCCGTGTCCCCCGCTGCGAGCAGCCAAGGACTGGCAGTGAGTCGGTTTACGGCGTTCAGGAAGGGATGATACCGGCCATACTCGTTGTGCGCGGTGCGTTCGGCGCTCTCCCACTCCAGCTCGGCGAGCGCGCGCGCGGCCCTGTCCCGCTGACCCGCGAGATCGGCCTGGAACGCGGCGAGTGAGCCATCGAGGAGGTCGACATATTGCGAGCCGCTCGACCGGATCTCTCGGCGGGCTCGGGTCAGGGCGCCCGGGTCTGCCTCAGCGTGAGCCAGGACTCCATCCAGCCAGGCAAGCTCGGCCTTCTCCTCGGCACGCGCGGTTGGCACAGTCCGGGGGCGAACGCCGGCGGCCACGGCAGGCTTCAGGAAACCCAAGCGGACTCCGGTCACCGCGAGGCCATACCTCACGAGAGGCGCGGTCGAATCCGCCGTGAGGCGCACCCAGCGGCCCATCGCGACGACGGCCGAGTCCCAAGCACCCCTCCCCGCGTAGCTGAACCCCAGCCCGGCCCACATGGCGGCTGCCATCTCGCGCGGCGGGGCCAACCTCAGGACCGCCGTCGCGAGCTGTCCCTCACCTCGGGGGAACCCGGGATCCATCAAGCCGATCGCAAACTCGATGGGTTGCAGGGACCCAGTGTACCCGGCGACGTATCGCGCCTGCTGCTCGACCTCAGCAGGCGGCATGGTTCCGCCGTCAGCGGTGAGATCGTAGATCACATGGTAATAGTTGAGCAGTTCAGGATTGAGACGATAAGCCGTCGTCGAGGACATCTTCTCGATCTCGTGCAGCGCGCGATGAGCTCCAGCCGTATCTCGCTGATCGCCCGCGATCCACAAGAGATGCTCCCAGCCCGGCGCGAATCCCGGGTTGAGTTGCACCGTGCGTTCGAGAGCCGCGCGGGCATCCTCGGATTGCGTGCCGATATACGGTGTCCAGTGAACCATGTAATTGGCGTAGTCCCACCAGCCTGGCCAATACGTAGGAAAGCGCGAGGTGATCTGCCGAAGCAGCGCGAGATGCTCGCTCATGGTCTTCTTCGTCAGCGAGTTCTCCAGGAGCAGCCGGTCGGGCTCCGGCAGCTGGCGGCGGTGCGCGAGGAGCGCCGCGAGGGTCCCGCTGTCCGCTGGCGTGCCCTCGTACATTCGCGGGTACAGCGATCGCCAGTAGGCGAACCAGAAGGTGGAATCCGCGGCGAAGGCTTGCTCGAATGAACGCACGGCCACATCGAAATCGGCCCGCGACATCGCCAACTCCCCATTCAGGTAGGCACGCAAGGCCGGAACCGAGTGCGTCGTGATGGCGGCTAAGCTGGGTGCCGGCATGTTGCCCCCGCGCCAGATGTCCTTGAGGACGGCAAGGGTGGTTGAGTCGGTGAGAGCGGTGATGTCCCCCACAGGGCCAGTAATCGTGGATCGGGCCAAGGACGCGTGGTTCTCTGCGACCAGGAGCTCCACATCGAGGCGCACCTTCGGCCCCTCTCGGACCAGGGTTCCCTGAAGCAAGCTGCGCGCGCCCAGGCTTCGCGCGAGCTCGGACCCTGCTTCCGGCGTGACCGGTTCGTTCCCCTTCACTTGGCCCAGCACCGCGAGCGGCTCGGTGGCGCGTATGCCACCGACCCCGTCCAGGTTAGCACTCAAAGTCACGGCAAGCTCGCGACCGAGGCGGGAGAGCATTGTGTCAGGCAGCACGGGGACGAACGGTAGGACGGCGATCGTGGAAGCCATGGGATGCACAACACCGCCGCTGGACCGGGCGTGAGTGATCCGCAAGTAGGCCAATGCGCCGGCGAAGGCGACGGTGGCGAGAAGGACGGTGATTGCACGGCGAGATCGGCTCCATCTACCACGCGCAGTCGGCGGCGGAACCACTCCCGCTTGCCTCTCCCCCGTCGCCAGGGCCTCGGCAAACTCGGTGGCGGTGGCGTAGCGGCCTTCCGGTGTCTTCGCCAAGGTGCGGTGGAGCGCGGCAGCGATTCCGCTGGGGACCTCCGGCCGAGCATCGGTGACCCGTGGCGGCTCAGCCGTCAAGTGCTCATGCAGAAGCGTGGCCGCGCTGGAGCCGATGAAGGGTGGCCGGCCAGCGAGCATCTCGTACAGCACGCAGCCGAGACTGTATAGGTCGCTTCGCCCGTCCACCGCCACCCCTCCCGAGGCTTGCTCGGGACTCATGTAGGCCGGCGTCCCGATCGCCAGTCCGGTCTCGGTCAGCTCCTCGTCCGAAGTGTTTGTCGCCGCCTGGGGCCCGCGGCGAAGCGCCCGAGCGATCCCGAAATCGGCTACCAGTGCTTGCCCATCAGCGAGGAGAATGTTCGCCGGCTTGACGTCGCGGTGCACCACACCCTGACGGTGGGCGTAGTCCAGCGCGAGCGCGACCTCTCGAGCAATCCGCACTGCTTCCGCGATGGGGAGCCGCGGCTCGCGCTTGAGCCGATGCCGCAGGGTCTCGCCAGCCACGTAGGGCGCAGCGTACCAGAGCCGGCCCTGGGTCTCGCCCGAGTCGAAGACCGGAAGGATATGGGGGTGCTGCAGCCGGGCAGCGAGCTTGATCTCCTGAAGGAAACGTTGGCGCCCGACCGACTCGGCCACCTCGGGGTAGAGGACCTTGAGGGCGACCTGACGCTCATGGCGGGGGTCATCGGCGAGGTACACCGAGGCGCTGGCACCATGCCCTAGTTCGCCGAGAATGCGATAGGGGCCCAGCTGTTCGCCCGGCTGCATCAATGAAGCCGATGGAGGCCTTTCACCGATGGGGGTCGCCCTGAGAAGCGGGCGCGCAAGCTCGATAGCGGGCTGCTCGAGCAACTCGACTCCATCGTCTTGCGCGCGCAGAAACTGAGCGAGCCGGCGCCATCGGCCGGAGGAGGGAGGATCGCTACCGGAGTTTGCTGACATGCGGTGTCTGCGGCGACGGAACGCTCGGCACCCGGAACGCATGCCGACGATCCAACGCTATGCCCTGGCACAGGCCGGGGCAAGTGCCGACGCCGCATCACCCGACGTGGTGACCCCAGTTTGTCCGCTTTCCCCAGGGAGGTCCGCGTCCTTCCAGCGGGGAAATCCCTCGGCATAAGACGACAGGAATAGCGCCCGAACCGGGTCCGGCAGAAGGCCACCGTACGCTGGATAGGGGGACAATATGAGGCAGCTGCTCGCCTTCGGGGCCGTGCTCTTGCTCGGCTGCGCATTGGCACAGAACGGCCCTCCGCTTCCCACGCCGGTCTGGGTACGAAGTCACAACATCAGTGCTGTGGACGTGTACCTGTTATGTGGCGACCACGATGCCCAATGGCTGGGAAGCGTCGAGGCAAAGGAAAGGGGAGCGATGGAGATTCCAGCCGGACACCAGTACTGCGTACAGGGTTTGAACTTTTTCCTCATTGTCCGGCGGTCGGGCCGGGGCTACTGGGTTGGACCCTTTCGACCTCAAGGCGCCACTCAGGTCGATCTGGTGATCGAGAAATACGCGGGGCTCTCCACAGCCACATTGAGTCCGCAGTAACCGCTCCTCACGCTCGAGGTGACCGTCCTCGCCAGATGAGGTACACCGGAATTCCGGTGGCCACGATGATGAGTCCGGGCCAGGTGTACAGTGGCTTCTCGAAGAGCAAGATCACCATCAGCGCACCAACGGCCACCAGATAGAGCGCCGGCAGCACGGGATAGCCGAATGCTTTGACCGGTCGGGGGAGATCCGGCTGCAGCCGGCGGAGGCGAAACAGTGCCAGGGTGGTGAGGAAGTAGAACACCAGCGCGGCAAAGATCACGTAGTCGAGCAACTGACTGTAGGTGCCGCTCACACAAAGCACGCTTGCCCAGATCGCCTGTGCCACCAGCCCGAAGACCGGCGTCCGGAATCCTGGATGAAGCGCTCCGGCGCGCTCGAAGAAAAGTCCATCCCGGGCCATGGCGTAGTACACCCGTGGCCCCGAGAGAATCAGCCCATTGTTGCAGCCGAAGGTGGAGAGCAGGATGGCGATCGCCATCAGCGCGGCGGCACCCGAGCCCAGCGCAACCTCGATGGCCGCCGTGCCCACCCGATCCTGGTTGGCGTACATGATGCCGCGGGCCAGCGTGTCGGTGCCGTTGGGATCGCCATAGAACGGCAGAATATTGAGGTAGGCTACGTTGGTCAGGATGTAGAGCAGGCTCACCAGTCCCGTCCCGATGGCCAGCGCTCGCGGCAGGTTCTTCCGCGGCTCCTGCACCTCGGCCGCCGCGAAAGTCACGTTGTTCCAGGCATCGCTGGCAAAGAGCGATCCCACCATGGCGGCGCCGAGCACTGGTATCACCGCCAGGTTCCAATCTCCCGTCCCCCAGAATCCGGAGAAGTTGGCCGCGGCGATGTCCGGCTGGCGGAAGATGGTGAGCCCGAGCAAGACAATGGCGGCGAGTGCCGCGACCTTGGCCACGCTGAACACCGTCTGGATGGCAGCGCCCAGGGTGACGCCGCGGATATTGGTGGCCGTGAGCACGGCGATCATCACGATGGCCACGATCCGCTGAGCCGAGAGTCCCAGCTCGATGGCCTGCGGCGAGCCTGGGAGGTGGACCTGTCCCAACCGGAGAAAGACGTCGGGCGAGATGGGCGTCAGCACGCTGAGAAACTTGCCGAACGCCACCGCAACGGCGGCGATGGTGCCGGTCTGGATCACGGCGAAGAGGGTCCAGCCGTACAGGAAGCCGGCCACCGGCGAGAGCCCCTCACGGAGGAACACGTACTGGCCTCCGGCATGGGGCATCATCGCCGCCAGCTCTGCGTAGGCGAGAGCACCGGTCACGGTCATGAGACCGGTCACGATCCAGACGAGCAACAATGCTCCGGGGCCCCAGGCCGAGACCTGTCGGCTGATATCGGCTGAGACGATGAATATGCCGGAGCCGATCATGGACCCAACGACGAGCGAGATCGCCGCCAGTGGGCCGATGCCCCGAATGAATTCGGCGGGTGAAGCGGTTCGGGGAGGCGCTTCGGTCGGCGTGGCCATAGACGCTCTGGGGTGAGAGACGTGATGCCGGTCGGAGGGATCAGGGACGATGCTTGGGAATCTAAGTGTCACGTTGAGCGTAGCGAAGCGGGCTGAACCTCCAGCGTACCAGTACGGGTCCGCCGCGTTCAACCCCGAAGCGCATCATAGAGCCAGGCCTTGGCCCAGGCCCAATCCTGCGGACGGTGCGCTCGGTCACCCCCAAGGTCCGCGCGGTCTCCTCTTCGGTAAGTCCACCGAAAACCCTGCACTCCACCACCCGCCCCGCGCGCTCGTCGAGCTCCGCCAATCGCCCGAGCGTCCACGGCACCAGGATGTCAGCCCGCTGGTCGAGTGACAGGGTTTCCTCGTCCAGGTTGACCCGACGCGGCCGCCGCCCCGCCTCCGCCGCGCGTCCGACGCACTGAAGCTGTCCTCCTCGAGACCCATTTCACGCGTCCAGGTATAACAGCGACCTGGAGACATCCGTGCGTGCGATCGCCGTGCTGCTCATGATGACCGCTGGAGCGGTCCTTACGGGAGAGTGTCAGACCAACGCGAGCGGGACGGGGGCGCCCACGGCGCCCGCGCCAAAACCGGCGGGCGGCGAGGTGCAGATCGGGAAAGCGGCGTCCGGCGCCATGGTCGCTCCAGCGGACATCGACGTGGATCGAATCTGGGTCCAGGGTCATCAGGTGCTGCCCGGCCCGGCATTCGGACCCGGTAAGTACTGGGCATATCTCAACGCCGCCGAGGCGATTGGAGACCTCAATGGCCGCTGCCTGTATCAGCTCACCTATCGGCTGCATAACAGCGGCGGCACAACCACCGGCCGGTTCGGGGTGGCTATCAGAATCGTCGCGGCAGGAGCGCCGACCGTGCCGCCGCAGGGCGCGTTTAGCCTGGCGCCAGGCGGATCTCAGGTGATCAAGACGACTCTCTCCCTCGCGTCTGGCGATCAGGAGATCATCATCAGCGTAGACCCGAGCGACGCGGTCCCCGAGAAGGAAGCCGTCTACTCGAACTGGGATGGGAGTCCCGCGCCGGATGGCAACGATTATGGGTTTCCGGTCCACGTGTTCGGCCAGTGCGAGGGGAAGCCGTCGCCGGCCTCCATCTCGCAGAACCTCCACCTCGTGCCGAAGTGATGCGTCGAGCGCGAGGGTCAACGGGAAGACGAGGAATCCAGATGCTTCGCTACCATTGGCACATCGCACCGCTGCTCCCGGTCCTGCTGCTCGCCGACTGCAGGGCTGGCGCGCGAGGACCGTCGGCCGACGCCGCGGCCGGCGATGGAAGCGAGTGCGCCATTCTCACCGCAGCCGACATTCAGGCGATCACCGGCGTCGCGGTCCACGCGATACCCCGACTCTCCGCACCAGGCGCCGGCGGCACCTGCAGCAACTACGCCACCGCCGAGGGCGACAATTACCTCGGCGTCAACCGGCTGACGTCGCGGTCGGAGTACCAGGCATCGGTGAGCGCGGTGCCCGAAGACGTCTACCCTGAGAAGGAGACGCTCCGCGGCGTGGGGGAGGAGGCGGTGGTGTTCAAGGCGCCAGGCCACATTCGATACCTGGTGGCCAGGAGCGGTGGCCACGGCGTGGTGCTGTTCTACGCCGGCCAATTCCCTACTGACGAGCAGCTCAAGCAGCTCGCGGTCCGCGCCCTGGTGAACCGATGATGCGCCCCGGAGGATCCCTGCCGATCAAGTTCTCCGTCGCACTTATGGTTGTCGCGCTGGGCGCGGAGCCGATACCGGCTCTCGCCCAGACCAACGCTCCCGCGCAGGCCCAGCCCATCGCCTGGCATGGTCCGCGGCTCCGAGTGGGGGTGCTCGATCTCTCCGGCTCCGCGCTTCAGATGCAGAGCGCCGCCGCGCCCTCTGGGACCACGACCACCACGATTGCGCTGCCTCCGCCGGCCGACTTCGCCCGCGGGCTCACCCAGATGCTCACCACCGCCCTGACTCAAAGCGGCCAGTTCGTGGTCCTCGAGCGGGCCCAGCTCGACAAGGTGACCGCCGAACAGGATCTCGGCGGCTCGGGCCGCGTCGAGCGGGAGACGGCCACGAAGCTGGGGCGGCTGCTCGGCGCCCAGGTGCTGATCAGCGGAGACATTACCGAGTTCAGCTACGGCCAGTCGAGCGTGGGGAGCAAGCTCAACATCATCAAGGAAGTGAACAAGCAGATCGGAGCCAAGCTCGATCGGGTGACGGCCAAGGTGGCGATCGATCTCAGGATCATCGATGCCGCGACGGGCGAGGTCGTCGGCTCGTCACGCGGTGAGGGAAAGGCGAGCTCCGCCGGAGTCGCGGCGGACCTCACCAGCCCGGAGAAGGAGCTGGGCATGGGCGGGACTGCCCAGACTCCACTCGGCAAGGCCTCCCGGGAAGCCATCGAGCACGCGGTGGGCGGCCTGGTCGAAGCAATGGGCACGGTACCATGGTCCGGCCGGGTAGTCGAGACCCGGGGCGATCGGGTGTACATCAACGCGGGGTCGCGGCTCGGCATCCGTCAGGGCATGCAGTTCGACGTCTTCACCCAGGCAGGCTCGCTGGTGGACCCGGAGACCGGCGTCGCGCTGGGCGCGCCGGACCAGAGGACCGGCAGCATCGCGGTCACTGAGGTCAGCGACAAATACGCGGTGGCACGGGTGCTCGAAGGGGGCGGCTTCAAGCGAAACGACCTGGTGCGGTTCAAGGATACCACGAAAGGGCTCCAGCAATGACTAGGACACGCGGCGAGGGATTGATGCCGAGGGTGGGAGCGCTGCTCGTGGGCCTGGCGCTCTACTGCGCGGTCGTGAGCGAGCTCCTGGCGCAGACAGCCTATGCCGGCGTGTGGCGGCCGGGCAGCGGCGCGCAATGGTGGCGCGCGGGCATGTGGCTCGCCGAGTTCCAGGCGCAGGATCAAGTCTACTTCGGACAGGGGCTCCGATTGACGGCGGTTGAACTCAAGGGAGGCCGCTACGCAGCGGTGTGGCGACCGGGTGCCGGTGCGCAGTGGTGGCGCCCTGGGATGTCGCTCGAGGAGCTCAAGACACAGGACAAGACCTACTTCAATCAAGGCCTTCGGCTTGCGGCCCTGGCGATGGAAGGCGGGAAGTATACCGCCGTCTGGCGCCCCGGTGCCGGCGCCCAATGGTGGCGGCCGGACATGACAGTCGAAGAGCTCAAGTCGCAGGACAAGACCTATTTCAATCAAGGGCTGCGGCTCACGATCGTGGAGCTGGCCGGCGGCAGGTACACTGCCGTGTGGCGGCCGGGAACCGGCGCTCAATGGTGGCGGCCCGCCATGTCGGCCGAGGAGTTCGAGGCCCAGGACCAGGCTTACTTCAACCAGGGTCTTCGTCTCGTCGCGCTGGCGATTGAAGGCGGCCTGTACACCGCGGTGTGGCGTCCGGGGAGCGGCGCCCAATGGTGGCACGCCCACACCTGCCTGGACGATTTCATCACGGAAGACAAGGCCTACTTCGATCAGGGCCTCCGGCTCGAGGCGCTAGCCCTGCATGATGACCCGGTGGCGCTCTATCGGCTGCCGTTGGACAACGATCCTGCCTGGAGGCTGTTCAAGGGGAATTACGACGACCCCGGCGGCGGGCACCCCGATACCGGCTTGAACTACGGCAACAACCAGAAGTACGCGTTCGACTTCGGTCACGACGCGAACCACAATGGCATCGGCGAGAGCAGCCAGAACGTGCGCGCCGCCCGGAGCGGTGTGGTGTACGCGCTGGCAAACTCCGAAGACGGCAACACCTGGAGCAGCGGGACGACCGAGGAGGGGGTGAAGCGCACCGGGCCGTATCCGCCGGGGTACGCGGGCGTGGGCAACTTCCTGGTGATCAGGCACAACGACGGCACCTTCGGGACCTACTGGCACCTCAAGAAGGGCAGCATCACGGTCCAGGTCGGAGATTCGGTTCCGCGCGGCAAGGTAGTCGCCCAATCGGACAACACCGGCAACTCCAGCACCCCGCACCTGCATTTCGACGTCCGGCGCGGCTGGTCGCTCGGATATCCCGGCAACAAGCTCGAATTTCCCAGCGTGAAGATCCTGTTCCAGGATCGGAATCACACCTGCTGGCTACCGCGGGTGGGCGACGCTCTCGCTTCCAACAACGAATGATGGCGCGCTTCCCTTCGCGATACACGGGAGGGAAGCGCTGTCCGGTCTCCGGCAGAATCCCCGCGTCTCCGATCAGACGGCCATCCCGTCACTGACCGACCACCACCACGGAGACCACCATGCGCCAGACCATCCTCCTGCTCCCCGGCGTGCTTCCACTGTTATTCCTCAAGGCCACGCCGGGGACTGACATCACCAACGCCCAGGGGATCACCATCGGCGGCACCTTCGCGCCCTGGGGCAGCCTGGTGACCGTTCCTGACAGTCTGGCCTACGCCACCGGCAGGGGGAAGTGCGCCTACCGCATCAGCTATGGGGTGCGGAACCTGGGCCCCATCGCGACCCCGGTGGTCTTCAAGAACACGATCACCGCTGGCCCGGAGCTGGTCAACACGAAGGATTCGCTCCTGCTCAACGGTTTCGAGACCAGGCAGGTGCCGGCGCAGATCTGGCTCGCGCCGGGGACCTTCGATCTCATCCTGCGACTCGATGCCTCCAATACCGTGTCCGAGTCCAACGAAACCAACAACGTCGTGCGAGTCCGGCTGACCCTCGACGGCACCTGCCGCGGGAAGAAGGAGGCCGTCGGGCTCCCAGCTATCCCCGGTGATGAAAAGGCCCACGTTCCACTGGTGCCGCCCGGCACGCCCAATACCGGCGCAGCCGGCAGCAGCGCGGGCCTCACTCCTGGATACCAGACACCCGACACCCGCTCTGGTGACGCCGAAATCATCATCAACTACCGGCAGGCGCTGGCACAGCGGCTGGGCGGCGCTGCCTCCAGCATCATCGTGCAGTTCTCGGATAGAGTGCTGACGCTGACCGGCCGGGTGAGCTCGCAGGCGATGAAGAGGGCGGCGGAGGATGCTGCCAGCGGCGTTCGCGGGATCACGAAGGTAAACAACCTCCTCGTGGTCAATGGGAGGTGAGACTCCAATGCGATCGATCGCTCTCGCGGCAGCGCTGCTCATGGCGCCGGCGCAGCTCGCCTGGCCGCAGGCTCGCCAGACCGCGGCTCCGGCTGACGTTGCCAGAATGACGACGGCGCAGTTCAACGCCCTCCCACCCGGCGCCGTCCTCGCGATCGGGGGCAAGGTGCTGAGCAAGGAGGCGGTGCTGGCGACCCTCGAGCAGTACCAGTCCAGGGCCGCAGCATGGCACCAGGCGGAGGCCGCGAAGGAGCAGGCCGAGCTTGCTGCGGACATGGCGGCACTACGCAGCGCCAAACAGGATCGCCTGACGCGGGCGCGTGCTCAGCTCGCGCCCGAGCTCGCGCGGCTGGGCTCGAGCTCGGCACCTCAGCCTGGGGGAGCGCAGCAGACCAGGGAGGCGCTTCAGGTCAAGGCGGCGCTGCTGGTCCGGCGGGCGCGAGACCCGAGCCAGCAGGCGGCTGCCGAGGCCGAGGCCAAGGGGCTGTACGAGAAGCTGAAAGGAGCGCAGGGACAATGAGCGCGCTTCCAGGCGGAATCCTGGTGCTGGCGTTCGCGGCTCACAGCGGCGTGGTGGCCAAGCCGGGGCAAATCACCGGGCTCAGCGCCAATCCCGCCACCGCCGCGGTGGGCACCAACGTCACGCTTACCATCGCGGGCAGCGAGACCTGCGGAGAGCTGACGATCACGTTCGGCGACGGCAACAGCACGACACTCGCCGGAGTCGCGCTGCCCCACATACTGGTGCACGCCTACGGAAAGACCGGCAGCTACACGCCGAGCGTCACCGGGGGAGGTCCGGCCAAGCATTGCACCGGCGCTGGAACTGCCAGCCTCAAGGTGATGACCTACGTCGAGCTGCTCTGCGGAGCGGTCGACTGCGGAGCCGTCGCCAGTGCGCTCGACGGCAGGCAGAATCCCGGCAGTCTGAGCCCGAGCGTGGCCGCAGCCCTGGCCGACGCCGTGCCGGACGCGTGCCCCCACGCCCCGCAGATCACCGGGATGCTGCTTGGCTCCTTGATCGAGCCCGGTGGACCGGTGATCCTCTTCGGCTGCGGGTTCGTGAACCCCGAGGTACGATTGCTGGGCCAGTTCCCGGGCGGCTACGTCACGCTGAAGCCCGACAAGTGGACCGGCAAAGGGTTCGCCGGGTGGATTCCGGACGGCATCACCGGCGTGCCTGACCACGAGGCGGCGCTCCAGGTGGTGACCAACGCTGGCAGCAGCAACGAGTGGAAGGTCCAGTTCACCGCGGACCGCGCAATACATACCCTCACCCTGCATGAGGTGACTGCCGACTGTGACAACGGCGACTGGACCGAGGATCACTGCCCGAGATCCGATTGTAACGTGAGTCTCTGCGCCGTGCACCAGCTCAATGTCCCGGGAGCAGCCTCTGGCTCGGACCAGGTATGGGCCAACCTCAAGAACGGCTGGACCGACTACAAGCACGGCTTCACCCAATACTGGGAGGGATTGACGGAAGGATCCAACGCCGCCGGGTCCTACGTGGGATCAGACGTGCGGCCGACGATGAAGGTGGACTGGCACGTTAGCGGGTGGAGCTACATCTCCTATCGAGTGAAGTTCAAGATCATCGGGCCAGTGGGAGTTCCGTATCGGTGACAACGCTCGCTGGCCAGGGCTTGCGGATATCACCGCTTATGCCACACCGCGAGCCCTGCGCTGCTCTGGGTCGCGAAGCTGCCCGAGTTGAGCACTTGATAGGTCCGGCTGGTCGTCCGGCCCGGGTGTTCGAGGTGATCGTGTGGCTTCCGTCTCCTGCCGTGCGCTGCCCCGCGTCGTTCGATTCCGGGACCAGCCGATAGGCCCCGCTCCCACCGATTTCGAGCTACAGGTCCGCCATCGGGACAGTGAGAGTGCACGGAAACCTCCCCGTCTTAGCCACCCGTCGATAATCGACCAGTGAGGTCAGCTGCCGGTATTGGAGTCTGAGGTGGGCGGCTCGGGGAGTTTCTTGGTCTCCTGCGCCGGCTTTGATGCGGTCTCCGCTACCTTGACCGCCTCTTCCATGACGGCCTGACCCGCCGCGGCCAATCCCTTCATCACCTTCGCCGCGCTGTCCATCAGGCCCATCGTGCCGCTGATGGCCTGAATCGGAAGCTTCCCGGCGCGCATGGTGTCCTCCACCGTCTCCGTCAGGCGCGCGAAGATGCCCCCTGGGCGCGACCGCTCGGCGTACTTGCTGTCGAGGAACTCGATGAAGTCCAGGATCTGGTAGCCACGCTCGTCGCTCAGGGAATCAAGCAGCCGGGCGATGCGCTGTTTGAGGAGGTCGTTCATGAGGGAGTCGCGGGTCTCAGGTCGCAGTCACTAGTCGCTGGTCTTTGGTCGTTGGTCTTGCGCAAGAGAGCCTCGCCTACAAAGACCAAAGACTAACGACCAACGACACCTAACCGGTTCTACTTCTCCTCTAATACTCCCACCAGCTCCGCCACCGGCGTCGTCAAATAGCGGGTCTTCGCTGCCTTGAGTCGGAGCCGGAGAGTGAGCTCCGCCAGCGGCGCCAAGGCCCGGAACCTGGCTACTGAGTCGGCGGGAATGGTCACGTACACGAAGCCGGGTTCCGGCAGCGGGCCGCGGGTCAGGAGATAGGGCTGGCCGGGCGGCATCTCGGTCCGGAGCTCGTCGGCGGTCTGGACCGCGATGAGCTGGACTTTCCAGTCGAGCAGTTGACCGACGAAGCGATCGGGAGCGGCGCGCACCTCGGCCGCAGTGACGCCGGCGAAGGCGCCCCCCTGTGCCGGCTGGAGATCGGATCCCCGCACCCACCCACTCACCTCCACCTGGGCCCACTCGCCGGAGTGTCCCACTACCCGGGCGGGAATCCCGCCCTGGAGGCTGCCGTACTGTGCGCCGCCCGGCGTGGCGCTGAGCTGAGTGGCCCGGGTGGTCTCTACCGCGTCCGGGGGCACCGTTTTGGCCGGCTGCACCGGCGGCGTGGCCCGAGTCTGAACCGATTGGGCCGATTGAGACGGGCGGGCTTGGGCCCCCTCCGCCTGACTTCGCGTCTTGGGAGCAACCGCCTGGCGCGGCACCCATCCCTTCCGCCGCACGTGGGTCCACTTGCCCC
>UEXR01000389.1_pt1 | contig 56256 bp, 47 predicted proteins | sample 4301101 | NCBI WGS metagenome assembly UEXR01 (sample SAMEA4773180, study PRJEB27434) | metagenome | biome: 2259; feature: agricultural soil; material: soil | place: USA | collected 2014-09 | depth 0.25 m
CACTTCTCACTTATCGTGGAAACGCCTCAGGCAGCCCGCCATCTACGGTCAAGATGTCCCCCGTGGTATAACGGAACCGCTCGCTTGCCAGCAACACGGCCAGATCGGCAACCGCTTCGGGGGGAATCAGGCTCGCGCCCATGAGATTGCGGCTCCGGTAATTTTCCAGCTGCTCTTCGACCGACACACCCCGGTGTGCCGCCCGTTCCCGGACGAACTCGCGGAACATCGGCGTGTCCACCTGGTCGGCGTTGATCGCATTCACTCTGATGCCATCGCTGCCTAGTTCCACGGCGGCTACCCTGAGCGCCTGGAGCAACGCAGCTTTGCTCGCTCCATATGCCACGGCCTCGCGTCCAGGCACCAGCGCCGCCTTGGAGACCGACGCCACGATGGACCCGCCCAGTCCCTGGCGCTGCATGATCCGGGCAGCGCAACCCAATGCTGCGATCGCGCCGAGGTAGTGAACCTCCAATTGGCGCTGGAGGTCCTCCCGCCGAATCTCGGTGACCGGCGCGAAGCGTGGCGCCAGGCCTGCAGTATAGAAGAGGCAGTCCAGGCCACCGAACTCCAGCACCGCTCGGTGGAAGAGTTGATCGAGAGCTGCGTCGCTCCGCACGTCGACCGCGGTGCCGATGATTCTCCCGGGAGAGCGGGTGGCGATCTCCGCAGCGACCTGTTTGGCCACCGCCTCATCCAGATCCGCCACAACCACATGTGCGCCGGCTTCCGCGAACCGCGCCGACGCAGACTTGCCGATTCCGCTGCCCCCGCCGATCACGACCACGATGTGACGGGCAAGCAGATTGGTCTCCCGGTCCTTGGCCAGCTGCTCTTCCACCTTGCGTCGTTCCAGCGGCCAATGTTCGAAGCGGAACACCTCTGCTTCGGGGATGAACTCGAAGCGGTCGACCGCCTCGGCATTCTCGATCGATTCCAGCACGGCTCGATAGCAAAGATTAGCGGTGATAGCACCAGGCTTGTCGGCAAATGCGGTGATCAGGCCGAGCCCGGGCGCAAGCAACACCTTGGCCCAATCGTCGAGGGGTGGCTCTCCTGGCGCAGCGTGCCGGCGATGGTATTCCTGGTACTCCGCCCGCGCGGCGGCGATCTGGCCGCGGACTTGGGCTGCCACCTGTTCCGCTGGAGCACTTGGGTCGACCTCGAGCCAAACAGGAAGCCGGCCGGCGCGCAGCAGGTGCTCCGGCGTTGCCATCCCTCGACGGACCAACTCCGGGAGGCCCGCAGTTGCCAGGGTGGCGAGCACCGCCTCATCCTCGTCGAAATGCAGAATCACCCGCTCGGATGAGCTCAGTGCACCGCGCACCGCGGGTAAGACCACCTCCGCAAGACGTTGGCGCTCATCCGCAGTGAGGGTCACGCTCCGAGGTGATGCCCGGCCCCCGCCCCGGCCCCGGCGTGCGCCTTTCCGGCTGGCCTCGAGATACTCGTCCATTCGAGCCACACTCTGGGACAGCCGCGCCTGGCATTCCCATGGATCGTTTCCCCAAACCACCAGCCCATGATGCGCCAGGGCGATGCCCATGGCTCCAGCCGGAATCCGGTCAGTGAGCCTGCCGACCGCCTTTGCCAGAGGAAACCCCGGAGCAACATAGGGGACGTACCCGATGGCACCCTGAAACAGCTCCGCGATCAGCCGCTCCGCGGTGCTGTCGGGGACGTTAGTCAGGCTCATGGTGGCCACGTCATGGGTATGCGCGATCACCCGGTATGGCAGCAGGGCGTGCAGCGGTGTCTCTACACTGGGCGCTGGGCCCACAGCCAGCATGCAGCCAGCCATGAACCGCATCATCTCGGCATCGGACATCGTATCGGCTTGGCGGAGTGGCGCCAGCCGCGCCAGCGAGAGCCGGGTGAACCCCTCGGGGCCGATGGTTCGCAGGTCGGTGCCGCTTCCTTTGACCAAGAGTGCCTCGACCGCAGCACCGGATTGATCGGTCAGCATCAGCTTGATCGAGGTGTTGCCTCCCCCGGGTTGAACCAGCCGCGGGTCACTTCCGATGAGACGGGAGAGTTGGACGAGGGCCTCGAGTGAGTCCACCGCGAGGGCGGGTTCAGCCGGGCCAGTCTCCATTACTCTGGAGGAGGGATTTCGGTTGGTCATAGTGGAGGAAGATGCCCTACCGGTCTCTGGCGCGCCACGCAGTGGCGGCGACTGGAGTCCCTGGATCTCGGATGTGGAACCATTCTTGACGACGCCGCTCCCAACGATACGTTGAACGCAGCCGATCTCGCCCCCTCCTCGACTCGGACTCGCTGCTCACCCACACGGGAGGCCCTCATGGTGGCCCTTGGTGCGCTCTGGCTTCCGATTCTGCTTTCCGCCATTCTCGTCTTCATCGCCAGCAGCATCCTTCACATGGTCCTCAAGTATCACAACCGGGACTACACCAAGCTGCCCAACGAAGATGCGGTCCGGGCCGCCCTGCGCGCCGGCAATCCTGCACCCGCCCAGTACATCATTCCCTATTGCAGCGAGATGAAGGAGATGCAGACGCCCGAGATGCAGCAGAAGTTCACCGAAGGCCCGGTGGCGGTGCTCAATCTGAAGCGGCCGGGGCCGCCGTCGATGGGACCGACCCTGGGACAATGGTTTGTCTTCTGCCTGGTGGTCTCGTTCTTCATCGCCTACGTCGCCTGTCACGCGCTTCCTCCCGGCTCCCCATACCTCAAGGTCTTTCAGATCGTGGGGGCGGTCGGATTTCTCGCATACGCGGCCGGCAACATCCCGGCTGCGATCTGGATGGGCAAGCCGTGGTCGGTCGCGATCAAAGAGGTGTTCGACGGGCTGGTCTATGGGCTGGTCACCGCGGGCACATTCGGTTGGCTCTGGCCCAGGTAGGGCGCCAATGGGAGGACCCTGCAGGCGCACTGGAGCGCCTGCAGGGTCGTGACTCTACCGGTTCGTTCGTCTCGCCCGCATCGCTAACTCCGAGGCGTCCGGCCTCACCGGACCGGGACTACCGCCGCAGAGCGCAACCCACGCTCTTCCGCAAGTCGTGCCAGGTGATCCCCCTCAATCGCCGCATTGAGGCACCGGGCTCCGACATTCTTGTCCGAATGCGGGCGCCAGGATACCAGATCGTCGGCCGCCCGAGCACATTGGTATCAATACCCTGATCCGAGTGTCATGATGCCGGTTTTCGAGCTGGTCATCGTTCTGCTCCTGGTGGGCGCCGTTCTCGCTGCGCTGGCTCGCCGGATGAACGTGCCCTATCCAGCGTTGCTGGCACTGGCAGGCGCGGCGCTCGCCCTGGTGCCGAACGCGCCCAGCGTGATGCTCGACCCACGGCTCGCGCTCACCCTCCTGGTGGCCCCGGTCCTGCTCGACACCGCTTTCGACTCGTCCCCTCGAGACCTGAAGCAGAACTGGCGCGCCGTCACCAGTCTGGCGTTGGTGGCGGTAGGCCTTACCGTTGCCGCGGTGGCCATCGTAGCGCGATGGCTCATGCCGAGTCTCCCCTGGTCCGCCGCCATTGCGCTGGGCGCGATCGTGGCCCCGCCCGACGCCGCCGCTGCAACCGCGGTCTTGCGCCAGCTCCGGACACCCCATCGAATCTTTGTGATCCTCGAAGGGGAGAGCCTGTTCAACGACGCAACCGCGCTTCTGATCTACCGCTTGGCGGTGACCACCGCGATCACCGGAAGCTTTTCGGGCTGGCACGCTATCCCACTGCTCATCGTGGTGACACTGGGCAGCATCGGTCTCGGCGCGGTGCTCTCTCGAGTAATTCTAGTCATCACGTCTCGCATCCAGGATGTCCCGATCTCGGTCATCGTGCAGTTCCTCTCCACCTTCGCCGTGTGGATGCTCGCCGATCGGCTAGGGCTTTCGGGTATTATCACGCTTGTGGTGTTTGCCATCCTGGTTGCCCGGACAGCGCCGGATCTGATGCCCGCCCGGCTCCGGATTCCATCGTACGCGGTCTGGGAAGTCGTAGTGTTCGTTCTGAATGTCCTCGCCTTCATCCTCATCGGGCTCCAGCTCAGGCCCATCCTCGACCGCCTGAGCGGGTCGGAGTTGGTCACCTATGCCGTGATCGCCGCCGCGGTCTGTGCTGCGGTTATTGTCGTCCGCATTGTGTGGGTCATGGGCTACGTTGGAGTCGCGAGGTGGCTCGCCGCTCGCCGAACGAAGCGCACTTCCCAGCCCGTGTGGGCGCCATCGTTTCGACCCGCCACCGTGGTCGCCTGGTGCGGGATGCGGGGGATCGTTACGATCGCGACCGCGCTCGCGCTGCCATCCAGCTTCCCCTCTCGTGATCTCATCGTCTTCACCGCGTTCTGCGTGGTGTTGGTGACGCTGGTGCTGCAGGGAATGACGGTCACCCCACTCATGCGCTCGTTGGCCTTGCAGGCTGACGACACGGTCGAGCGAGAGGTGCGGCTGGCGCGAGCGGAGACCTCACGCGCCGGGCTCGACGCGGTGGACGGCGTCCAAAGCCGGGACGACATGGTTCAGCTGCTTCGACGGAAATATCAGACGCGAATCAGCCGGGCCGAGTCAGGCGCAGCGGCTGAAACGGAGACGGATGGGGTGCCTGGTGACGGCTATGCCGCCGTCCAGCGGCGGGCTCAACAGGCAGAGCGACGGATGCTCTCCGACCTACGAGCTCGCGGCGTGATCGGCGACGATGCCTTCCATCGGGTAGAGGAAGAGCTGGACTGGGCCGAGATAACCGCGGAGGCGATGACGAGGAAGGAGTGAGGCGTGACCGGTTCCTACCAGCGAGCCTATGATGAGTCCATCCGGTCGCCTGACCGATTCTGGGCTCAGGCCGCTGAAGCTATCCACTGGTACAAGCCGTGGAACACAGTACTGGACTCCTCGCGAGCTCCACTGTACCGCTGGTTCCCTGGTGGCGAGCTCAATACGTGCTACAACGCGATCGACTACCAGGTGGAGCACGGCCGCGCCGATCAGCCGGCCGTCATCTACGACAGTCCGGTCACCGGCACGCTCAGAACCATCACCTATCGCCAGCTGCTCGATGAGGTCGCGCGATTCGCCGGCGTCCTGACCCGACTCGGGGTCGGCAAGGGCGACCGCGTGGTCATCTACATGCCGATGACGCCCGAGGCTCTGATCGCGATGTACGGCTGCGCCCGGATCGGGGCGATCCATTCTGTGGTCTTCGGCGGATTCGCCTCTCAGGAGCTGGCCGTCCGCATCGAAGATGCCTCACCCAAGGTGATCGTATCGGCCTCGTGCGGCATCGAGATCACCCGGATAGTGGAGTACAAGCCGCTGCTCGATCGCGCCATCGAGCTCTCCCGTCACAAGCCGGCACATTGCGTGACGTTACAGCGGGTCCAGCATCGCTGTGCCCCCACGTCACAGCGGGACCTGGATTGGCACGAGTGCATGGCCGCCGCTGGCCCCGTCGACTGCGTACCGGTTCAGGCGACGGATCCGCTCTACATCCTGTACACCTCGGGCAGTACCGGCCTCCCCAAAGGTGTTGTCCGGGACAACGGCGGGCACGCGGTGGCCCTGAAGTGGTCAATGGAGCATGTCTATGGCGTGGAACCCGGCGAGGTGTTTTGGGCCGCGGCGGACATTGGCTGGGCAGTAGGTCACTCGTACGTGGTTTATGGCCCTCTCCTCCACGGCTGCACCACGGTGATCCATGAAGGCAAGCCGGTGGGAACCCCCGACGCGGGAGAGTTCTGGCGCGTGATCGAGAGCCACCAGGTGCGAGCGCTTTTCACCGCACCAACTGCCATTCGAGCGATCAAGCGAGAGGACCCCGAAGGACGGTACTTCCGCAAATACGACGTCTCCTCGCTTCGCACCCTGTTCCTGGCGGGCGAGCGACTCGACCCCGATACCTATCACTGGGCCAGGGGTCTGCTGCAAAAGCCGGTCATCGATCACTGGTGGCAAACCGAGACCGGCTGGCCGGTCGCGGCCAACTGCATAGGACTCGAGCCCCTGCCGGTGAAGCCTGGCTCTCCCACGAAGCCGGTCCCCGGTTACCAGGTGGAGATCCTGGACGAGGCCGGCGCTGTTCTGCCGCCCAACCGGGAGGGTGCCGTGGCAATCCGGCTGCCGCTACCGCCCGGTACCCTGCCCACGCTCTGGCAAAATGAGGAGCGGTTCCGCGACAACTATCTCACGCGATATCCCGGCTACTATCTCACCGGAGACGGCGGATACATCGACGAGGACCGATACGTCTTCATCATGGGCCGCATCGATGACGTAATCATCGTCGCCGGACACAACCTTTCGACCGGAAGCATGGAGCAGGCGATCGCCGGCCATAAGGACGTCGCGGAATGCGCGGTGTTCGGCGTAAAGGACCCACTCAAGACCCAGCTCCCGGTGGGCCTGGTGGTGCTCAAGGCGGGAGTGCGGCGAGAGCCGGAGGCGATCCTGGCCGAGCTGATTCAGCTCGTCCGGGACCAGGTCGGACCAGTCGCCAATTTCAAGCACGTGAGTATCGTCGCGCGCCTGCCCAAGACCCGCTCGGGCAAAGTCCTACGAGGTACCATGCGGCGAATCGCCGACGGAGATCCGTATCAGGTGCCACCGACGATTGATGATCCCGCCATCCTCGACGAGATCAAAACCGCGCTTCAGCGTCTTGGCTATGCCAGGGAGACGACCGCACAGATAGGAAGCCCCGACTGATAGCTCACGACTTTCGCAGCACACCACTCAGCGCCGACTTCGCGGCGTACCAGCCGCAGAGTCCATGTACGCCAGCACCAGGAGGCGTCGAGGCGGAGCAGAGCAGGATCGTGGGATCGGGCGTGCGGTAAGGGTCCGGTTTCCATGCCGGACGAGTGAGGAACTGCCAGATGTCCGGCCGCCCGGCGCCGATGTCGCCACCGACGTAGTTCGGGTTGTAGCGCTCGAAATCCGCTGGGCCCCGCCGGGAGATGGCCAGGACGCGGTCACGGAACCCTGAGGCGAAGCGTTCGATCTGCGCCACGATGCGTTCGGTCATGTCTTCGGTCGAGCCGTTGGGAACATGGCAGTAGGCCCACACGGTGTGCTGCCCCAGCGGTGCCCGGGTAGCATCGAAGAGTGACGGCTGGGCCAGCAGCACGAAGGGACGCTCCGGTACCCTTCCGCTGGCGACATCCCCCTCTGCCGCCGCACATTCTTCGAAAGTCCCGCACACATGCACGGTGGCGGCCCGTAGCACTTCTGGATCGCGCCACGGGATCGGCCCGTCGAGCGCGATATCGATCTTGAAAGCACCTGGTCCATATCGGAAGCGGCCCAGCTGCCGGGCGTACCAGCCGTGTCGGCCCAGCTGCTCCCCGGCGATCTGCAACACCGGTCTTGGCGAAAGGTCGAGCAGCACGGCGCGGTGTTCCGGCAACCGATCCAGTGAGGTGATCCGCTGGCCTCCCACGATATCACCGCCCAGCTCGGTGAGATGGGAGGCCAGTGCATCGCTGATCCGCTGCGCGCCTCCGGCAGCGATGGGCCAGCCCACAGCGTGGGCGCTCGCGAGGAAGATGAGACCGAAGGCGCCGGTCACGAGCTCGGAGAGCCCGAGCATGGAATGCGCGGCGCAGCCCGCGAGCAGTGCTCGCGCGGCGGGCGTGCGGAACCGCCGGGCCAGCGCCGTGGCCGGCTGCAGCGCCCGAAGTCCGAACTTCGCACCCACCCACAGCTTTCTCGGAGAAAGCGGGATCCGCAGCGGGCCGGCGAACTGGCCGATGATGACGTCCCAGTCGCGCACCGCGGGTTCTACCAGACGCTGGTAGACCTCGGCGTCGGATCCCAGTCGCCGAGCCGTCTCGCGCACGTCGCGAAACAGCAGCGCAGCGCCGTCATCGAGTGGATGGGCGAGCTCCGCCTCCGGCTCTATCCAGCGGAGGCCGTGCTTCTCGAGCGGCAGTTGGCTGAAGAAGGGCGATGCTCGGCCCAATGGGTACACCGCGCTGCAGACATCGTGGGTGAAGCCGGGAAGCGTGAGCTCAGCCGAACGGCAGCCGCCACCCACGGTCGACTCCGCCTCGATGAGCTGCACCGAGCGTTCCGCGCGAGCGAGCGCAATGGCCGCGGCGAGCCCGTTGGGCCCCGCGCCCACCACTACTGCGTCGAATGATTGGGCTCCGGGCATGGCCGAAGGTAGGTCATTCGGGGCCCGGGCTCAATGCACGCCGGCCTCAGTCGATTGTCGCGGAATCGCCGCTGGCGGCGCGCTAGCGGAATAGCGTCCACTGCTATAGCCTCCGTTCGTCGGAGGTGACCTATGACCATGCTGGCATTCGACGAAAAGATCGCGGCCCAACTCGAATCACTCTATCGCTCACGTGACGTGCTGCGCCGCCGCCAAATAGTGCGCGCTGCCCTCGGCGCACAGCCGGGTTGGCGGATCCTCGATATCGGCTGCGGGCCGGGCTTCTACGTGGACGAGCTGGGGGAAGAAGTCGGGCCACACGGGTCTGTCATAGGCCTGGACCGCAGCCCCCAGATGCTGGCCGTCGCGACGGGGCGTTGCGAAGGGCACCGCAACGTCGCGTTCCGAGAGGGAGAAGCCACCTGCCTGCCGGTCGATGATTGGAGCTTCGATGCCGCGCTCGCGGTCCAGGTACTGGAGTATGTGCCCAATGTGGGCGAGGCTCTATCGGAGATCCGCCGGGTCTTGAAGCCCGACGGCAGGTTAGTGGTGTGGGACATTGACTGGAGCACGGTATCCTGGCACTCCCATGATCCCGCACGGATGCACCGGGTGCTCCGAGCCTGGGACACGCATCTGGCTCATCCCGCCTTGCCCCGAACCCTTGCGGCACGACTCCGCTCCGCCGACTTCGAGAACATCGGCGTCGAAGGCTACACCTTCGCAACCATTGAGCCGACACCCGACACCTACATCGGCGCGGTTCTCCCGCTGATGCAGCAGTTCGTGGCGACCCGGCCGGAGATCGGGGAAGAGCAAGCCAAGGCGTGGGCGTTGGAGCAGCGCCAACTGGCCGAACGAGGGGACTTCTTCTTCGCCTGCATTCAGTTCTGCTTCACCGCCACTTGCGCCAAGTGCGGCAGAGACCGGGCTCAGAAGACGTAGGGTATCAGTGCGGAGGTCTCCCGCCGGTATTGTTCGTATTCCGGAAAGGTTTCCTTCATCCGGGCTTCTTCGGCGCGACTCTTGATCGCGAAACTGATCCCCAGCAACACGAAGGCGAGCAGTGCGCGCACCTCGCCGAGAAACACCGCCGTCCCCAGGAACGCGAGCAGGATCCCGGTGTAGATCGGGTGTCGCAGCCGGCTGTAGGGGCCCGTGCGAATCAGCGCGTGATCTTCCTTGACGACGACCTGGGAGCTCCAGTTCCGGCCGAGATGCCGGCGGGCCCAGACCGAGAGGCCTAGCCCGCATGCGATCAGGAGTACTCCCAGCGTGGGAGCGATCGGGCCCGGCGGGATGACGCGGCGTCGGAGCGCGAGCGGCACCAGGCGCGGCGCCGCCAGCAGCAACGCCGCGAGAAGCATCGGGACGCGGTGCAGCAGTCGTGAGCCCCGCGGCTCCTGCCAGCGGGTCACCTTTACGTCGCGGGCGGAAACCCACCAATAGATCAGCCAGGCGATCCAAAGCGCGGGAAAAAGAATTTGGAGAAGGGTAAGGTACGACATCGTCCTCTCGTGGTTGAGAGCACTCCCGGAAAACATAGTACGATTGCGGGCCTTGCAGCCGGGCTCCGGGGCGTTCCTTGCTCTCCGGCAGTTGAAAGCGTACCCATTGAGCCATATCGACTCGACTGGACCCCGCGGTTGAAATGGATTAACCGGAGTGGATCGATGCCGCTGCGGCTCGAACGGCTGACCCTGCACGAGATCCAGCTGCCCCTGCGGGAGCCATTCCGGATCTCCTCCGGCATCCAGACCACCCGGCGCATCCTCTTGGTCGAGCTGGAAGAGGCGCGAGGGGCAGTCGTATGGAGCGAGTGTGTCGCCTCGGAGCAGCCCAACTACTCCCCCGAGACTGTCGACACGGCCTGGCTCGCCATTCGCGACTGGGTCGCGCCCCGGGTGCTGGGACATACGTTCGAGGATCCAACCCAGGTCTTCCCGACCCTGGAGCGGGACTTCCGCGGCCACCTGATGGCCAAGGCCGCGGTCGAAATGGGGATGTGGGCCCTGGATGCCGAGCTCCGACAGGTCCCGCTGGCACACCGTCTCGGGGGAACCCGGACCTGCATCGAGGTGGGGATCTCGCTCGGCATTCAGTCGAGCCCGGAGGCGCTGGTGGAGCGCGCGGGCCGGGCGGTGCTGGCGGGGTATCGTAAGATCAAGCTCAAGATCGAGCCGGGCGCCGACGTGACCTACCTGCGGGCCGTTCGAGACGCGCTCGGGCCCGGCGCGCCGCTCATGGCCGACGCCAACAACGCCTACTCGCTGGCCGACACTGAACGGCTGCTCGAGCTGGACGAGTTGGGACTCATGATGATCGAGCAGCCGCTGGCATGGGATGATCTACGGTGTCACGCGGAGCTGCAGCGCCAGCTGAGAACGCCGCTCTGCCTGGATGAGTCCATCACCTCGCTCGACCGGGCCAAGGACATGGTAGCCCTGGGCAGCGGACGGATCATCAACATCAAGCCGGGGCGAGTAGGGGGCTTTGGGCCGTCCCTCGCGATCCACGACTTCTGCGCTCGCAGCGGCATTCCGGTTTGGTGTGGCGGGATGCTGGAGAGCGGGGTGGGCCGGGGCTACAATGTCGCTCTGGCCTCTCTCTCCAACTTCGTCAAACCGGGCGATATCTCACCCAGCTCGAGGTACTGGCTCGAAGATGTCGTGACGCCGGAATGGACCATGAGCGAGGATGGATTGATGGCGGTTCCCCTGAGCCAACCAGGTATCGGCGTGACCGTGAACCGGAAGCGTATTGCCGACCTGACTGTCCGCAAAGAGCTGCTGGTGCGCTCGCGATGACCGACGCACTCAGCCACTCCCCACTCCCGCGCGTCCTCGGCCAGCGACAGCTCATCTACATCGTGATAGGGACGGTCATCGGGTCCGGCATCTTCGCCGTGCCGGGCGTGGTCCTGCGCCGGTCGGGTGGCTCCATCGGACTGGCTCTGCTGGCGTGGCTGATCGGTGGCGTGCTCTCGCTCCTCGGGGCGCTCACCTATGCCGAGCTCGGTGCGATGCATCCGCAGGCGGGTGGGCTCTACATCTATATTCGTGACGCGTTCGGACGCTTCCCCGCCTTTCTCTTCGGCTGGACCCTGTTCTTCGTCATCAGCAGCGGGTCGATCGCGACTCTGGCAGTGGCGGGCGCCTCGTATCTGGGACAGCTGGTCCCGCTAGACGCCTTCACCGCAAAGCTGGCAGCGGCGGCCATCATCGCGGTGACCGCCTTCATCAACGTCCGGGGTACGCGCGAGAGTGCCCGGGTTCAGGATATGACCACTCTCCTCAAGGTCACTGGAATCCTGGTGATGAGCGCTCTGTTCCTGATCCGGGGCAAAGGGCTCGGCACGAGCGCCGCCCAGGTGTGGCCGGAATCGATCTCCCTGTCCATCATCTCCGGCTTCGGCCTGGCTATGATCGGGACGCTCTGGGCGTACGAGGGGTGGCAATATGTGACCTACTCCGCCGGCGAAGCCCGAGATCCGCAACGTACGTTTCATCGCGGGATCGTACTCGGCACAGCGGCGCTGATCGCCATCTACTTGCTGGCCGCCATCGCCTACCTTGCCGCACTGGGCCCGGCAGGAGTAGCCGCGACCAATCGAGTCGCGGCGGATGCGGCAACTGCGCTCTTCGGCCCGCTGGCCGGAAAGCTCATCGCAGCAATGATTGTGCTTTCGATCTTCAGTGCGACGAACGGCATCGTGCTCACGGTGCCGCGCGCGTTCTTCGCCATGGCCCGCGACGGGATCTTCTTCAGCAAGCTTGCCGAGGTGCATCCGCGATTCGGCACACCGGCCTTCGCCATCCTCGCATGCTCACTCTGGGCGATGCTGCTCGCGGTGAACGGCACCTTTGAGCAGCTGCTCACCTATGTGGTGTTCATCGGATGGATTTTCTATGCCCTTGGCGCGTGGAGTGTGTTCTCCTATCGCAAGCGCGAGCCGCGCGCGCCCCGCCCCTTCCGCGTCCCGGGGTACCCCGTCACACCGCTCCTCTTCGTAATTTCGGCGGCGGCAATCGTACTCAACACCCTGTGGGCGCAGCCAGTGCGCGGAGCAATGGGTCTCGCCGTCGTGCTGCTCGGCTCGCCTGCGTATCTCGCCTGGAGGCGACGTGCCCCGGCACCTGTGGGCGAGGTTCTGGCCCACAGCCCCAGCGGAACGGCGGGCGAGTGAAGAGCGGGCACACTGGAAGCGGGTTTACCGCGCCGCAAGAAATCGTGACTGGAAGCGACGGGGTCGTGGTCCGGAGAGTGGAGTCGCAACCGGAATACGACGAGTGCGTGCGGATTCAGAACGAGACTTGGGGAGCCGGCTTCAACGAGAGTGTTCCGGGAACGATCCTGCGAGTAACCCAGTATCTGGGCGGGGTGACCGCGGCGGCCTTCTCGCCCGATGGTGGCAGAATGCTGGGCTTTGTGTTCGGTATGACAGGGGTGCAGCAGGGCCGCCTGGTGCACTGGTCGGACCTCCTTGCCGTACGGCCGGAAGCGAGAGACCGCGGAATCGGTCGCCGGCTCAAGCTGTACCAGCGCACCCAGGTGCTCCGGCTTGGCGTCGCCCGGATGCTGTGGACCTTCGACCCACTCGTCGCGCGCAACGCCCATCTCAACCTCAATACACTCGGAGCCAGCGTCGCTGCCTATGTCCCCGATATGTACGGCTCGGACACCGGCAGCACTCTGCACCGCGGCGTGGGGACCGATCGCTTCGTCGTCGAATGGGACTTGACGACCGAACGCGCCGAGGCTCCCCAGAGCCCTGGACCACCAATCGCACCTCCTGCCTCGCTGGTGGTCAATCCGGCGGAGACTGCATCGGTCCAGACCAATGACGCGCTGCACCAGGTATACATCGCTGTGCCGGACGACCTTCAGGATCTGATTGCGACTGCCCCGGAGCGCGCCGCCCAGTGGCGGGAAACGACCCGGAAGGCTTTCCTCTGGTACCTGGAGCGAGGGTATCGAGTGTGTGGGTTCACTCGGGCGGATGGTCGGGGCTATTACCAGCTAAGCCGCAGTAAGAAGTAAGAAGTAAACTCCTCACTGCTCACAGCTCACTTCTCACTGCTCACTGCTTACTGCTCACTTCCCCCATGCCCCTGCCCCCCTCGATCGTGCAGCAATTCACCCGGGACGAGCTCGCCTGGCTCACCACACTGCGGGAGGAGCTCCACCGCCATCCCGAGCTCTCCTGGCAGGAAGAGGCCACAGCCACTCGTCTGGTGCAGGCGCTGAGACACCTGGGGGGTGCAGATGTGCGGCGGGTGGCAAGAACCGGAGTCGTGGCACGGATCCCTGGACAGCGGCGGGATGGGCCGGTGGTCGCCGTTCGGGGTGATATCGATGCCCTGCCGATTCTGGAGGCGACCAACTTGCCCTTTGCGTCGGAGGTCGCCGGCGTCATGCATGCCTGCGGTCACGATATCCATGCGACCTGGGCCGTGGGTGCGGCGCTATTGCTCCGCAAGGCGCCGGCAATGGGCGACGTGCTCATCCTGCTGCAGCCGGCCGAGGAGGCGGCTCAGGGAGCGGGGGCGGTGCTCCAAGAGGGCGCACTCGATGGAGTCGCGGCGATCTTCGGGGGTCACGTCGATCGGCGTTACGAAGTCGGTCAGGTCGTGGCTCACGAAGGCGCGGTCGCCGCCTCGGCCGACTTCTTCCAAATCGAGCTCACCGGCGCCGGCGCCCACGGGGCGAGGCCTCACGAGGCCAAGGATCCGATCGTCGGAGCGGGCGCATTGATAGGAGCGTTGCAGACCCTGGTTTCTCGGCGCATAGACCCGGCAATCCCAGCCGTCGTCACGGTTGCGACGATTCACGCCGGCACGGCCGACAACGTCATTCCTGATCGAGCAGTGCTGACCGGAACGGTGCGCACGGTAGATGCTGCCTCCCGGGCGTTCCTGCTGGAGGAGCTGCGTCTTGTCTCCGAAAGCGTCGCTGCCGCACACCACCTCACGGCGCGGGTGACTTTTGCCCAGGGCACCCCTCCCATCGTGAACCCTCCGGGACCCACGGCATGGGCCCGGGAGGCCGTGCGTGCCGTGCTCGGCGCGGGCGCAGAAGTTCCGCTCGCTGGCACGAACATGGGAGGCGAGGACTTCGCCTTCTATCTCGAGCGGATCCCTGGATGCTTTCTCAGAATTGGAGCTCGTGAGCCCGGCGGCCCCTGGTTGCCGGCTCACTCGGCGGGATTCTATGCAGCGGAGGAGAGCGCCTTCATCGGGGCGGCAGTGCTGGCGGAGACGGCACGCCGAGCGTCAGCTGCGCTTAGTGGCTTCCAATGGCCGTAGTTTCGAGTAGTGCAACTCCTTACTGCTCACATCTGCCTGCTTACTGCTCACTGCTTACTGGTCACTGCGGTTGAGTTTTCCCTCTCCACATTCTCCACACCCGTCGATCGTCGTCTCATCATTCGTCGGTGTCAAGGGTTAGCGTCCACAATTGGTCCACATTTCATGTGGGTGACCCGAAGAAAACTGAGCGCTTGAACGAAGACCCACCCGCCTCATACATTGGGCTATCCACCCATCTCCCTGAAAACCGGAGGCCCAATGCGGCGTGAAGCGCGCCTGAAGCCCGAATTTGCCCATCTCTACCTTGGGGTGGAGCCGGGCGTCTGGGAGTCCGCCGGCGTGCTTGCCGATCGGGTCCTGTCCGCCCGCCTGCTTCGCCCGAACAACGGCTTCATATTGAGCGACCGTGTCTTGGCAGAAGAGCACTTCGAGTTTCGCGGCGGATCCCGTCAACGGGCTGCCGCACCCGCTCCCAGCAATCCCTCCGTCGACCCCCGTTCCGCGCGCATCGAGGGTGTAGGCTCCGGCCCGGAGTTCTGAACTTCTTCCAAGCAGTCCGCCAGGCCCCGCGATCCAACTTAAGAGTCGGCACCGGCCACTGACACCAAAGTGGCCGGTCTGATGACCATTTCCCGCTCTCCTGGGTGTGAGCGTCATACCGGAGGCTCACATCGGCGGCCCCACTCCGTCTAACGGATCGCGCACCCATCTCGGCTGTGTGTCACTTCGCCTCAGCTGGAGCAGGTCCGAGGATAAGGCCATCGGAACTCAGCGTTCCGGGTGCGTGTTAGTAGGTCAGAATGAAAGGAAGTTAAAGGAGCGTCATATGCTCACAATGTTGCTGTTGCTCGCGTCCCAACCCTACGCCTCTCCCCTTGCCGCAACTGGGGTGGCTGCCGTCGATCCTCCGATTCATGTGTGGTTCAACTCAGGCGGTGACTACACCACTGGCGAGCGCGCCAAGGTGTACGCCAAAGCCGACGAGACCGGTTATCTCGTGGTTCTGCGAGCCGACGTGGACGGTCGGGTGCGGGTACTATTTCCGCTGGATCCCACCGATGACCAACACATCGCACACGACAAGAAGTACGAGCTCAAAGGCCGCGGCGGCCGCGAGGCCTTCGTAGCAGACGACACCATCGGCTCGGGTACCGTGCTGGCCGCGTATTCCAAGACCCCGTTCCGGTTCGATCAGTTCGAGAAGGACGGGCACTGGGATTCCGACGCGCTTTCTGGTGGCGGGCTCAGGGATATGCAGGCCGATCCTGAGGCTCAGCTGAGGAGTCTCGTGGAGCGAATGCAGGCCAGTGGAGAACACTTTGATTACGATGTGGCGACGTATACGGTCGCCGCAGCGCCGAGATACGTGCGGGGTGTGAACCCCTGGCCATACTATGGCTATTACGGTTGGCCGGGCTGGTGGGGCTATGGGTTTGGGCCAGGGTTCGGGTTTGGGCCACGGTTCGGGTTTGCGCCACGGTTCGGGTTTGGCTTCGACCGTGTGATCGTGGTACGCCCGCGCAGATAGCGGGAGCTTGCTTCTCCCGGGCGACGCCGGCCGCAGGACGGGCCGGCGTTTGCTTTGCCCGTCGGTGGCCATCAAGCCTGGCTTTTCTGCCCACATGGGCTTAAATTTCAGCCCAGATGGTTAACAGAACGGGAGGAGCTGTGTCACACCCCTATCCCCATGTCCTGAAAGTAGTTGAGAGCCTGGGAGGGCGGCGCCTTCTGAAGTCCTCCATTCGCACGGTCGCTGAGCTCGACACCGCTGTCCGGAGCGGTCTCCCCTATCGCAGCTTTGTCCGGGTGGCAGAGCGGTTCCCCGAGGCCGAACGCGGCCGGCTGGAGCGCGTCGTGGCCCCTCGGTCTACCCTGCAGCGGCGTCAGCGGGAAGGGGTATTGAGCGCAGAGGAAAGCGAGCGGCTGGAACGGGTCGCTCGGTTGGTCGCCTTGGCGGAGCAAGTGTGGGAATCGCCCCAGGACGCCCGCCGCTTTCTGATCGCTCCGCACCCGCAGCTCGACAACCAGGCTCCGTTGGAGTTGGCCGCAACCGAGCTGGGCGCTCGCCGGGTGGAAGCTCTGCTGTGGAAGCTCGAATACAGCCTGCCGGTCTGAATCGTCGCCAGCCCCCAGCCTCCACACCATGCCGTTGGTCTACCGCATCACAAAAAAGCGGCACGCGGTCTATGACGCGGGCGGTGCAGCTCTGGTCGGGGGGCGCTGGACCTCACCCGGCCGTCCGGTGATCTATGCCGCCGAGCATTACGCCACGGCCTTGCTGGAGAAGTTGGTTCAGGCCGGGCGGCTGCAGCTCCCCGGCAAGCACCATGCGGCTCCCATTCTCATTCCGGACGATTTGCCCATCGAGCGATTCGACCCCTCGGCCAACACCGGATGGGAGGTCGACGATTCACCCGTCGCGCGAGGTTATGGAGATGCCTGGTTCGATGCCAGCCGCACCGCGGTACTCCGCGTGCCTTCGGTCCCGGGGCAACCGGTCGAATGGAACGTGGTGATCGCCCCGCATCACCGCGACGCCGCGCGGATCCGGGTGTTGGACGTGTTCGATGTGGTCTGGGATGGCCGGCTCTTCGGACCGGCGACGAGGAAAGGGTCCTGACGATCTTCACCAGGTGAAGGAGTACTGCCCTCCCAGCGTGATCAGGCTCTCCGAGCCTTGTAGGTCGTCCGAGGGCTGGTGCTTGGGCCAGGCGCTCCGATGGCTGGTGAGCCCGAGATTGACGGCAAAGTTGTCGAACAGGTACACGCCGGCGGTCAGCCGTTCGACGGCATCGCGCCGCCGGGAAATGACCGCGCCCGAGCCGAACGAAAAGCTCTTCTCCGCCGAGATAGTGACCGGACTCCGTACCGCGGTGAGGTTTCCGTTCAAGGCGATGCGGGTGCTGAGCACCTGCAGCGTCTCCGTCCCATTGGTATAGACGCCTATCTGCGAGCTGGCTGAAATCCCCTTGATCATGACGCTGGGTCCCACGCTCACCTGATAGACCGTGCGGTCGGCCGGGATCGGGCTGCCTTGCTCGGGAAGCCAATCGTCGTGGGTCAGGCCCAGATGCATGGCGACCCCATAGCTGAGCCCCGAGGCAGATGGCTTGAGCACCCGGGAAATATCCAGGGAGGCTCCCTTCTCATCCGGCGCCAGGAAGCCCTGGGCTCGCGCATTCCACCTGCTATCGGCCAATTCAGCCTGGAAGGACCACACCGTGCTGTTCAGGGCTTCCTTGAAAAGCACTGTCCGGTCGCCGCCGGTGATCGAACGCCGAGCGAAGGCCGTGCTCACTCCGGCCGTGAGGGCGACGGTCCGCCGGTTGGCCTCCAGGAGATACTGGGGGAACTCATGGTAGAACTCCCGGCAACGACCCGCGCGGCAGACGGCGATTTTGGCCGGCCGCTCGAGCCGATCCAGCAGATGCCCGTGCCAGCGTACCGCCTCGGGGGGCTCGCTGCCGGTGCTGTCGCCAAAGTCCCGGCTCAAGGTCGCCGTGAGGACCGGACCACCGGACCAGTACCGGTCGAGTCCATTCTCTGACTCCAGAGCGATGCTGTCCGCGCCAGGGCTCTCCACCACGGCCTGGGTCCCCTGCTCCCCATGAACGCCTGCAGGCCGAGTAGTCAGCCGCACCGGCTCCGGGCCACCGGCCAGCTGAATCCCGTCGTTGGTGACGGCACAGCCGCCGAGCAGCGCGACACTCAAACATGCCATGAAGGAAAGGTGAAGCCGCGACACTGAGCTCCCGTCTGGGCGGAGCGACCACGCGATAGCGCAGGAACAGATGCAGAAGAGTGCAGGGACAAGCTACGCGCTCAACGCCCGGACCGTAAGAGGACGCACGCCGCGGGCCCGGTGTGACACCGGTGATCAAGAGATGAATCGACTTGGAGTTTGGGACAAAACGGCCGCTGCGGACTCAGTGGCTTCGGTGCCGAGTGTGGACTCGGTGCAGCAGCAGGTGGAGTGCAGGAGGTCGCAGGTCGCAAGTCTCAGGTCTCACGAAAAAAAGACCTCCCTGGCTTTCGCCAGGGAGGTCTATGACTTGAGACCTGCGACTCGAGACTTGCTCAGCTGCCGAGGCGAACGCCCACGGTGATCGGAATCATGTAGGCGGTCTTTTCCTCGCCGGTGTTGACATCGGTCACGCCCTTCATGATGGCATGGAAGCGACCTTCGGCGAAGAGCCGCGCGCGGCCGACGCCAAAGTCGAACCCGGCGCCCGCATTGATGCCGAACTTGGTCTGCGCGTCGCTCGAGCCCAGGCCATCGACCGTGGTCTTGCCGTTATAGAGGCCGACACCGCCCAGCAGGTACGGCCGGGCTACCGAGGCGCTGGGGAAGGCGTAGAGCGCGTTCGCCGTTGCGCCGATCATCCGGCTGTGGCCATCGATGCCCTCGAGACCAAACCGATTATAGAACCCGTCGAGCTGGAAACCGATCGGGCTCACAGCCGGCTTGACCCGAGCCACGACCATGGCGTTCCAACCGGTGGAGTTACCATCGGACAACGAGCCGGTCGGGATCACGACGCCACCGCCGAGCCCGAAGCTCACACCGGTCTGCGCATGCACGGCCTGCGCGGTAAGGGCGACTGCCAGACCCACAACGACACCACGGATCATGCTTCGCATGGTTCCTTCCCCTCATGGGTGGATGAAAGCGAGATGGTGAGACGGGACCGTCGGGGTGTGGGCAAGCAAAGGACCTGCCAGAAAACGCTTCAGAGCGAAACGGTCAGTTGTAACTTACTGCCCCGGCATAGCTTAGTAGCTATGCAGATGATGGCACTGAGGAGGCCGCGCGGCGTCTATTCGGGGGTGCTGGCCAATTCTTGCACGGCGGGATGCAGTCGGGATAGGAGAAGCGCAAGGGGTTTTGAGGTACCTTGGTAGCCTATGCCGTTCTCGCTCTATGTCGCCCTGGGCGACTCCATGAGCACCGACCACTACCCTACCTGCGATGTCCGGGATCTCGACATCCCGCCGAGCCGGCTGGACCCGCTGGGAGCCGCTTCCCTGTTCCATCGCAATGACGACGGCCGCTGGCCCGAATTCAGGGGTCGCGACCTGGCGGGGAAGTCGCCGGACGTTGAGTTTCGCAACCTGGCTGAAGACGGCGCGATGATCGATGACGTGGCTACCGAAGAGCTCGCCCGGCTCGGTCGGGACTCTCAGGATCTCGGCATCCTGATCACGGTGACCGCCGGCGGAAACGATCTGCTGGATGCTCTGCTGGCGCGCCGGCCGTTGGACAGTGCCGTGAGCCGGATTGCCTGGCGTTACGCAGAGCTGGTAGCGAGTGTGCGGGAAGAGCTTCCCCGAGCCACACTGGTCCTCACCACGGTCTACGATCCGACCGATGGCACGGGGCGGCTACCGGGGCTCGAGGACTACGGCGCCCTCCCGCTCGACTATCTCGACCGTTTCAATGAGCAGGTACGGGAAACCGCCCGGACCACACCCGGTGCGCTGCTGGCCGACGTTCATCGGGATTTCCTGGGGCACGGCATCAGCGCGCCGGAGCAAGAGCGCTGGTACTGGCGGCACAATCTGATCGAGCCAAGTGCAAGGGGGGCCAGCGAGATTCGAAGGGCGTGGTTAAAGGCCGTGAAAGGTGAAATGTGAAAAGCCTTTCCCATTCAGTCCTTATACGGATCGAACTCTTCCGCTCCCGCCATCACCACGATCAGCGGCCGAAGCGTATGCAGCACCTCGATGGTGCGGCCCTGTGCGGCGAGCACGTTGGGGAGCCGGCGGTAGACATGGGGGCTTTCGTCCAGGCCACCGCCGCGCAAGATCACGCCTTTCCGGTCAATCCATCCCTGCATCATCTCCGGAGTGACTCGTCCAGGGCTCAGGACCTTCCCCGTCCTCCGGTTTCGTTTGCCTGCCGCGGCGGTCCGGCTCATGACTCGACCCGCTCCGTGTACCGTGGAGGACAGAGCCTGGCGCTGCAACTCGAGTGACTCAGGGTCTGCAGTCGACGTGCCCTGCACAATCACAGCGTCGTCACCCATCGAGCCGCCGATGAAGCCCTTTTGTCCGGGAAACGCTGGCGTCGCTCCTTTCCGCACCACCACTAACTCCTCGCCGTCATGGATCTCCTTCCAGGCGAAGTTGTGATGATTATGCACCAGCTCCAATTCTCGGCCGCCCAGGATGCCGACCACCTTCCGGGCCACCCATTCCCGTCCGGCGTAGGCATATTGCCCCGCGAGATTCATGAGCTGCCAGTAGTCGTGTCCCAAAGGCTGCGCCAGCGGGAGCAGCACCTCGGTCTCCGGCGCGTGCTCGCCCCATGCCTTGCCCTGGCCGAGGGCCAGAAAGCTGGACGCCACCGTGTGCCCGAACCCTCGACTGCCGAAGTGGACCCCCACCCAAAGCGCTCCGGTCTCGTCGGCGAAGACGTCGACATAATGATTCCCGCTTCCGACCGTGCCGAGCTGAGCCCGGGCCTTGTCCTGGAGCGCCTGGCGGTACTGGGCCGGGATCGCCTCCCACGCCGGATCCAGGAATAGGGGGTGATCGGTCGGCGCATCGCCCGCCTGATTCTTTCGCCCGATGCCGAAGCTCACAGTGTCGGCAATCTCGTCGGCGATGATGCCGAGGGTATCGCGGACCTCGCGCTCGTCACCGCCAAGCTCGCTGAGCTGCCGGTCAGTGCGGATCGCGGCGTTGCCGCAGGCAATGTCGAACCCAACACCGACTATCGAAACCATGTCCTCGTAGGCCGCGACGCCCCCAATCGGCATTATGTAGCCCACGTGCCCATCCGCCATGAGGGCGACCTTGCGGGCATGCTCCGCCACCTTCGCGAGCTGTGCCACGGTGGCGTCGTCATGGGTGCCGAAGATGCGCACGGGCAAGAGGTGACAGGTGATAGGTGACAGGTGAGAGGTGACGGGTGAAACCGGCGCCTCAACTGACCGGGGTCTGCGCGGGCGCTGTCGCAATAATCGAGCGGCACCACTCCGCGATCACGTCGGCGAGCTCGTCCTTCACTTCGGCGCCCGTCCTGCCTGAGGCCTTGGGAACGACAAAGGAGTGGTCGGCGCCTTCGACGATGTGCAACGTGGCGTTCGGCAGCCGCTCGGATACCGAGGTGATGAGGCGCAGATCGGCGAAGCTGTCCCGGGTGCCCTGAAGAAAGAGCATCGGCAGCCTGATGGAGGCGAGGTGTTCGGCTCGGCTCTCCCCGGGCTGGTTGGGCGCATGAAGCGGAAAGCCGAGGAACACGATGCCAAGCACCCCGGGCAGGACCAGGTGGGCCGCGGCGTTTGAGGTCATCCGCCCACCAAAGGATTTCCCACCGGCAACCAGTGGCAGCTCGGGAACCAACTCTCGAGCTTTCGCCACCGCGGCCTGGACCGCCGCCTCCGCGACCGCCGGAGAATCAGGGCGGCCCCGGCCGGCCTCCATGTAGGGAAACTGATAACGCAGAGTCGCAATTCCCCGCTCCGCCAACAGTTGGGCGATCGTCTCCAAGAACGGGTGTCGCATGCCGGCCCCGGCGCCATGGGCGAGCACGTACGCGGCCCAGGCGTCCGCGGGTCGGACCAGGATTGCGGATACTTTCCCGATTCGGTCGCTGACCTGGATGTCCAGACTCATGGTCTACTCCGTCCTCTCCGCCATCTCTCAGGCCACTTCCCCCATCAGCCGCTCCAGCGCCCCAACCAAATCGGGCGAGAGCTCCAATACCTCTCCCAATGGATCGGTCCGCAGCTTCCGCATCCGCTCAGGCACCGTCTTGATGGTATGAGACCGGATGTCCAGCTTCTTGTTCACCTCCCGCCAAGTGAGTGGCAGCGAGACCGGTGCGCCGGGGAGCGGCCTCACGCTGAACGGGGCCACGATCAGCTTGCCCGATCCATTCTGCAGATAGTCCACGTACACCTTGCCGTCTCGCCGCGACACCTGGCGTGCCAAGGTGGCAATCGCCGGCAGCTGGTCCACGATGCACCGCGCCAACAGCTCGCCCAGGGTTCGTGACTGCTCATGGGTGCACTGCCGGCCCAAGGGAATCATGAGGTGCAGCCCAGATGACCCGGTAGTCTTGATCATCACCGGCAGGTCGATCTTGCGGCAGAGATCCCGCCCCGCAAGAGCAAGCTCCACGACGTGCTCAAAGGGCGCGCCTTTGGGATCCAGATCCAAAACGCACCAGTCCGGCTTCTCCAGCGTGGGCGACCGGCTGGCCCAGAGGTGCAGCGGAATGGATCCCAGGTTGATGACGTAGAGCAGCGAGGCGACGTTGTCGCACACGAAATAGTCGATTTCCCGCTGGGTGTCTTCGCTCCACATCCGCTCGGTCCTGATCCACTCGGGCCTGAACCCCGGCGCGTCCTTCTGGAAGAACGACTTCCCGCTGATGCCATCGGGGTACCGGGTCATCACCACCGGGCGATCGCGGAGGTACGCTAGCAGCCAGGGCGCCACCGCGCGGTAGTACTCGAGGAGATCGCCCTTGGTGTAGCCGTCGTCGGGCCAAAAGATCTTTTTGGTGTTGGTGAGCTCGAAGGGGAGCTCCTCGCTGTCATCCCTAGGGAGCGCCCGCGACCGAGGGACCTTACCTGCTAGTGGCGCTGGCGGGTCATCCAGGTCCCTCGCTCGCTCAGCCTCGCTAGGGATGACGTCCTCCCTCTCCTCCCGCTGTCCCCCACGATCGCCTTTCCACCCCTCCTCTCGTACACACTCTTCCGGCTGCTTGTCGTCGCGAAACCGCAGGAATACCGGCTGCCGCAGCAACCCCTCGACGGTCCACTCGGTGAACTCCACCTCACACACCATTCTCGGCTCGACCCAAGTGATGCCCTTCTCGTCCGGAATTGGACCGCTGCACGGCGGATCCGGCCGCTTGTACTCCTGGAGCGTCCGGCTCACCTCGGCCAGCTGCTTATCACTGAACCCGCTGCCTGCCCGTCCAGCGTAGACCAGCTCGCCATCAACGTAGTCCGCCAGCTGCAGTGCCCCGAATCCGCCGCGCGCACCCTTCGGCGCACTGAAGCCGACCACCACGAAGTCGTCGGTCTTGCGCGAGCGCACCTTGATCCATTGGGGGGAGCGGCCACCCTTGTACGGGGCGTTGGCCTTCTTTCCTACTACCCCCTCGAGACCCAGGCGCTCGGCCTCCTGGTACAGCGCCTCGCCCTCTTCCTCCACGTGTTCCAGGTACCGCAGCGCGCCAAGCGGAGGAAGCACACGCCGGAGCAGCGCCTTTCGTTCGGTCAGCGGGAGCGGGCGGAGGTCGAAGTCTTCGAAGCCGAGAAGATCGAAGGCGTAGTAGGTGACCGGAAACTCGACGGCCATGTGGCGAATATCGATCGGCCGGAGGAAGCGAGCTCGCCCCTGTAGCCGCTGGAAGCTGGGACGGCCTTGTTCGTCGAGCGCCACCACCTCGCCATCCAGCACCAGTCGCTCGAAGGGAAGCGCCGCCACGGCACGGACCACCTCGGGAAAACTGCTCCGGCAATCCTTTCCGTTGCGGGTGAGCAGATGAGTCTCGCCCTTGTCCCTCGCGGCCAGCACGCGGTAGCCATCCAGCTTGGGCTCGAACAGCCAGTCCTTGCGCGAGAAGGCTCGCTCCGCCGTCTCGGCCAGCATGACCTTTACCGACTTGACCTCGACCGGTCGCCGGGGTGCACCCAGCCGGATGAGCTCAGCACGAATGGCGTCACCCTGATTGCGTCCCTCCCCCAGGTCTTCGACGGTAAGGCCGGACAGCACCGATTCGGCAGGCAGCTCCTCCGGATTGGCTGTGGCGTAGGCATCTCGTTCCTTGATGAGCAGCCAGTCCTTCTCCGACTTCTTGATCTTCACCAGGGTCCACCTGCCGCGCAGCTTGTAACCGTGAAGCTCGAAAAGCAGCTTCCCCTTGCGGAGTCCTTCCAGCGGATCCTCGATCGGAGTCCATCGACCGCGGTCCCACACGATCACCGCGCCGGCACCGTAGTTCCCTGCGGGGATGATGCCCTCGAAATCACCATACTCCAGCGGGTGATCCTCCACGTGCACCGCGAGACGCTTTTCCGCCGTATCGTAGGACGGCCCCTTGGGGACCGCCCAGGACCGCAGCACCCCTTCCATTTCCAGCCGCAGATCGAAGTGCAGCCGCCGGGCGGCGTGCTGATGCACCACGAACAGCCGACCGCTCTCCGGCGCGACCGCACCCGCGGGCTCCGGGGTCCGCTCGAGCGAGCGCTTGGCGCGGTACGCGTCGAGTCGACTGGGGTCAGGGGTGTGTTTGCCAGGCATGGCCTTCCTTCGGAAGAGCTATCAGCTAACAGCTATCAGCTAACAGCTACCGGCCAAGAGCCAACGGCCAAGAGCTAACGGCCAAGAGCTAACGCCTAGCGGCTACGACTTGATCGGCCCGCGAGCAAGCTGATCGCTGATCGCTGATAGCTGTTATGACCTAACTCCAATCCAGGCTTGCGGCTAGACCGCTGTTTCACTCTGCGGCGCACCCATCCCCTTCTTGCGGGGGCTTGGATCCTGCCTATATATGAAGCTCCCTCTAACCAAACTCCCCATGGCCCCAAGGTCCATCGCCTCCGCGACGATCTCCTTCGGACTGGTCTCGGTCCCCGTCAATCTCTTTTCCTCCAGCGAATCCTCCGCGGCCATCAGCTTCAACATGATCCATACCAAGTGTGGCTCGAGGTTGAAGCAGCAGTACATCTGCGCCAAGGAGGGTACGCTCGTCGAGAAAGACGAAATCTCCAAAGGGTACGAGTTCGCCAAGGACCAGTACGTGCTGTTCACTCCCGAGGAAATCAAGGCGCTGGACGAAAAGGCCACCAATGCCATCGACATCGCCGAGTTCGTCCCACTCGCGGCGGTGGATCGGATCTACCTGGAGAAGGTCTACTACCTTGGGGCCGGCAAGGGTGGTGAACGGGCCTATCGCCTGCTGGTTGCCGCGCTCGAAGCGACCGGTCGCGCCGCGCTCGGGCAGTATTCGGCAAGGGGCAAGCAGTACCTGGCGCTGATCCGCTCGATGGGTGACCTCCTGGTTCTGGAGCAGCTCCACTACTCCGGCGAGATTCGCAGCTCCGCCGAGGTGCCCCGTCCTGAGGTTCCGATCAAGGAGGCCGAGCTTAACCTAGCTCGCCAGTTGATCGAGCAATCTTCAGTGGAGGACTTCCGGCCCGAGAGCTACCACGATCAGGTGAGGGAGCGGATCCTCGAAGAAATCCAGAAGAAGGTCAATGGACAGGAGATCAGCACCGCGCCGGCCGAAGCGCCGCAAGCCAAGGTCATCGATCTGATGGATGCGCTCAAGGCGAGCCTGGCCAAGCGCGCTACCACCACCGAGGCCAAAAAGCCGGCTCAGCGGGTGGCAGCGGCCTCCGAGAAGGAGCCGGACAAAGAGGAGAAGGAAGCGGCCAAGCCCAAGAAGAAGGCCGGCGGCGCCCGCTAAGAGGCCGACACGTTGTTGAGCGGGTAGCCATGCGGATCCACGTCGGCACCAGCGGCTGGTCCTACAAGGAGTGGAGGGGCGCTTTCTACCCGGACGATACCAAGCCGGAGGACATGCTCCGCTACTACGGCTCTCGGTTCCCCACGGTCGAGATCAACAACTCGTTTTACCGCATCCCCAAAGAAAAGGTGTTGCTGGAGTGGGCTGACCAAGTGCCCCCCGGCTTCCGATTTGTCCTCAAAGCCTCCCGCCGGATCACTCACATCAATCGCCTGTCGGTCGAGGACGACACCCTGGATTACTTTCTCAGGACCGTCAACTGTCTCGGCGACCGGCTCGGCCCGACGCTGTTCCAGTGTCCGCCCACGCTGCAGAAGGACATCGGACGGCTGCGCGACTTCCTGGCCAAGGTGCCCCGGACCTGGCGTGCGGCGCTCGAGTTCCGCCATGAGTCCTGGTTCGACGAGGAAGTGTACCAGGCTCTCCGCTCGCACGACGTGGCCCTGGTCATCGCCGAGGAAGACAACGAAGCAGCGACCCCGCTGGAGCCCACTGCCTCGTGGGGCTATCTCCGCCTTCGCCGGACGGTGTACTCCGACGAGGAGCTGAATGCCTGGCTGGAGCGAATCAAGGCCCAGCCCTGGCAGGAGGCGTTCGCCTTCCTCAAGCATGACGAGGAAGGCGGCAGCCCACCGGATGCCGCGGTGCGGCTGGCGCAGAAAGCGCTACCCGTCTAGCTACTAGCCGTTGGCCGTACGCCACCCCAGATTGGAAGGTGCCCCGCCGAATCCACGCAGGAGGCAGCGATGACGCCTCAGACCATGCACGCTCCCCTGGCTGTCCCCGACCGCAAGCCGCGGGATGACGAGATCGACGTCTACGGCCTTACCGACCCGGGAAAACTCCGAACTGAGAACCAGGACCATTTTCTCATCTGCGCCCTCAGAAAGCAGATGGTGGTAAACCTCACCAGTCTCCCTCAAGCCGAGGAGCTCCTGGCAGGCAGCGAGCGGCTGACCCTCTTGATGATGGTCGCAGACGGAGTCGGGGGAGGCAGCAAAGGGGAGGAGGCAAGCCGGATCGCCCTGGAAGGCGTCACCAAGTACGTCTCCCGCAGCATGCGCTCCTACTATGCTGCCGGCTCAGCCGACGACAAGGAGTTTTTCGAAGCGCTTCAGGAGGGTGCGCTTCAATGCCACTCGGAGTTGTTGCGGAGGGGCGAGGAGAACCCGGAGTACCGCGGGATGGCGACGACGCTCACCTTGTACCTCGGCGTGTGGCCCCGGGCCTACCTGCTGCAAGTGGGAGACAGTCGCTGCTATCTGCTCCAGAACGGAGTGCTCAGGCAGGTTACCCGGGATCAGACCATGGCGCAGGAGCTGATCGATCTCGGCGTCATGACGCCAGCTGCCGCTGCCGGCACGAGATACGAGCGCACCCTCTCCAGCTCGATCGGGGGCCGCCAGACTGCTCCCGTGGTCACCCGATTCGACCTGGCGTGGGACACGGTGGTGCTGCTCTGCAGCGACGGACTCACCAAGCACGTGTCCGACCAACAGATCGGCGACCGGCTCCGGAACATGACCTCAGCCAAACAGGTGTGCGAGGATCTACTCCAGGACGCGCTGGATGCCGGAGGCACCGACAACATCACCCTGATCGTCCGGCGCGCCGTGCCGATCGAGACCTGACTACGGGAGTGCCGCGGCGAACTCTTCCATCGTGCCGAATCGCTCGGCCGCTGACTTGGCGAGCGCACGGGTGATGGCTTGATCGACCACCGCCGGTACGCCGGCGTTCAGGAGCCGGACCGACGGCACCGGCGCGCTGATGATTCGGACAACGACCTGATTGAGTGGCCCGGTATAGGGCGGCTCACCCGTCAACATCTCGTAGAGAATGCATCCCAGGCTGTAAATATCGGTCCGCTGGTCGAGATCGCGATCGGCCCGCAGCTGTTCCGGACTCATGTAGTACACCGTGCCGATTGTCACGCCGGTCGCGGTTAGTTTTTCCCGGTCCGCCGCGCCAACTACCTGAGCCAGCCCAAAGTCCGCCACCATGGCGTGCCCCTCCGCCACAAGAATGTTTTCCGGTTTCACATCACGGTGCAGTACTCCACGAGTGTGGGCGTACCCCAGAGCCTGAGCGACCTCGCGAGTGATTTGGAGCGCGTCCTCGAGCGGAAGCCGGCGCTTCCGCTCCAGCATTTCATAGAGCGACTCACCCTGGACATAGGGCATGATGTAGTAGAGCAGGTCGCCGGCGTTGCCCGATTCGAATAGCGGCACGATCTGCGGATGGGAGAGCGAGGCGGCGATTTCGATTTCGCGGCGGAAGCGCTCGGTGCCGAGCGCGCTGGCCAGACCCCGATGCATGACCTTGACTGCCACGGAACGTCCTGCACCGATGTCGCGCGCGAGGTAGACCGTGGCCATGCCGCCTCGCCCGAGCTCCCGCTCGAGTGCATAGCGGTCACCCAGGGCTTCCGCGAGCAGCTCCTGAACCAGGGTCACGGCACCGCGCTACACATAGGATCGTCGCAGCATCTCGGCCGCCGACTCATCCAGCCGGTCGGCCCACCGCAGCTGATCGAAGAGCTGGAGCAGGTCGTCTTCCGATGACCGCCTCTGCCGGATGTCCACCAGATCGTAGACTATGCGACCGCGATGCATCACGAGCACGCGTTCTCCCAGCTGCACCGCTTGGGACATCGAGTGGGTGACCATCAACGTGGTGAGCCCGCCGGCGAGAATTGCCCCGCGGGTGAGCCGGATGACCTGCTCCGCACTCCGCGGGTCGAGCGCCGCCGTGTGCTCGTCCAGCAGCAAGAGGCTGGGCCGCACCATCGTCGCCATGAGCACCGTGAGGGCCTGACGCTGGCCGCCCGACAGCATGCCGATCGGGGTGTCGAGGCGGTCCTCGAGGCCCATGCCCAATTGGGCGACCTTCTCTCGTATCGCCCTGCGATCACGACCCAAACCCCGGCGCAGCCAGTGCTTCCCGCCGCGCCGGCCAGCAAGCACCAGGTTCTCCGCCAGGCTCAGGTCGGAAGCAGTCCCGGAGAAGGGATTCTGGAACACCCGGCTCACCAGACGGGCGCGCCGTTGTTCCGCCCACTGGGTCACCTCTTGCCCATCGAGGTAGACCCGGCCGGCCGTGATCGCCAGGCTTCCGGCGATTGCGTTCAACAGACTCGATTTTCCCGACCCGTTGGTGCCGAGGACCGCGGTGAATGTGCCCCGCTCCAGCTCCAGGTCCACCTGGTCGAGCGCACGGACCTCGTTGGCGGACCCCCGGTAGAAAACGTGCGAGACTGCCTCCAGCCGGAGGGCACTCTCAGGCATGGCGGTCGGCGGTGGAGGGTCGGCCAAGCCCTCGGTGCAGGAGACGCGGGACCACCAGCACGCCGAGGACGAAGAGCGCAGTCACCAGCTTGAGCGCGTTCGGGTTGAGTCCGGCGCGAATCGCGGCCGCCACCAGCAGGCGGAACACGACGGCACCGATCACGGCCCCCGCGATCCACCGCCCGATCGGGCGACGTCCTACCAACGCTTCGCCCACCATCAGATTCGCCAGTCCTGCAACGAGCGCTCCGATTCCCATCTCGATATTCGCGAAGCCCTGGTATTGCGCGTACAGCGCACCCGCGAGCGCGATGAGCCCGTTCGAGAGACCGAGGCCGAGCACCAGCATGCGATCGACATCGATCGCTAGAGCCTTGGCCATTTGAGGGTTGTTCCCCGTGGCGCGCATGGCCAGCCCGAGATCGGTCGCCATGAAGACCCAGAGCGCTAGAGCGAATCCCCCAGTCAGCAACGCCATCAGCACCAGTGCCGCAATACTGCCACCACTCACGCTCGTTCCCAGTATGGTCAGACTGGGTGGCAGGCCCAGCAGGTGCTGTCCCGATCGTTCGGCCAGAGTCATCAGGCTCTCAGCCGAGGCGATGGACAGATTCCCACTGCCCATGACGAAGATGATGACGGAGTAGAGGGCGGTACTGGTCAAGACACCTGCCAACAACGTGCTCACTAGAAACTGGGTGTGCAGGAGTCCGGTGATTCCCCCGGCCAGGACCCCGGCCATCGCTGCGAGGAGAGTCGCAGGGAGAGGGCGGACCTGCGCTACGAGGAGAGCAGCCACGATAGCTGCTCCCAGACCGAACGATCCATCGGTGGTGAGGTCAAGGGTGCGGTAGACGCGATAACTGATGAAGACACCGAGACCGAGCAGGGCGAGAATGAGGCCGATCGTCACCGCCCCGATCAGCAGGTTCACGACCCGATTCTCAGGAAATCTCGGTGATGGGTGCAACCCAGGCGACGCCGCGAAGTAACCCGCTCTCGCCTACTCCGGCCTGACCCCGATCGTCCCATAACAGATGCAAGACATCTCGGAGCTGATGATTCTTGAAGAGTCCTCTCACCAGCTCACCGAGTTCCACTGTACGCTGAGGCAAGGGTTGGTAGGAGAAGACCGCGGCGTGAAAATGGCCGTGAAGTTGCCCCATGAAGCCGAGTGGACGGAGGTACTCTGCGATGGGTCCTTTGGACCCACGAGCGGCGACGCCGGCAATGAGCGCCGTCGTCACGGAATACGTGCGCTCGGGCGCGAACGACAACCAATCGCGCACAGCGGGCACCTCGAACGTCAGGGTCGCGGGCCCGTGCGCGGCCGGGGACCGCCGGAGCCTGGCCCCAGTCAGGCCTGCCGTTTCAGCCGCGATCACCATTCCCGCGGTCTTGCCGCCGGAGGCTTCGAGGCAGACACTCGCCAACTGTGAGAGTGGGATCGACTCGGCTTCGGGTTGGGCACCGAAGCGCACCAGCTTGGAAAATTCTCCATCGCAGGTCAAACCCGACGCGAGCACCGCGCCGGGAGGGGCCGGCCCGTCGCCCACAAGGTAGTCCGCCATTCGGGTGCCATCGCTGGGGAAATAGGCCACGCATCCGGCGACGGCAACCAGCTCTCCCAAGCGCTCGTGGCACTCATCATAGCTGCCACCGATGGCGCCGATGCCGAGCCCGAAGGCGCGTGGCGGGAAGTCCACGATCGCACAGTTCTCCGGCTCGTATGGACCTTGGGTTATCCGCTTCGGGTTTCCCTGGAGATGGCAGCTCAGCGCGCCATCGGCAACGCGGGAAGAGACCTGGTATTGACCGATCGTCGCGGAGGTACTCTGCATCTGCCAGGAGGAGTAACGAGCGTCCACTTCGGGAGACGACCCGCGCGCAACAGCGCCCCAATCCCAGCCTGTGATGGCCAGCGTTTTCTGCAGGTCGGGCGGCAGGGAGGTCAGCTGGACCTCCCCGCGCAGCCCCGCGAGTTCCTGCCGCCAGCGGGTCAGAACCTTGGTAGCGGCGGAGCTCAGGTAGGTGACCGTGCTCAGATCGATCGTCAGGGACCTCACCCCATCCCGCAGCAGGTCTTCCAGGGTATTGGAGAGGTGCTCGGCTCCTTCCCGGTCCAGGCGGCCCCCGAGGCGAAGGGTCGCGGATCCCCCCTCGCGGGAGGCCTCGATCTTCATTTCGGCTTGGCGCCTCCGCCAACCACGGTGTCCGCCTGTTTCATCAGGTCAGGTGGGAGAGTGACCCCGACCTGACCGGCGCCACCGGGATTCACCGCCAGTTTGGTGGTCTTCAGCCGATAGAACGGGATCTTGGCCGGACTCTCTCCCTTGAGCACCCGCGCGATCATCTTCCCTGCTTCTACCCCACCCTCCTGGAAATCCGGGAAGAAGGAGGCGACGGCACCCTGCAGCACCTCGAAAGGCGCCGGAGAAAAGACTGCCACCTTGCACTCCTTGGCCACCTTGATGAGGCTGGCGAACCCGGTGTGCGCCACGTTGCCATACAGCTCGATCGCATTCACCTTCTGACTGCAGAGGGAGCGGGTAGCGTCGCCCACATCGGTGGCCTTGCTGACGGGCACGGCGCTGACCTGGAGCCCCGCCCGTTTCGCCGCCTTGGTCATCCGGTCCTTAAAGATGACGGAAAGCTTTTCTTCGGGAGTGAAAAGAATACCCAGCCGGCGGGGCTTGGGGACGATATGCTGGATCAGCTCCACCCGCCTGGTCTGCTCCGGGTCGCCAAACCCAGGTGAGTAGACGCCGGTGATGTTAGGGAGATGGTTGCTGTCGCTGGTCCCTGCGCCGGCCGCGAACGGATCGGACAAGAGATCGAACACGATCGGCACGGTCTTGGCGCGTTGGACCGCCGCTTCGAGCGTCGCGTCCTGTAACGTGACAATGACCTTGGCCTTGGCGTCGAGCGCGGCATCGATCAAACTGGGCAACGTCGCGAGATCGCCTTGAGCGCTCGAGATCTTGAGCTCGTAATCCTGGCCCTCCTCGAGATCAGCCTCGCGTAGGCCCAGTTTGATCGCATCCTCACCCCACTCGCTTCCCATCCAGTCGGCAGCGCGGATGAGCGCGATCAACGGTTTGGCGGAAGCGCCTGCAGCGTTGGCTCCGGCCGGAGCCTGTTCTCCCCCGGAAGCTGCCTTGTCTGGCTTGCTGCACCCGGAGCCGAGGACCAGGCAGGTCACGAGGCCAATGAGCCGCAACGATATCACCGGCCGGAGAGGAAGCCCCCGAACGCCACTCATGGTTTGGATTCTCCACATCTGGGGTGTTAGGACCGCCGCCCGAAACGGCCTCTCGGGACCCGCGACGCCTCTGACGTCTAGGCGCGGGGCATATCTGAGGCAACTTACGCGTTGCTGTATCCCATGCAAGACTCGCCCAGATGGCGGCTTGGACCGAAAGATCGGTCTGTGTTCGCGGGTAGAGCGAGAGCGCTGGGGCACGGGGTCAATTGGCCGGCGTCGAGAGCGGGTTGGTCTAGCGCACGTTCAGTTTAGCCGTAAATTGGCAAGGAAGCTGATACCAGACGGCCGCCGTTGGCGGCCGCCGAATAGTGAGTGTCGCCCACCTTCCGAGTCCCCGTGCCTACCTCAGAAACCGCCTACGGGTCTAGTCCTCTGGTGGAGTCCTTCCATGACTGATCTGTTTGAACGCCTTAGTGCAGCCCTCGCTGCACGGTACAAGCTCCAGCGCGAGTTGGGACAGGGCGGGATGGCCAAGGTGTTCCTGGCCCATGACCTGAAGTATCAGCGCATGGTGGCCGTCAAGGTGCTGCTGTCGGAGCTGACCGAGGCGGTGGGAGCAGCTCGATTCCTCCATGAGATTCAGATCGCCGCCCGGCTCCACCATCCTCACATCCTGCCGCTGTACGACTCGGATGAAGCTCAAGGGTTTCTCTACTACGTCATGCCCTACATCGAGGGAGAGACCTTGCGCGCGCGCCTGCTCCGCGAACGGCAGCTTCCGGTCAGTGATGCACTCCAGATCGCCCGAGAGGTGGCCGATGCCCTGAGCTACGCCCATAAGTCGGGGGTCGTGCATCGGGATATCAAGCCGGCCAATATCATGCTGGACTCCGGCCATGCCATCGTGGCGGATTTCGGGATTGCCAGAGCAGTGGGCGTGGCCGCCTCCCAGCCCCTCACCGGGCCGCGTCACGTCATCGGCACGCCGGCCTACATGAGTCCGGAACAAATCGAGGGCAGCGAGTACCTCGACGGGCGCAGCGACATCTACAGCCTCGGCTGCGTCCTCTTCGAGATGCTGGTGGGTGAGCCGCCGTATAGCGGAACGACCCTGGAGGCGATCATCGCACGCCGGGTGACCTCCCCGGTACCATCCCCCCGGGTTTTCCGCGACCTGGTTCCCGAAGTCATCGATGGGGCAGTCAAGAAGGCGCTGGCCAAACTACCCGCCGATCGATTTGTCTCGGCGGCTCAGTTCGCCGAGGCACTCGCCACCCCGGTGACCTCGACTATCGCGGTGGGTGCGGCCCAAGCGATGGTCCAGGAGGTCTCCGCCACTAGGTCCGTGGCTGTTCTGCCGTTCGAAAACATGAGCACCGACCCCGAGAACGAATACTTCAGCGACGGCATTACGGACGACATCATAGCGCAGCTCTCGAAAATCAGCGCGCTCAAGGTGATCTCCCGAACGTCTTCGATGCAGTACAAGAAGACCACCAAGAAGATCATCACGATCGCGGAAGAGCTCGGCGTAGGGGCCATTCTCGAGGGCAGCGTCCGTCGAGCAGGGCCTCGCGCCCGGATCGTGGTGCACCTGGTCGACCCCAAGACCGAGAAGCACCTGTGGGGCGACACCTTCGATCGCCAGCTGACCGACATCTTCGAGGTGCAGAGCGAGGTTGCCCAGCAGATTACCGGGGCGCTGTCCTTGGCACTGTCGCCCGAGGAGAAGTCCCGGGTCGAGAAGAAAGCCACAGGCGACGCCGAAGCCTACAACCTGTATCTCCTGGGCCGTTTCCATATGAACAAATGGTCCGGTGGGGAGATCCAGAAGGCCATCGAGCATTTCGAAGAAGCCATCAAGAAGGATCCAGGGTACGCCGTCGCTTACGCCGGCATGGCCGACGCCTATGAGTTGCTCAGTATCGGATTCGGCGACAAGGCACCGGTGGAGTACCTGGCCCAGGCGAAGACGGTGGCGTTGAAGGCGCTGGAGATGGACGATACCCTGGCCGAGGCTCATACCTCCCTGGCCTACGCTCGCTGGCTGGGAGATCTGGACTGGGTGGGAGCGGAGAAGGAGTTCAAGCGGGCACTCGAGCTCAAATCCAGTTACGTGATGGCTCACGGGTGGTACGCCGAGTACCTGGCGGCGCTGGGCCGCCACGACGAGGCGCTTGCGGCAATCAAGCGGGCCCAGCAGCTCGATCCGCTCTCGGTTCCGGTGAACCGCGCTGTCGGATGGGTGGTCTATTTCAGCCGACGGTTCGACCAAGCGATCGAAGAGTTGAGAAAGACGCTGGGGATGGACCCGAACTTCCTGGGCGCGCGCCTGGTGCTCTGGTGGGCCCTCATCGCCCAGGGCGCCCATGAGGAGGCGATCGCCGATATCCGGAAGGAGGTCGAGCGGCCCGGATTGCGTACCATGAAGAAGCTGATGTTGGGATACGCCTGCGCCAGCGCCGGGAAGCTGGAAGAAGCCGGCGGAATTCTCTGGGAGCTTGAATCCAAGCTGGCCGGCGAGAATCGACTCGCGCTGCTCTCTGCTCTCCTCTTTACCGCGATGGACGATAAGGATCGAGCTTTCGAACAGCTGGAGCGGGCATACCAGATCCGGGAGCCCGGACTGGTGTTCCTGCGGGTCGCTCCTTGGGCCGACCCTCTGCGGTCAGATCGCCGGTACGCCGCCCTGGTGGAGAGGTTGGGACTGGGGTGAGAAAAGCTAGCAGCTAACGGCTAACCGCTAACGGCTAACGGCTAAAGGCTGACGGCTGACAGCCGCGGACAGAAGCGATGCAGGTGCGCAGCCTGGCAGGCTTCGCAACTTATCTTTGCGCTCTCGCTGCGTGTGCGGCTCCTTCTTCGGCTCCCCAGCCAACTCCGTCCACCGCCACGGCGGCGGCTGCGAGCGCCGCTCCCTCCGACCCCTACCATCCTCCCCCACGCGATACCGTAGACGCCGAGATGTACAATGGGTGGAAGCAGTACAGCATCCACTGTGCCCGCTGCCATGGCGACGACGCCTTGGGCAGTTCCTTCGGGCCCAACCTGGTGAAATCGCTGGGGCCCACTGGAGAGATCTCTACCCGGGAGAGCTTCCTCGACGTGCTTCGCACCGGGCGCAAGAAGGAAGGAATGCCTAGCGCGGCCAAGATGGGGCTCGATTCGGTCTACTTCGAGGGCTTGTACCGCTACCTGGCCGGTCGAGGCTCGGGTCAGCTCAAAGGCGGGCGGCCTGCACGGGCTGAGCAATAGCTAGACCCTGCCCCGCGATTCCCGCAGGACAATGGCTTGACCGATGAGGTGCGCCACCCGGAGCGGCTCGGGCAGACGAGCCTTCCCGAGCGTGGCGGCGGCCAGGCGCTCCGCCTCGCCCCGAGTTGCACCCGCATGAGCGAGATAGAGTCCCTCTGCCATACCGTATGCGCGTGGGATCCGTTCGAGTACCGCGAGCCGGTGGGCCTGGCCGGCTGCCCGTAAGGCGTCGGCCAGGTCCGAGCGGGCCGGATTGTGCCGGGTTACGATCAAGACGGGAAGGGCCAGCCGTTCGGAGAGTGCGGTCACATCTACGATGCCCAGCCCTGCGATAGTGATTCCACCCAGAATCACCGCCTGCAGCATTGGCCTGGTACGCAGGCCGCCGATCCAACCAGCGAGATAGTCAGTGACGCCCTCGCCGTCCACCGGGAATTGGCCCAGGGCGATCGATTCGATCACGTCCTGCCCTTCCATCATCACCCCGATAATGGGCACCGGCCCGGGCTGACCCTTGTCGAATGGGGCATCATCCACGCCGAGGGTGTGGGGGCGAAATCTGGGGTTCACGGGAGGGAGATACTATACCCTACCTGAGCAGGCTACCAGGCCAGGAACCCCGACACCAATTCATCGGTTGTGAAGCAGGTCCGATAGCCTGGGGATTCCCGTCTGAAGCTGGAGTGTTATGGCTCAATACCTCGCGGTTCCGGTCTCTTCGAGCGATCACATTCTGGGGCCCTCCGACGCCGCGGTCACCCTGGTCGAGTACGGCGACTTCGAGTGCCCCAACTGCGCTGCGGCGTTTCCCGTGGTCCGCAACCTCTTGGAATCTCTCGACGGTCAGCTCCGCTTCGTCTTTCGGCACTTTCCGGTAAGTATCCGACACGATCACGCCCAAAAAGCGGCGGAGACCTCCGAAGCGGCTGCAGCTGAGGGGAAGTTCTGGGAGATGCACGACATCCTGTTTCGAAATCAGGATGACCTCGACCGGGATTCACTCGTGCAGTACGCCAGGGAATTGAACCTTGACCTGGACCGCTTCACCTACGAGCTGGACGAGTCAATCCATGCTGAGAGGGTCTACCGGGATATCGCCAGTGGCGAAGCGAGCGGCGTGTCCTGGACTCCGACCTTCTTCTTGAACGAAGTTCGCCACGGCGTGCCGCGCGACCTGGAAGGACTGGTGCGTGCAGTGGCAGAGCAGGTGCGGCAACGAGCAGGATCGCGTTGACGCGTACGAGTGCGCTTACTTCTGTTTTCGCCACCAGAGATTGATGAGTTGACCTGCGATCGCTCCCAGCACTACGACCATGCCGAGGACCACATAAATTACGCCCCCCTGGGTCCGAGAGCTGTCGTCCATGTGGGTGATCATCCAGCTGCCGAACACGATGACCGCTCCTGCCGCGGCCGCGAGGACGACCACGAGCACGGTGCTGAGTACGTTCTCCGATTGGTCCAGCACCCGCACCAGTCCTTCGTCCGGAGCAGCATCCGGCTCACTCGGTCGCTGGGCGGACTCGGTGTTGCGCTGGGCCGGTTCACTGTCCCGCTCGGATAGCAGGCCCGCAGGAACACCCGTCGCCCCGGTTTGGCTCGGGCCCTGTTGGCGCATCGCCTCCTCGAAGAGGAAGCGCGCAAAGCCAGGCATCTCCTCCACGCTGCCATAGGTCTTCCCATTGACGGTGATCGAGGAATTCTGGATCCCGATCACCGGCATCGTCCCGTCTCCGCGGTATTCGAGCACATCCGGAATGCCGTTATGGTCCCCGTCGGCAAGCTGCGCGAGCGCCTGCAGGTACATCTTCCGGACATTCTCCGGCATGGCTTCCGGGCTGGCATACTGTCGTCCATTGAAGATGATCCGGGTGGTCATTGCACCTCCTGCTACTTCAGGCAGCTCGGGGCGATCAGTCGAGGACAGAGTGGACCCAGGCATAGAGTATGGGCCCTACGCAGGATTAGAGCTGTGACGGGGGGGTCGGCTGGATCGCTGGTAACCAATGATAACACAGAAAAGGACTTAGCGGAGACTGGAGTGCACGATCCTTGCACTCTCTGCCACGATCGGGCGCTTTCATAGGCATCCAGGCCCCCAAAGTCCGGGAAAATGCCTGCCCCCCCGCATACGGCCTGCTACCCCAAGCGCTTCGAGCGTTCGCACTGGCTTCTTCATCGCCACCGGCCTCCAGGTGGGGACCGCCAGCGAAGGCGAAGGCGTATAAGGGAGCCTGCGATTATTTTGGGGACAATCCCCCCTACCCCTCGTTCACCACGGGACTGACCTCCTAAAGGACCCATGGCCGATCGAGATACGGCCCTCGCACGCATCCGTCGGATCCCGCTGGTAACTGCGTCCGTCGCGATCGCTCTCGGCGTGGCGCTGCTGCAGGCCTACGTCTTCGACGTCCTACCCTTAGTCCCTGCCGCCGTGTTCATACCGCCGGCGCAGCCGCTCGACGCCGTGCTCTTGATGCTCATCGGCGTGGCACTGCTGTCCCACCAGGTCAGGTTCGACGTCCTGCGCCAGATCCCCGCCGGCTTCGCTGTCTCCCTCGCGGGTCTCCTCCTGGGCGAGTACCTCTTCCGCTTCGATCTGCGCTTGGAGTCGATGCTGTTCGCCGATCAGACGATCAAGCTCACGCAGGTTTTCCCAGGCCGGCCTGCCCCGCTCAGCTGCATCGCCTTCCTGCTGCTCGGCATGCTGCTGTTCCCTGGACCGCATCCCGCCCAGTCGAGCTCGTGGTATCGCGGCAGCTTATTGGCCGCCGCCCTGCTGCCGGTACTGGCTATCGCCGGCCACGTGGGTGGCGTCCCCGAGCTTTATGGTCTCGCTCCGGGGAGCGGCCTCGGTCTCCCCGTCGCGCTAGGCCTCCTCCTGCTCTCCATCGGGGTGGCCGCCGCGAGTCAGACTCACGCCCTCGCGGACGTGTTGCTGAGCCTGGAGCCTGGCACCGTGCTGCTCCGGCGGCTCTTCCCCCTCGCGGTGGTCCTTCCAATCCTCTTTGCCGTCGGCAGCATCGAGGCCCTTCGGCTCGGCTTCTACCAAGGGCACGTAGGGCTGACCGCGTACGTCGGACTCTTCATCGCAGTGTCGGTTTGGGCTGCGCTCCGCTCCGCCAGAGTCGCGCGCCGGGTGGCGGCCGAGCGCCAGACGGCAGACCGAGCCCAAGCGGAGCTGACCCTCCGAAACCGACTCCTCGAGGCAGAAGCTGCCGCCCAGAGCGCGCTCCGTGAGAGCGAGGAGCACATCCACGAGCTGCTCGACATCCTGAGCCATACTCCGGTCACCGCCCGCGGTCTCGACGGACGGATTCGGTTCTGGAGCGCGGGGGCCCAGCGACTCTACGGCTGGTCGGCCGATGAGATGACACGGGCAGGAAAGCGGGACCCGCTACACACCAAGCTGCCGATCCCACGAGCCGAGGCCGAGGCCGCGCTGCGTGAGAAGGGCGAATGGATGGCCGAGATCACCCGGAGGACCCGCGCTGGGACCACCCTTCGCATCGCCACTCACTGGATCCTCCATCGCGACTGGATCGGCCGACCGGATGCCGTCATTGAGGTCGACGACGATGTCACTGATCAGCGGCACGCTCAGGAGGCCGTCCGGGCAAGCGAGGCGAGATACCGTGCGCTGGTGGCGGCGACGGCACGCATCGTCTGGACCATGTCGCCCGACGGAAGCCAAGCCGGCGACATGAGCCAATGGGAGGCGTTCACCGGACAATCAGCCTTCGAGGCCACCGGCGGTGGGTGGCTGCGCGCGATTCTGCCGGAGGATCAACTGGAGGCAGAGCGCGCCTGGCGAGAGGCGCTGCATGAGAGGAAGGTGCTGACGACGCACCACCGGCTGAGGCGCCGGGACGGCGAGTACCGCTACATGGAGCTCAGAGCGGTGCCGGTGCTGGACGAGCACGGGAATGTCCGCGAATGGGTGGCCGCGCATACCGACGTGACCGACCGGGTCAAGGCCGAGGAGCAGTTGGCCCAAGGACAGAAGCTTCAGGCGGTAGGAACGCTCGCGGGCGGCGTGGCGCACGAGGTGAACAACCAGCTCATGGCGGTGCTTGGCTTCGGCGAGTTCGTCCTGAAGGAGCTGGGACCAGACCATCCCCAGACCAAGGACGTGGAGGAGATGATCCGTGCGGCCACCCGGGCCACCCGGATTGCACAGCAGCTCCTCACGTTCAGCCGTCGTCAGGTGAGTCAGGTGCGTCCCCTCAAGATACACGAAGCTGTCACCGCGCTCGCGCCGGTGCTAGAGAAGTTGTTGGGAGCCGACAAGACGCTCTCGATTCGGCCCGACCGGTCGAGGAGTCGGGTCATGGCCGATCCGACCCAGGTGGATCAGGTGCTGATCAACCTCACTGCGAATGCACGGGATGCGATGGGAACCGGCGGCCGGCTCATCATCGTCATCGACGAGGTGATGCTGGGGCAGCCTTACGCACGGGCGCACGGGCTCAAGCACATCGTGCCGGGCCCGTATGTCCGACTCACGGTGTCCGATACCGGTTGCGGCATGGACAAAGCGACCATGACGAAGATCTTCGAGCCGTTCTTCACCACCAAGGCGGTCGGCTCAGGGACCGGCCTTGGACTCTCCACGGTCTACGGAATAGTGAAGCAGCACGAGGGCTTCATCTGGGCGTACAGCGAGGTCGGCATCGGGACCACCATTAAGGTCTACCTGCCGGCGGTCACCGAGGCCGCCGCGCGCGCGGCGGAGCCCGCTCCAGCCACGCTGGCGGAGCGAAAGCCCATCGAGGCGGGGCTGGTGTTGGTGGTGGAAGACGAGCCCGCGGTGCGCCAGCTGGTCCGACGCTCCCTGGAGGCAGTGGGCCTTACGGTGGTCGAGGCGGAGAACGGCCAGCAGGCTCTCGACGTGGTTTCGGCGCGGCGGGAGCGGCCGAGGCTGGTGCTGACCGATGTGATCATGCCGGGCTTGAACGGGCGAGAGCTGAGCGAGCGCCTGGCCTCCGCGCAACCCGGCCTGCCGGTGCTCTTCATGTCGGGCTACACCGGCGACGATGTCCATGCCAGGAGCCTCCTGCCCGAACAGGCCGCATTCATCCAGAAGCCGTTCGGGCCGGAGGAGCTGGTCGCAAAAGTCAGAACGATGCTAGCGCACCAAGGAAACTAGACCCACCCATCCGCAGTCACGAGCCCTCGCACCCGCTGCACCACCTGAGTCGCGCTGTCCACTTTGACCCGAAGCGCGCCGTTCGAGTGCACCAAAGCGTTGACAATGTCGTAGGTCCCCGGCCCCGGCACTTCCAGTCCTTCCAAGATGACCTCGTTTGGCAGGTTTCCCCCGTCCGCCAAGGCGAGGACTTCGCGCACCTTGATCGAGCCCATCGTGCAGAAGAAAATCACCCCGACTTTCGGATCCGGCGCGCTGCGCCAGTCCGCGATCTGGGCGCTCACCCGAATACCCGGCAGGTCCGCTCTCACCTCTTGTCCGTGCCCGATCGCGGCCTCAGCCATCCGTTCCCGGAGGCGGTAGGTCTGTGAGTGGGCCATCACGCGCGGTTCCATATTTCCCCCTTTTCCCGTGTCCGGTCACTGCCGGGCCTTCAGTCCAACAAGCAATTCTACGCTAAACTGGAAACTCGAAACTGTCGGTGGGCTCGGATTATGTAGCCGGGTGCCGAGGCTCACCCAATTCATGGTTGTGGCGACTGGAATCGTTGCATCGAGGCAACGCCTCCCCTCTCCTACTGGGAAGGCGCTTGGTATCTCAAGGGGTTAGCTCAACGCCTCAGCCAAGGACGGCGGGCATGCTCCTTGATCGAACGCTATTGATCCCCTTTCCATCTCCGCCCCCTCCCACGACCTCTTCAGGCAGCCATGCCCGCTTCGGATTCGATCGACCACTATGAGGTGCTTCAGGTTTCCCACCGCGCCGACACGGAGACCATCCAGCGGGTCTATCGTCATCTCGCCAAACGGTACCACCCGGATAACGCCGAGAGCGGGGACGCCGATCGGTTCCGGCAGATTCTGACGGCGTTCCAGGTGCTGTCAGATCCCGAACGTCGCGCCGAGTACGACGTCGGCTACGAGCGCCGGCAGAAGGTGAAGTGGCGCATCTTCGATCAGGGCACGGCCACGGATGATATGGCCGCTGACCGGCGTGTGCGCCAGGCCATCCTGTCGGTGCTTTACGCCGCGAGACGCAACGACGCCGATCATTCCGGCATCGGGGTGTACGACCTGGAGCAACTCCTGGGCTGCCCCGAAGTGCACATGAAATTCCACGTGTGGTATCTCAAGGAAAACAGTTTGATTCAGCGGCTGGAGAACGGGATGCTGGCGATCACGGCGCGGGGAGTCGATTGGGTGTTGGAGCACGGTGGCCCCCGATCTTCGTCGGTGCCCCTCCTCAAAGCCGCTGATGAATGGGCCCGCGCCACCTCAGGAAACGGCGCCCAATAACCTGGAACCGCGGAGCCATAGTGCCAGTGCGGCACCAGCCATCGACGCGAGCGCGAGCCCCAGAAGTCCGCTCTGAAAGCCGCCGCTCGACCCTTTGAGGAGACCCATCACGTACGGGCCGACGAAACCGGCCAGGTTCGCGATCGAAACGATCAGGGCAATCCCTCCGGCAGCAGCACTGCCGCCCAAGAACACCGATGGAAGCGGCCAGAATGGTCCATGCGAGCTGAGCAGGCCGGCAGCCGCGAGTGAGAGCGCCAGCATCACCAGCGCCGGGGAGTGCAGGTACGCACTTCCCAGGAATCCGAGCGCGGCCGCAGCTGCGGATCCGGAGATATGGAGCAGACGCTCTCCGGTCCGGTCCGAGTGAGCCCCGACCAGCACCATCGCCACTGCGGCCACCAGATTGGGCAGCGCGGTAACAACTCCCACCATGAAATCGCTCACTCCCGAAAGCGATCTCACGATCTGCGGTAGCCAAAGGCCCAGCACGTAGACCCCGAACGCATTGCAAAGCAGAATGAGCACACCGAGCTGCCAGATGGTTGGGTTGGACAGCGCTCGGAGTATGCTCAGGCCATGCCGTCGCTCGCGCTGCTCCCGCTCCTGGGCGAGGAGGCTGGTGAGCCACGCGCGCTCTTCCGCGGCCAGCCAGTTCGCCTGTTCGGGTCGATCAGTCAGATAGGCCAGGACCACGAATCCCAGGAGAACGGCGGGCACTCCTTCGAGGAGGAAGAGCCACTGCCACCCCGCAAGCCCGAGCCGCCCATCGAGCCCGAGCAGCGCGCCCGAGATGGGACCTCCCACGACGCTCGAGATCGGAATCGCGACCATGAACCGCGCGATCGCCCGGGCCCGTTCGTTGACGGGATACCAGTTGCTCAGATAATAGACCATGCCGGGGAAGAAGCCGGCTTCGGCCGCGCCGAGCAGGAAGCGCAGGGTGAAGAGGCTCAGAGGTCCCCGGATGAACATCATCGCGGACGCGATGATCCCCCAGGTGATCATGATCCGCGCAATCCATCTTCGCGCGCCCACCCGCGCTAGGACCAGGTTGCTCGGCACTTCAAAGAGGACATAGCCCAGGAAGAAGATTCCGGCGCCGAACCCGTAGACGGCGGGGCTGAAGCCTAGATCCTGGTTCATCTGTAGCGCTGCGAACCCGAGGTTCACCCGGTCCAGAAAGCACACGACATAGAGCACGAAGAGGAACGGCAAGAGCCGCCGAGTCACCTTCGCGAGCGTGCTCCGGGCCAACGCGTCTGATTGGTTCGGCAGACTATTCGGCGGGGAGCGCCTCAAGCAGGATCCCGGGTTGACCCGACACGTCTACACACGTGTATCGAACCCAATCGATCCGCGGGCGCTGAATCTGGCGGGCGGCGCATCTCAACCGTGACGAAAAGTGGGGCGCAAGCAGCAACAGCCTGGGTTCCAGGGAAAAGTTGATCGTCTGGCCTCGAAACATTCGCCGGACATTCGGCAAGTTGGCAACCATCCAGTCGAAGTGACCCAACCCTCGAATCAAGATGTCGTCGCCTGCCGTCAGCTCGAAGTCGATGATCGTGAGCTGAGTGGTACGATCGATCGCCAGGAGGTCGATCTTTCCGTAGGGCGCGCAAGGGATCTCGAAGTCGATCACCCGGAGCCCGCTCTCGAGCGCACCGTCCAGAGACTTGAGGGCCGCAGCCAGCTGCTCCCGGGTAATCTGTGCGGCGGGTCGGAGCAGAACCGCGTCCGGCGAGGACTCCTGGCGCGGCGCTGGGCGCTCTGGGCGCCAACCGCCCGCGGGCTCCGCGCCGGCCTGCTCCGGCCGGTGCGAGAGGAACAGGTGAGACACTTCCTCGAGGCCGCGACCGAGAGGCCGATCAGGCTGATCCATCGAGCACCAGCACGGAGTCCTGGCCGCCGAACGGGCTCGGCTCGACTACCGCGTTCTGCGGGTCCTTCTGCCACTCTCCATCGATCACGTAACGATAGCGGTAGCGGCCCGGGGCCAGTCTCAGGGTCTTCTTCCATACGCGGCCGTCCACCTCCATCTCGCTGCCCTCGGGCGTCCAGGCGTTGAACTCGCCCGCCAGCTGCACTCGCGCCGCGTCGGGAGCCTCCAGGGTGAAGGTGAACAGGATGGGCTCTCGCGGAGCCGAGGGCGTGGCCGGCGGCTCCGCAACCTCGACCTGCATGCCCCTCGCGGCTTCCTGCTGGATGACCTCGTTCGCGAGTGCCTGGTAGTCCTCGTACCCGACACAGCGCCTGGCATAGGCGCAGATCGGCACCCCGTGGCTCGCGGCTTCGGCAAGTTTGACGCTCTGACGGATGACCGTGGTGTAATGCTCGCCCGCCAGATGCTGGTATACCTCCTCGACGACGGCCTTCACGAATGCCGCCCGGCCGGAATACAGCGTGATCAGAACCCGAGCGGAGAGGTGGTGTCCAGTGTCACGCTCGAGCACTTGGAAGGTCTCGAACAGCTTCCCGATCCCGTGCAGCGAGAAAAAGCTCGGATCCATGGGGACGAGCGCCTCGTTGCACGCCTTGAGAGCGTTGAACGTGAGCAGGCCAACGTTGGGCGGGCAATCGACGAAGACGTAGTCATATCGGTCACTGAGATCGGCAAAGGTCCGGCTCAACAGGTCCTCTCTCCCCGCGACACCTGCGAGGGCTTCCGGGAGAGCGCTCAGGAGAATATCGCTCGGGGCGAGATCAAGCCGGTCGCTGACTGGGCGGATGATATCGAGCAGTTTGGTCTGAGGTCGTCGAGTTTCACCGAGGAGCACATCGTACATCGACCGCAGCGCCGCAGGCGCACCGGGAGAGAGTCCGAGAGTGGCATGGCCCTGAGGATCCATATCCACCACCAGGACTCGTCGTCCGGCCAATGCGAGAAAGGCCGAGAGGTTGATCGAGGTAATGGTCTTACCGCACCCGCCCTTCTGGTTCACGACCGCGATGGTACGCATGGCGCGCTCCTTCTCCGGTCTGCCAGCGTGCGTGAGACGGCTAAGAGGGATGCCTCCGGGAGCGACGAAGAGGTGGTTGGATAATGGGCAGCAATATCAGGGTCAAAGGTGGGGGCTGTCAAATAGCCATGGGCTATGGGCTATAGCCCATAGCCCATGGCTCACAGCTCATAGCGCATTCAATGCCCCGCCATCGCATGCTCCTCGTGCACCACCCGCGTGCCCAGTACCTCGAAGAACTTCGCTAACCAGGCAGGATGTGCCGGCCAGGCTGGTGCCGTCACCAGATTGCCATCGGCCACCGCCTGGTCGATGCCGATGTCCGCGTACTCGGCGCCGGCGAGCCTTACCTCGGGCGCTACCGCTGGATACGCCGAAACCTTGCGCCCCTTGAGCACCCCGGCCGCGGTGAGGATCTGCGGGCCGTGGCAAATGGCGGCCACCGGCTTGTCTTCCTGGAAGAAGTGGCGAACCACTCCCAGTAGCTTCTCATTCAGCCGGAGATATTCCGGTGCCCGCCCGCCGGAGATGACCAGCGCGTCGTAGTTCTCCGGCTTGGCCTCATCGAAGCTCCCGCTCAGCGCGAAGTCGTGACCCCGCTTTTCGGTGTAGGTCTGATCACCTTCGAAATCGTGGATTGCGGTGCGAATCTTTTCCCCCGCCTTCTTTCCGGGGCAGACGGCGTGGACCGTATGACCGACGGCCAGCAGCGCCTGGAATGGCACCATAACCTCGTAGTCCTCGGCGAAATCGCCGACCAGCATCAGAATCTTCTTGCTCATATCGAGACTTCCTGACAGTGGGGACCATACGATGGATCTTTGACTGCGGTACTGCAAGGGAGGGAAACGAGGGACTGCGAAACCAGCGGACCCTAGGCTGCGTCAGTCTCCTTCGCTGAGGTCTCAGAACAAATCTTCCATTGGTAGGCCCATTGGCCAATCGCGGAGAAGACCTGTTGCAGTGCTCTTCCTTTGTCGGTCAGTTGATACTCCACCCGAACGGGTGTGTCCGCGTACACCCGCCGCTCGACGATACCCGCGGTTTCCAGCCCCTTCAGTCGGGCGCACAGCATTCGATCGCTGATCTCGGGAATGGCGTGGCGGAGCTCGCTGAAGCGGCATTCCCCGGCCAGCATTTCCCGGATGATCGCGCCGGTCCATCGCTGGCCAATCAACTCGACCGCCTTATGGAACTCCGGACAGAATTGAGGGTTATGGGACATAGCTTGAAAGTAGTGAGTGACTTACCGGGTGCAACGTCCAGCAGGATTGACACCCCTGTTACCTATCGTTCTCTTGACTCGAACACTAACACAGAGTAATGTGATTACCCAAAGTAAGCAAGTGGTGGCTGCCTTGGGTACGGCTTGGCCGTCGGAAGTCGATTTTCACGCTTCTCAAACGACTACTAGTAAATCGCCCTCAGGAGATTTCCCGAATGCCCGGTCGTAATCTCATAAGTCGCCGCGGCTGGATCGGCTCGACCCTACTGCTCGGAACACTCGCCGTGATGGGGATCGCCCTCGCCGCCTGGAAATCCGCGGAATTGAAGAAGTCGGCAGCAGAGGCGGCGAGCCAACCGGAACCGATGGAGACCGCGACGGCAGCCATCGCCCAGTCACGGGACTACCGTCCGACCACCACCTCGATCGGTACGGTCTTGGCAATGCAGTCCATTTCACTCGAAAACGAGGTCGCGGGCACGGTCCACGAAGTTCGCCTGACGCCGGGCCGGATCGTCGAGGCAGGTGAGTTGCTGGTGGCGCTCGATGTCTCGGTGGAACGCGCCGAGCTGGAAGCGCAAAAAGCCCAGGCCGCCCTGGCCCAGACCACGCTCAACCGGATGGAAGCCCTGAGCAAGAGCCAGGCGGTGGCCCAGGAGGAAGTGGACCAGGCCCGGGCCGCACGCGACGTGGCGGAGGCCCAGATCGCCCGGACCAAGGCGATCATTGCCCGCAAGACCATCCGGGCGCCGTTCCGAGCTCGCGTGGGTATCGCCGATGTCCATCCCGGCCAGTACCTGAACGAGGGCACCAAGCTGACCACGCTACAGGGCGTGTCGGACAACGCTCACGTGGACTTTACTGTTGCGCAGCGGGTGGCCGCCGGTCTTCACGTCGGAGACAGCGTGGCCGTGGTCAGCGGGAACACCTCCGCTCCCAGCTCGGCCCGAATCGTGGCCATCGACTCGCGAGTAGATCCCGCCACCCGTAACGCCATGGTCCGAGCCCGGATCCCCGACGACAAGGTGCCCGCACCTGGCGCCTCGGTGCGAGTGCTGGTACCCGCGGGAGCCCCGGGCAAGGCGGTCGCGATCCCGGTGAGCGCGCTGCGCAAGGGGCCGGGAGGCGACGAGGTCTTCGTGATCACGCCCGACAACAACGGCAAGCAGCGCGCTCATGTCCGGCAGGTGAAGAGCGGCGAGGTCAACGGGGACACCGTCCTGATCTATGATGGCCTCAAGGCCGGCGAGCTGGTCGCAACCTCGGGCTCGTTCAAGCTGCGCGATTCGGTTCTGGTCATGCTGGCTGATTCCACTCAGAACCAGGGCGGCGCGGGAGCGGGGGCCAAGTAATCATGAAATCGTTCACCGACGTTTTCATCAAGCACCCGGTTCTCGCCGCGGTCGTCAACATTGCGATCCTGGTGGTCGGTTGGCGCGCGGCGACGACGCTGCCGGTGCAGCAGTATCCCAAGATCGAGAGCTCCTCGGTGCTCATCACCACGGTCTACTATGGCGCCAGCGCCGAGACCGTGCGGGGCTTTCTCACTACTCCAATCGAGCGTGCAGTGTCGGCCATCGGCGGGGTGGACTATGTGGAGTCTACCAGCCGAGCCGGGGTGAGCTCGATCACCATCCACCTCAAGCTCAACCACAACAGCACGGCGGCGCTGGCCGAGGTGACCGCGCGGCTGCAGCAGGTCCGCTCGGAGCTGCCCTCTGAGGCGGAGCCTCCGGTGGTCGAGGTACAGCGGGCGGATCGACCATACGCCTCGTTCTATTTGAGCTTCACCTCCACCCAGCGCGACGTCCCAGCCATCACCGACTGGCTTTCGCGCACGCTGCAGCCGCAGCTCTCGACGCTCCCAGGGGTGCAGCGGGTCAGCATCGAGGGCGGACGGCAGCTCGCCATGCGGATCTGGATTGATCCTGAGCGGCTGGCCGCGGTCAACCTGGCTCCTGGTGACGTGCAGGCGGCGCTCCGGCGCAACAACTATCTCGCGGCGGTTGGCCAAACCAAGGGCAATCTGGTCCAGGTGAACCTGCTGGCGAACACCGATCTTCGGACGGTTGACGAGTTCAAGAATTTGATCGTGGCCGATCGGAATGGCGCCATCGTCCGGCTGAGCGACGTGGCCAATGTCGAGCTCGGCGCGGAAGAGGCCGACTACGTCGCCAAGTACGGGACCAAGGCCGGCGTTTACCTCGGCGTCTGGCCGCTCATCGGCGTCAACGAAATCGAGGTGGCCCATCGGCTCAAGGCGGAGATGAACCGGATCCGGCCGACCCTGCCCAAAGACATCGACATGCAGCTGGTCTACAGCGCCACGGTGTTCATGGAGGACGCGCTCACCGAGATCACCAAGACGTTGGGTGAGACGATCATGATCGTCGCGTTCGTGGTGTTCCTCTTCATGGGCTCGGTGCGTACCGCGCTGGTGCCGCTGGTAGCCATGCCGGTCTCCCTGGTCGGCGCCGCGATCTTCATGTACGCCTTCGGCTTCAGTCTTAACCTGCTGACCATCTTGGCCATTGTCCTCTCGGTCGGATTGGTGGTAGACGACGCCATCGTGGTGGTGGAGAACGTCGAGCGACACGTACGCGAGGGCCGATCGCGGATGGACGCGGCGCTGATCGGCGCCCGGGAGTTGGTCGGGCCGATCATCGCGATGACCATCACCTTGGCCACGGTATACACTCCCATCGCCTTCCAGGGCGGACTCACCGGTTCGCTGTTCCTCGAGTTCGCCATCACGCTGGCGACGGCGGTGGTGCTCTCGGGCGTCGTGGCCGTGACCCTCTCCCCGGTGATGAGTTCCAAGTTCGTGCACGCGCATGGCGAAGAGGGCCGGTTTACCAGGCTGGTGAATCGGGCGTTCGAGGCGGTGCGGCGGACCTATGGCCGGCTGCTCGACGGTGCGCTGCAGATGCGCTGGGGCATCGTGGCGGCCGCGTTGTTCGTCATGCTGGCGATCTGGCCGCTCTACCACTTCTCCCGCCGCGAGCTCGCGCCGGTGGAAGACCAGAGCCACATCAGCTTCTTCATGCAGGCCTCGCCCGATGCTTCGCTGACGGCCAGCAATCGGGCTTCCTTGGACGTCATCAATCGGGTGCAGAAGTTCCCCGAGGCCAAGTTCATGTGGTCACTGGTCACGTCGTGGGGCGGGTTCGGCGGGATGGTCGCGAAGAACTGGAAGGAGCGGCAGCGCACCACCGAGCAGATGTACGGCGAGGTTTTCGGCGCGGTCTCGTCGGTTCCCGGGCTGAGAGTGTTCCCCCGGCTCGACCCACCGCTCCCGACGCCGGGGCAGTACGACGTCGAGCTGGTGCTGGAAAGCGACCAGCCGCCGGAGCAGATGCTTCAGACGGTGGGACAGGTGGTTGGCGCCGGATGGCAGAGCGGGAAGTTCCTGTACGTGGACACCGACCTCAAGATCGACCTGCCCGAGGCACGGGTAGTCGTGGATCGGGACCAGGTTGCGGACCTCGGTCTGGACCTGGCCAGCGTCGGCCAGGAGCTGGGCACGCTGCTCGGTGGGGCCTATGTCAACCGGTTCAACTTCTACGACCGCAGCTACAAGGTCATTCCCCAGATCGGCGAGGCCGACCGGGCCAGCATCGGGCCGCTGCTCGACCTCAAGATCAAGACGCCCAGTGGGGAGCTGGTGCCGGTGTCGACTTTCACCCACATCGAGACCAGCACCGCCCCGAGGACGCTGAATCGCTTCGCGCAGCGGAACGCGGTGCGGATCTTCGGCGGCGTCAAGCCGGGCGTCACCAAGGAAGAAGGACTCAACGTGCTGGAGTCGGCGGCCAGCGGGGTCAAGGCGCCAGACATGGGCATCGACTATGCCGGTGAATCCCGCCAGATTCGGCGGGAAGGATCGGCGCTTGCGGTCACGCTGGGGTTCGCGCTGGTGCTGATCTATCTGGTGTTGGCTGCGCAGTTCAAGAGCTTCCGCGATCCGCTGATCGTGCTACTGGGCTCGGTGCCGCTGGCGATCTCGGGGGCGTTGCTGTTCAGCTTCATGGACCTCACCACCATCAACATCTACTCCCAGGTGGGGTTGATCACGCTGGTGGGCCTGATCGCGAAGAACGGCATTCTGATCGTGGAGTTCGCCAACCGACTGCAGGAGCGGGGGCTGGCCAAGCTGGCCGCGGTCCGCGAGGCGGCGATCACCCGGCTCCGCCCGGTGCTGATGACCTCCGCGGCAACGGTCTTCGGGCACTTCCCCCTGGTGTTGGCCACTGGCCCTGGATCGGCGGCACGGAACAGCATCGGCACAGTGTTGGTGACCGGAATGGTCGTTGGTACGGTATTCACCCTCTTCGTGGTACCGGTGTTCTATCTCTTGATGGCGGCGGAGCATCATCCCGAGCCGGTGGCGGAGAAGATCGAGGAGGCGTCCCTGGAGTTGGAGCCCAGCCTGGTGGAGGCGTAAAAGGACGCAGAGGACGCAGAGGTTGTCACCCTGAGCGAAGCGAAGGGGCCGAGGCCTGATTTAAGGCTCCGGCCCTTTTCGTTCGCCCTCAGTGCCCTCGGGCTCACTCCAGGGCGACAGTCTCCTGCGTCCTCTGCGTCCTCTGCGTCCCTTACGTCCTCTGCATCCCTAGCCGGCCACCTGTTGCTTCACCCGCTCGGGTTCCTCGCCCAGCCAGTCGGGATGGCTTGCCGTCGCATCGTAGATCGACGTCGTCTTGAACAGCTCGAACTCACCGCTCGACGCGGCCTTGGCTGTCCGGGCCAAAAGCGCCTGCACCTCGGCCGCGGTCATCGGCCGGAAGGTGCGGACTGCCTCCAACGCCTGATCCAAAATCTCCATGCTGTCGCATCCGGTGATGACGACCGACGTGGGCAGATTGAGGGCATAATGGAGGCACTCGATCGCTGTCACCTTGCCGCTCTTGAGGATGTGCCCGTTGGCCAGCGGCTTCATGCCTAGCACTCCGATCTGCTGCTTCACCAGCTCGGGAAGGACCAACTTTTCGAAGCTGCGATAGTGCGCATCCATCACGTTGAGCGGCATCTGCACCGTATCGAAAGCAAAGCCGTTCTCCCTCGCCACCTCGAGCATGTGGAGGTGGATGCGAGGGTCCTTGTGGCCGGTGAAGCCGATGTACCGCAGCTTGCCCGCGTCTCGAGCTTCAACCAGCGCAGCGTTAGCGCCTTCCGGATTGAAGATGCGGTGGGGATCCTCGAAGCGAAGGATCTCGTGATGCTGGACCAGGTCGATATGGTCGGTCTGCAGGCGGCGGAGAGACTCGTTGAGCTGGCGGGTGGCCTCGCGCTTGGACCGCCCGTCGATCTTGGTCATCAGGAAGACTTTGTCGCGATTGCCATCCTTGAGCACCTTGCCCATCCGGATCTCGCTCCGCCCGTCGTTGTAGTCCCAGGAGTTGTCCAGGAAGGTGATGCCGCGCTCGATCGCGCTGCGGATGATGCGGAGACTCGCCGGTTCGTCGACGTGCTTGAGGGCGAGATGCCATCCTCCCAGACCGATGCCAGAGACCCGCTCGCCAGTGCGACCGAGCACACGGGAAGCCAGGCCATCGGGACGCGGACTCATGCGACCCTCGCAGGCGCCGTTCCGATCAGCTGTTCGGTCAGCTCCGCCAGCCGACGTCGCGCCTCTCGGTCGAAGGCCTGAGGGTCGGGCCGGGCGCGCTCCAGGCCGTTGAAGTACAGGCCAGTCCAGCCTTCCAGATCGCGGGAGAGCGCCAGGTGCATAACCGCGTCCCCTCCCTCGTCTACCGTGGATGCGGGAGGGAGCCCGCTCTCGTGCACCATGTGGGTGTCCATAAAGGTCGCGGGATGCAAGGCGTTGACCGTGATCCCTCGCGCCTTCAACTCTTCGGCCAGATCGAGAGTCCACATGATCATGGCCAGCTTGCTCTGCCGATAAGCCCGTTGCCCGGTATAGCCGCGGGTCAGCATCGGGTCATTAAAATCGATCTGCTGCTGCCCGGCAGAGGCCACGTTCACGATCCGGGCGGGCGCGTCCGCCTCTAATAAAGGAAGGAGCAGGTTGGTGAGCAGGACGGGAGCGAGATAATTCACGGCAAAGCGGAGCTCATGGCCGTCCGCACTGGTTTGGCGCGGTTGGCCTCGTGGACCGAAGCCCAGGCCCGCGTTGTTGATCAGCAGCTTGAGGCGGTGGTGGTCCCGCCGGATCGCCTCGGCCAGGCGGTGCACCTCGGCAAGGGATGCGAGGTCCGCCAGGTAGAAGGTCGGGGTGCCACCTGCCGCCTCGACCGCCCTGCGAACCTGCTCGCCTCGCGCTCGATTGCGGCCATGGAGCAGGACGTTGGCGCCAGTCGCACCCAGGCGCTCCGCCAAGAGACGGCCTAGGCCGTCCGTCGAGCCAGTCACCAGAACAGTATGGGCTCTCAAAGTCGTCGAGTTGGCACCCATGGGTGCCATACTGCAGCGTGTCGCAAGGAGTGCCTGTGAGCGGGCTCACATGAGACGGTTTGGCAGCTTGCCTTCGCGTGTGTGCGGTGTGAGATTCTGCCGTCCCCTGTCCCCACCCTTCAGCAACGTTTCGCTGACCTGCCATCTCAATTGGTATCGGGGCCCGTAATGCGATCAGGCCGCCGCCTGTTTGCTGTTGCTACTATCGTGACCCTTAGCACCACATGGCTTGGCTGTGGCGGGGGTGGCGGTGACATCACTGTTCCGCAGCTCGGCACGCTGGAGATCACCACGAACACCTCAGGGCCGGAGCCGGATCCTGATGGTTATCTGGTCAGCTTGGACGGCACGGAACCGATAGCCGTCGAACCCAACGCGGTCCTCCGCCTTACCGATCTAGCGCCGGGCCCCCACTCGCTCGAGCTCTCCGGACTGGCCGGCAACTGTACCGTGCCGGCTGGTACCCGCATCGATGTGAGCGTTGCGGCGGACGAAGTCGCCGCCGCCAATTACGCCATCACCTGTGGTCCCATCACGGGGACGATCCAGGTTACGACCACATCGACTGGAGACCCGGCGGATTCCAACGGCTATCGGTTGCTCCTGGATGGCGTGGACACCCAGGCGATCACGGCTCAGGCCACGGTCGAACTGACCTCGGTCTCTCCGGGCAGTCATAGCGTCGGGCTCGGTGATTTGGCCGGGAACTGCACAGTCACGGGTGAGAATCCCCGCACGGCAACCGTCGTAGCGGGGGACACAGCGACCGTTGCCTTCGAGATCGTCTGCCAGGCAGGGCCACCCACTTCCGGGACACTGCAGCTCACCACCAGCACCAGCGGACCGAACCCCGACTCGGATGGCTACCAGTTCAGGATCGACAGTGGCGCGACTCAGGCAATCGGAGTGAGCGCAACAGCGACGGTGTCGGCTCTGGCCCAGGGCCCTCATACCGTCGAGCTCACAGGGCTGGCGAGCAACTGCTCGGTGGCCGGCCAGAACCCGCGCGAGTTCAGCGTGCAGACCGGCAGCAGTGTCCAGGTTGCGTTTGCCGTTACCTGCAGCGCCGCAACAGGCAGTCTCACAGTGACCATCACCGGGCTACCAACCGGAGTAAACGCGGCGGTGACGGTCACAGGTCCAGGCGGCTTCAGCTCGCAATTGACCGCAACTCAGACGCTTACCGGCTTGACGCCGGGGAGCTACACGGTGGTGGGCGCCGACGTCTCCAACGGGAACTCCCGTTATCCGCCGAATCCGGCAAGTCAGTCAGTCTCTGTGACCGCAGGAGCAACCGCTAGCGCGACCGTTACCTACGGCCCTGCAGCGGCACCCACGCTCAATCTCCGGATCGACAGCTGGCAGCTGACACAAAGTGTACAGACCGCCGGCAACGACATCGCGATGGTCGCCAATCGTGACGGATACCTGCGGGTCTTCGTGGTGGCGAACCAGACCAACACCGCGGCAGCCAGTATACGCGTCCGGCTGTTCCGGAACGGGGCGCTCACCTCGACTCTTACCATTCCGGATCCGAGCTCCTCGACTCCGACCACCAAGAGTGAAGGCCAGCTCAGCAGTTCCTGGAACGTGAAAATCCCGCCTTCCGCTTTCGGGCCAGGGTTCTCGATGCTGGCCGATGTGGATCCGGGAAACGTTATTCCCGAGACGGACGAGAGTGACAACGTCTTCCCCGCGTCCGGCGTGCCCCAGGCGTTCGACGTGCAGACGCTGCCGACTCTCGGCATACGGTTGGTCCCGGTGAAGCAGGAGGCGAACGGGCTCCAGGGGGACGTCTCCACAGCCAATAAGTCCCGGTTTCTCGAGATGATCAGGCGGATATACCCGGTGGCCACCGCTGATGGAGATGTGCACGCGGTCTACACTACAGCCACCTCTGAACCGCTCCAGCCGGGTGATGCAAACGGCGCGTGGGTGACGATCCTCGGGGAGGTGGAAGCGCTACGAGTGATCGAGGGGAGCAATCGGAACTATTATGGCGTGGTTCGGCTGAACTACTCCTCCGGACTCGCAGGATTGGGGTATCTCGGACTGCCGAGCGCGATCGGGTACGACAACGAATCCGACCGAAGTCGAGTCATGGCGCACGAGATCGGGCACAATTGGGGCCGGCTGCATACGCCATGTGGCAGCCCAAGCAACGTCGACCCGAACTATCCCTATCCCGCTGGCAACATCGGGGTCTACGGCATCGACATGCTGCACGAAGAGCTCAAGGACCCCGACACTCCGGACATCATGGGGTACTGCGCCAACCCCTGGGTCAGTGACTATACCTACCGGGCGGTGCTGACGTTTAGAGGCAGCCATGCGCCGGCAGTGGCGCTCACCTCGGCACGGACCCAGCGCTGCCTGTTAGTGTGGGGTCGCATCGTGGACGGAGCCCCGGTGCTCGAGCCCGCGTTCGAGGTCATGACTCGACCCAACCTGCCCAAGGCGCCAGGCCCGTATACAGTCGAAGGCCGCACGGCAAACGGGGGTGCACTCTTCAACCTCTCGTTCGACGCGGCGCAGGTCGCCGACGACCCGCGCGGCACGCGTCAGTTTGCCTTTGCGGTGCCTTTGGGGAACGCGCCAGCCCTCGGCGGGCTACGTGTCGTTTCTCCCGGCGGTGCGGCAGAAGCAGCCCGCGCCGCTCCCGCCGTTCGCGCCGCTCCCGCCGGGTTCCAAGCCCGCCGAATACCTGCGGGTGTCGCGCTTCACTGGAACGCCGCGGCCTATCCCATGGTCATGGTCAGGGACCCTGAGACTGGCGAGGTGCTGTCGTTCGCGCGCGGAGGTGAAGTGGAGATCGCCACTCAGAGAAGCCAAGTGGAGTTAGTGGCGTCCGACGGAGTGGGGAGCACGAACTGGGGAGTGGTCAAGCCGTGAAAGGTGACTACTTCACCTCAAACTCATCGCTGAACAGGAACGGCTCGGGCCCGTGCGGCCCGAGCTCGGGTAGGTCGTCGGTGAGTGCCCGCAGCCGGTACTTTCCCTTCTTGCTCACCTTCAGGTCGAAGGCGGACACCCCATCCGCGGTAGCCACGAACCGCTGGCCCTCCAGACGGTCGGTCTCGTTCTTATCTCCCTGGAACAGGGCCAGATAGATAACGATTTCCGATAGGCCCACAACATCATCATTCGCATCCACCAGCGCGACCTTTACCGAAAATGACTCGTCCGTCTTCACGTCCTGCGGCTGCACCACGAAGGTCAGATGATCCACCGCGCTGCGGGCCGGCGTCACGCTGATCTCCACCGTGTCGTTCAACTGCACCGACCCATTGACCGTCGCAGAGACAACCTTGGTTCCCTCAACCGTGCTCTGCAGGGTCCCGGTGGTAATACCGTCAGCTCCGGTCGGGGCCGAGGGCTGAGTCAGAGTATTGCCATCGCCGGTAGCCTGAAGCATCACTGTCGCGCCCTCGACCGGGTCGCTGTTGTCGTCCAGGACTCTTACCGTAATGGTGGATGTTTCGCTTCCGGCTACGATCGATTTCGGATCCGCCGAGATGCTGGAGCGCTGGGCGCTCGGCGTCCCTCCGCCACCCCCGCC
>UEXR01000275.1_pt1 | contig 43126 bp, 39 predicted proteins | sample 4301101 | NCBI WGS metagenome assembly UEXR01 (sample SAMEA4773180, study PRJEB27434) | metagenome | biome: 2259; feature: agricultural soil; material: soil | place: USA | collected 2014-09 | depth 0.25 m
CCGGCATCGCCGCCGTAATGGCCCCATTCGGTGTTGGCTGAGGGAGAGATGCTCCTATCCGAGCCAGTCGACTGAGCGGAAGCACTCGAAATAGAAAGGAATACCGCACTGCCGGCTGCGCAGAGGCGCGTGGCGTGGAGAAGTTCGGGGGATGGCATGCAGGAGAAGATACACCAACGCTAGCGCTTCTCCGGCGGAAGAGATCTGATCCTGTCCGCAAAACGCGCGTGAGCCTCGGCGTCAACCGGACGGTATCTTATCTTGCTGCTCGCCGGGTCCTTGCCCAGGAAGTTGTCGCCCTTCCAGTTCTTCGCCGGCCTGATTGGTCTCGGAACGAAGCCGCCCCCACAGTTAGGACACACGTTGCCCAGTATGCCATCGACGCATGAGGCGCAAAAGGTACACTCATAGGAGCAGATGCGTGCCTCAAGCGAGTCGGGAGGCAGCTCCCTGTTGCAGTGCTCGCAGGTGGGCCGAAGCTCCAGCATGGCTACTGCCGCACCTGGACATCCAGCCGCATCCACGGGTGGATGCAGCACTGGTAGTGCTCGATTCCCGGCTCTTCAACCTCGTCAGTGTCACTCGACCCCGGCGCGATGAAGTCGCTCGGGGCCAGATTCTGGCACTCTGGTGCCGGGACAGGATTGCCAGATAACTGGTTCAGGGCGTCGATCACGCCGCCACCGAAGTGCTCGACCTCGGTAAACGTGTGCACCTCGCCGCCCTGATTCACCGCCAGCAGGGTTTGACCCACGCTGGCTTTGATCGTCCCTGGGGCAAAGTGCCACGCGCCTACGGCATGGTGCTTCCTGAGAAGTTCCAGGAAGCGCTGGAAGGTGACGCCACCTGAACGAACGCAAGTCACGTTCGCGGCCGCGAAACTTTCCGGGTCGCAGCCGTCCATCATGGTCACCATCCGTTCATGACCGCCCTCGACAGCCTGGCTTATCGCTGCGGGCGCGGTCGGGTGAGCGGCTTCGTCACAGGCGCCGAGCGATGCGCAGAGCGCGACCGCGGCCGTGAGCAAGAGACGTGGTGGCATGGTCTAGCCCGCAAGTGCGGCCGACGACCGCTGCTTCACCGCCTCTCGGAGCACGGCAAGGTGGTGATAACTATGCCGAACGGCGTGATCCTCCAGCATGAACTGGCAGGTGAGCGGAGCGTCACCGTTGAGCGATACCGGAGCCGCCCGATCGAGCTGCTCGTCGCTGAGGGCCCGGATGGCTGCCGCGGCCGCCTCGCTGTTGCGCCGGATGAGGTCCAACGCCTCCGCCTTGGTGACGGCGTCGTATTCCCTGGCGTGTTGGGCGTTGATGTTGTGCACCGTATTCCAGGTCACGCCCGATACCGGATGACCCTCGGCCAGCTTCTGAGCCAGCTGGATCTCCAGCGGGTACATGCTCGCGACGTGATGGACGACCACGCCAACTTTGCGTCCGTCATGGGGGATCCGGCTGTGCCACTCCATGTCCGAAAGACCGGTCGCGAACTGGGCGAGTGCGCGGGCCCCGTACTCGAGGCGGTGGGCAAGGGCATCACTACGTCGGCTCATTGGTCACCTCTGGCTGTGGGAGCTAACAGCTAACAGCTAACGGCTAGCAGTCTGTCACCACGAGGCGTTTCCACCAATGACTGTTCGTCCCGACTTTCTGCTCTGGCGTACACTCTTGAGCGTGCGAGCTATGAGCTATGAGCCACAGCGGAGTAGCCCAAAGCTCATAGCCCAAAGCTCATAGCCCAAAGCCCCTAGTTTCACTCAGCAATCGCCTGCGGCTCCCCGTAGAGGTAATCGTCCATCACGACGAGATCGCGATTGCCGCCTTCACTCAGGTCCTGGACGTCGGCGCCAAGCGCGTGCTGACCTGAAGTGATGTGGACCTGAGCCACTATCGCCGAGTCGAATATGACGCCGATGAAGGAGAACCCGGCCGCGTCACTCCGGACCGGCGCGTTGTACCGCCCGAGGCTCCGCCCCTGAGCGTCGAACAGCTTGATGGATGCCGCCCCCGTTCGCTCCACGTCGGAAAACACGAGTCCGAACCCCCGTGTCGCAGCCGGAGTGTCGAAGCCGGGCACCCGGAAGCTGGCGGTCAGCTCCGCGCTGCCGATGGGCATGAAGGTCTTCGGCGAGCTGAACGCGTTGAAGTCATCGGCGTAGGCGGGGTTGATCTCACTGAAATCGATGGCGCTGTTCTGGAATCCGCTGCCGTCGGTGGTAAAGATCGCGCCGGCCTTCACCATGGTGTTGAAGAAGTCGCCCGGCATCACCGCCGGCGCGCCGTCCCATTTGATTTCCCGCCGGCCGCCGGTAAGTGGCCCTGGGGTGCCGCCGTTCAGCGGATCGCCGAGGGCTGTGCGGAACTGGGCGACGGTCGCTGCGATGTCGCCAGTCGCGGCGAAGACCCGGAACTGGGACCGGCCCGCGGCCGCCGAGATGGCCGGCTCTGCCGGCGCGGCAACGGCCGCGGTGTCCCCGTACATGGAGCCGGTCGGGCTGGTGCTGCCATCATATCCGCACGCGGATGCTGCCAGCGTCAGCACCACGATCCCGCCGCCGAGCAGCGCGCTAAACTTTCCAGCCATGATCCCTCCCCTATGTGAGTCTCCGGTGACGAGCGGGTATCGCCAGATCACCAGGCAGACTCGTGACATTAAGGAGAGCGGAATCTGGGACCTCGACCGGCCAGCCTCGGGAAGGAACTAGGATCGTGCGGTTCGGCGAGCCTCGCGCCAGGCGCCGGGGGCGAGCCCGGTCACCTTCTTGAACGCGCGGCTGAAGGCGGCCTCGGAGTCGTAACCGACCTCCGCGCCGATCGCGGCGATCTTGGCGCCGCTCTGGGTCAGGAGGTTAGCCGCGACCTGCATGCGCCAGTGGGTGAGATACTGCATCGGGGGCTGGCCCACGAGCAAAGCGAACTGTTTGGCCAGGTTGGAGCGGGACGACGCGGACTCTCGGGCCAGCTCCTCCAGGGTCCAGGGGTAACCCGGCCGGCTATGCAACAACCGCAATACTCGGCCGACGACATCATCGCGCAGGCCTGCCAGCCAGCCGGTTTGTCCCGGCGGAAGCTCCTCGAGATAGCGGCGCAGCACCTCGATGAACATGAGCTCGGCCAGTCGAGTGAGGACACTGTCGGCTCCCGGCCGGCCGAGACGGGACTCTTCCGTCAACCTGCGGGTGAAGCTGTCGAGCCACGCGCTCGAGATGCCCCGCAGGTGCATCTGTCGTGGAAGCGCCGCGAGCAAGGGGTTAAAGGGGCGGCGGTCACAGCCGAGAAAGCCGCACACCAAAGACGCGTTACATGCCTCCTGGCCGCCGAGCACGACGGTGTGAGCATAGCGGGCAGGGGTGCTGGTGTGAACGTGGCCGCCGGCCCGGAGGCCTCGCCCGCTCGACATGATGTGAGCGTCGCCGTGGGGAAAGACGATGACGTCGCCCGGGGCCAGCTCGACCTGTTCGCCACCAATGAGACCCGCATAACAGCGGCCCTGAGTCAGAATATGATAGGGGATCAGGTGCTCCGCGGAGGGCATGATCCGAGGCGACAGCTCCTCAGCAGCCACGGTGTCGATGCTCCACGCTCCCGACCCTTCGACCGCGTAGAAGAACGCGCCGTCGAGGCGGACCACGCGCAGCAGGTCTGAGAGGGGGTCCACGCCGGAAAAGATACCCCTCGCCCTCAGGGGCCGCTCGGTTGTTCTCCGGCCCCTGCTTGGGTTAGCTTACCCCTCGATGCTCCAGCCTCTGCGCGCCCGGCGCTCCCTGGCCCTCGCGACCCTGGTCGCGTTCCTGCTGGCCCAGCCGGCCGTGGGCTGCGCGGCGCTCTGTCTGTTCGAGCGGCACATTGCCGGCGGGCACATGATGCCCGGCATGAATCAGGGTAGTAACGTCCTCACCAACAGCGCCTGTCATCCGACCGAAACCGGCTCCGTACAACGACCTCCGCTCCAGGTGCTCTCGCCCATGCAGCCGGCGTCGGCGCCGATCATTGCGGTCGCACCCGATCGCTGGACCGAGCCGGTCTGGATCACACCAACCACTCTCCGATTCCTCTCCGACAGGATCGAACCACCCCCTCCCCGCCTGGCCTAAGCACCAAACAGCTCGAGAAGGTCACGTAGGTCGCGAACCGCGGCCGCGTAGAGGCCCTTTAGACCAGGGGGAACCACATGCGGGGACTGGTGCGCTCCAGCCATCTCGCGATCATCATCCTCAGTCTGACTACCGCCGAGGTTGCCGCCCAGGGCAAGCCCGATCAGCCGGTCAAACTGGAGGAGTCAGGAGACATCCAGACCGTCACTGAAGAAGAGAAGCATTCACTGGCGATCACCGGATTCGGCGTAGGCGGGTACACCTATGATGGGAGACTCAACGACAACTCTTTCTCGGCGGGGAAGGTCGCGGTCTCCCTGTTTCGGGAGCTGACCGACAACCTGTACGTCTTCGGACAGCTTACCACCGCGATCTCGAACGAGGACGGTGACGTCGTCACCGAGACCGAGATCGACAACCTGCTGGTGAGCTTCACCCCGCCGAAGCTGACCAATCTGAGCCTCACCTTCGGCACCCTCGACGCGCCGGTCGGCTTCGAGCGGGACGACGAAGTCCTGCTTTTCACGCCGTCTACCTCGTTCAACTTCGAGCTGGGCCGGCCGTCCAAGCTCACCGGCCTCTTCGGCACGTATACCCTGAGCCGAAAGGCCGATCTCACGGCCCTGGTAGCCAATGGGTGGGACTCTCCCCTCGACCCCAACCATGGCAAGACGGTTGGGGCCCGGCTCGGCTTGCTCCCCGCGGAGCGCACCAGCCTCGGCGTCAGCGTGCTGTTCGGGTCGGAGGGACCGGCCGATACGACCAACGACCGCCTGTTGCTCAATGCGGACTACGCCTTCCAGCCGGGCTACGGCTGGATCATCGCGGGCGAAGCCAACTACGCCAAGGATACCGACCTGCCCGACGACGCCGAGGCGAGCTGGGGCGGGGCGATGCTGCTGGTCCACCGCCAAGTGTCGCGGCACTTCGGGATCGCGGCGCGCGCGGAGGTGCTGGACGACAAAGACGGCGCCCGCACCGGTCAACCCCAGACGCTCACCTCCTGGACCATCGCCCCGATTTACTCGATCGGTGTGGGGCGCGAGGGGATCTTCGCCACCATCCAGCACACGACCTACCGGATCCCGCGATTTCAGCTCCGGGGCGAGATCCGGGTAAACCATTCCGACCAACCCTTCTTCGAGACCTCTGACGGTCTGAGCCAATGGGGCGTGCAGTACACCCTGCAGTTGGTCACGACTTTCTAGGTGGGAAGCGCCGCTATGGGTCTCTACAGCCTGCGTCATGCGAACCGGTCGGTAAAGCTCGGCGCTCTGCTCTTTCTCCTGGTGCTAGGCTACGCCTACATGTTCGCATTCTTGATGGTAAAGACGTGGTCGGGGCTCACGCCGACGCGAGTCCAGGCCACTTACGTGCCGAAGCCGGGCATGAACGAGATGCAGATGGCGAGGCAATCGCACGCGACTACCCAGCCATTGGATCTGGGGAAGGTGCCGGAGATGCAGCACACGGTTGACACCGACCTGCTGGTCCAGGACAGCCACATCCACATCATGATCTACGCGATCGTGGCCGGCCTGCTGACCCTGATCATGCTCGGGCTGGACTGGCCAGCCGGGTGGCGCGACGCCATGATCGTGCTGAATTTCGGTTTTGGAGCTCTGGACTTCGCCGGCCAGTGGCTCATGAACTTCGGGGTGGGCGGCTTCGCCTGGCTCACCATCTTGTCAGGCTGGGGAATGTCCCTGGTCTATCTCATCGTCCTGTATTCGACCATCCGGACGCTGCTGCCCCAGCGTTTGGCAAGGAGCATATGATGACCCTCTTCACGTTCGCCGTGGCTGCCTTCGCACTGGGCACGGCTGCTCATCCCACCCCAAAAGTGGTCCTGGTCAAGCATGCCGACTTCATCCGGCAGACCATCCCGGGAGCCACCCAGTATTTCGTGCGGACCGTCACCATCGGCAAGCAGGACCTGGCTGCCATCCGGAAGTCCGGCGATTTCACTCCGGACGATCCGGACGTGCAGTTCTTCCTCGGCCAGGGCCAGGGCGGCAAGACAGTTGGGGTCAGCCTTTTCCAGCAGATCAACACCCCCCACGGCCCCATCGAGGTCGGACTCACGTTCGACCCGAAAGGAGCCATCGCCAGCGCAGTCGTGACCACCGCGACGGTCGAGACCAAGCCATGGGTGCAGGAAGCAATCGGCACCGGACTCATGAAGCGGTTTGTGGGAACGCGGGAGGGTGACGACACCCGGAAGGCGCTCCAGGGCACCACTGGACTCAGTGGTATGCCGGAGTATATGGCCGAGCTGATCGCCACTGCCGTGGGGCGAGGCCTGGTTCTGTACCAGACGCTCTATAAGGAAAGCTCAGCGGCCTAGGGTCGCGCCGGTACGTTGGGGTTTGGCGAAAGCGCACCACGAACGCATGCTTTTGGTGTGTTCCGTGTTTTTTTCCGTGTTTTCCGTGGTGAGCTTTGGTGACAGTCGTAGGCGTCAAAGGCGGCCGGCTCGGACGTGCAGAACCCGATAGATGATTTGTGACAGCTCTCCTGGGTTACCCGACTCGTCATTCATCATTACCACGACCCCGGTGGTTTCAGCGGGCCAGAGTAGTACGTCGGAACGGAACCAGACATCTCCTCCACTGTGGTTCACCAGATTCTGACCACCAAGGCTGAACATCCGCCACCCCAGACCCTGGCCAACCGAAGTCGAACTGGCGGCGTGTCGCCGATTGTATGGGTAGACTCATGCAAGAAATGGCAGTCACTCCACGAAGTCGGCGCATCCACTCTCATCCGCGATCACGGCCAGGCCGCCCGAGAAGCCGAAGGCGATCTGGCGAGGCTTGCTCCCGCAGCTGTTGATCGTGTGCTCGATCGTCCGGGTGCTCGCGTCGATCACCTGAATCAATCCCGGGCCGTCCCGGTTGATGACACTGACGTATATCCTGGTACCATCCGGCGACATGGCCACGCCGAATGGCCCACCGATACTGGATGTCGCGCCCGATGCGATCGAGGCTTTGAGAGTTTGACCCACCAGATCATAGACGTTGATGTGCCCCGCACTGCTCTCGTCGGCCACGAAGAGCTCGGTGCCATCGAGCGAGAGCGCGATGCCCTGGGGCTCGCCTCCCACGATGAACAGGCGAGTAACCGACTTCGAAGTCAGATCGATCTCGGAGATCGTGCCGGTCGTGAACGAGCTGGCGTAGAGCAACGTCCCTGCAGTGTTCAGGGCGAGGTGATTCACGCGGCTGAGCGGCAGGCTCAGATCGATGTCGCCGGTTACGGTAGATGAGGCCACATCGAACTCGAGGACCCGGCCGTCATTGGTCCCCAGGTAGGCGGTCTGGCTGTCGGGAGCAGTGAGGGCGGAGAAGGTCGGGACGTCGAGCGGAACCTGCGCCAACACTCGATTAGAAGACAACTCGATAATGCTCGCGTCGTTGGTGTCGGGCCCGGTCGGCGTGACCAGGGCAGTCCCCCCCGCCAGCAGCGTGATGGCGGTAGGGTTTCCCCCAAGGTCTCGGGTGGTGAAGCCCGTGACCGGGTACTGATCCGAGGCGACCCGTCCGCTGTTCGTCTGGGAGATGAAGATCCGGCCCTCGCCGTCTACTGCGACTCCAAACGGGCCGTCGCCCTGGGCGTCGCCAGGCAGGTGGACGGATGTGGTCGTCGTGCCGAGTGGGTGCCCCACCCGCAAGCCGGTGTACGCGACGACGGCGAGCAGGTCACCACTGTTGGCCTGGATCTCCGCCTGGCCTTCGCCGACGTAGGTCACCAGTCCATCGGAGGTGACGGTAGCTCGGGTGGGATCACTGGAGCGAAAGCTGACCATTGCGCCGGCAACGGGCACACCGGAAGCATCGATCACCGAGCCCGAGAGCTGATGTGTCATCCCCAGGCCCATGACCAGCCTCGGGGGGTTGATGACCAGGGTGTTGGTAGACTTGGGCGATGTCGGCTCGGAGCCGCAAGCAGCGGCCGCCGAGGCGAGGAGTACCGCGCGGAGCAGGGAGCGCAGTACTGCTCGAAGGTCCGGTTGAGGGGCTAGGCTACCAGTCCGGTGGCGCATCGAGGATGCTCAGCATGTGGCCCGAAGCGATATACTAACGTCGCGCCATGGCCTGTGGAACATCCTCTAAGGTGATCCAGACACAGGCCAGTGCATGTTGAAACGTGTGACGGTCTACGGTAAGATCCGCGCTCACGGCTTGAGTACGGTCCACTCGATCTCATTCAGCAGATTCCCCACCGCCTCGGCGGACTCACTGGTGTACCCGAAGCACCCCTTCCCGCCGTTGGCGGTGACGCCCTTCAGCCGGCCCACCGTCTCCCGCACCCAGTCATCTTCGGTGAACGAGCGCCGAAGACAGAACCGCACTCGGTAGGGCTTCTCCATCTTGAGCGGCTTGAGCTGGCCCGCCTTGACCCGCCGAACGGCGCGAGCGGCGGCCTGGCGCAGCAGGCGGTGCACCGTCGCCGGCGGAAGCACCGCGGCCGCCGAGCGGGAAAACGCGGTCTTGGTGGTGACCGTCTCCAGGTCGCCCAGCATCTCGCGGGTCTCCCGGGTTACCACGTCGTCGCCGCTCGTGAGCGCCATCGGGACGCCCATCTCCCCGCCGATGAACCCGGCGATGCCGGCCTCGTTCAGCACCTTGCCGTTCACGGTGAAGGAGTCGAAGGCGAAGTTGTGGGAGATGACGCCCGGGCTCCCGGCGTTGGCGTGCGCGCCCACGATCATCATCGCGTCCACCATGGGGTTCATTCCGGTGGACATCACGATCGGCTTGGGGTACCCGCGGATCAGGATCGCCTCGGGGTCGAGCTGGTCCACCAGGATGTTGCGGAAGAGAGTACCGCCGTGCCCCTCGTTCACGATGACCTGGGTCGCGCCAGAGACTCGGGCCCCGGCAATGAGCGCGTTGACCTCATCGGTCAGCTCCTGGCGAAACCGCTCGTGCTGGGGCGAGCCGCCCCGGCTCACCGGCCGCATCTCGGTCATGTTGCGGACTGCCCCGGCAAGTCCTTCCATGTCGGCGATGATGTAGACGCTGAAGCCGCCGCGCTGCATGTCCAACTCCAGCTTCTCCCGGGCCTCGCGGTACTCGGTCACACCGTAGGCTGCCTCCGGCGGCGTGGTGTCGCGTGGCATCGTGTCGCGCTGCGCCTGCGCCTGTGCCTGGTTAGGCAGCGCCAGGCCCAGGACCGCAACTGCGAGCAGGCGCCTCACCGGAGCACCGTCTCTTCGATCGCGTCGAGCAGCCAGCCCATCTGCCGCGCACTATCGGTGGTATAGCGGAAGGCGCGGTCGCCGGTCGGCTCCAGCTTGAACTCCTGGAGCGCGGCAACCGCCTTGACCACGCTGTCTGGATAGCTGTGCCGCAGCGTGAACTCGACCTTATAGGGCCGCTCCATGGTGAAGGGCTCGAAGTCTCCCTTGCGCTCTCGCCGCACGGCCTCGGCGGCAGCCGCCTGCAGCATCCGGCGCACCTTGGCCGGGCTGTAGGTGATGGCCGCGCTTCGACCTATCGCCCGCTTGGTGACGATGGCGACGAACCCATTGGGCAGCATCTTCTTGGTCTCTTCGATCAGCACGTCGTCGCCGCTCACCAGCGAAACCGAGACGCCCAGCTCGCCCGCGATCAGCGCGTTGATGCCGACCTCGTTCAGCGGCTTGCCGTTTACGGTGAACGAGTCGAAGGCAAAGTTGTGCGACAGCACGCCCGGGCTTCCGGCATTGGCGTGCGCCCCGGTGAACATCAGGGTGCCGAAGCTGCTGTCGATCCCGGTCACCATGACGAGCGGCTTGGGGAAGCCGCGCACCAGGATCGCCGAGCTGTCGAGCTCCCAGGGGAGCACGTTGGCGAAGAGATTGCCGCCGTGACCCTCGTTCACTACGAAGCTCCGAGCACCAGCCAGACGCGCGCCGCGAATGGTCGCGTTTACTTCCCTGGTGAGGAGCAGACGGAAGCGGTCCCAGTAATCCGGGCCGGTCAGATCCTTGTAGCGTGGCGCCTCGTTGCCGGCGATCACCTCGTGGATGTCTACCGCGCTCCCCATCCCCTCCATGTCGGGCACGATGAACACCCGGAACCCGGCTTCGTGGGGGATCTGCTTGTCGCGAAACTGGACCGACGATGGCGGGGGCTGCTGGGCGGACAGGGCAGACACGGCGGACACGGCGGACACGGCGGACAAGAGAAGCGATCGCATCGGATCTCCGGAAGATTTCAACGACTCGAGGTGAGCGCAACCAAAGACCAACGACCAATGACTCACAACCCACGCATGTCGCCCAGAACCAACAACCTCAGCTCCGTCATCTCCTCAATGGCGTAGCGCACGCCTTCCCTTCCCTGGCCCGAGGCCTTAACCCCACCGTAGGGCGCGTGGTCCACCCGGAAAGTGGGCACGTCATTCACCACCAGCCCGCCCACCTCGATCCGCTCGAAGGCGTGGAGGATTCGCCGCATGTCGTTAGTGAAGAGACCGGCCTGGATGCCGTAGGGCGAGTCGTTCACGTCCGCGAGGGCCTGGTCGAAATCGGAGTAGGGGCGAACCGTGGTGACGGGCGCGAAGACTTCGTCGCAGTTGACCTTCATATCACCGGTGGTATCGAGCAGCACGGTGGGCTGGAGGATCGCGCCGTCTCGCCGACCTCCCACCGCCAGTCGCGCACCCGCAGCGACCGCCTCCGCAATCCACTCGGCTGCCCGCTCGGCGTTGGCCTCATCGATCATGGGCCCGACATCGGTAGTCTCCGACATAGGGTCACCGGTGCGGAGCGCGCCGACCGCGGCGACGAAGCGCTCGGTGAACCGCGAACAGACCGACTGGTGCACCAGGATACGCTGGGTCGAGATGCAAGACTGGCCGGCGTACATGTACCCTCCAGCCACGGAGCGACGCACGGCATGCTCGAGGTCGGCGTCGGGCTCGATCACCACCGCGGCGTTGCCCCCCAGCTCGAGTGTCACCCGCTTGGTGTATGCTCGACGGCGAATCGCCCAGCCGGCACGCGCCGAACCGGTGAAGGTGATCATGCGCACCCGGGGATCATCGATCAGCGGCGCGGCGACTTCATTGGTGCAGAGGAGGATGGAGAGCGCGCCGGCCGGGTAGCCGCTCTCCCGAATGATCTCCCCCAGCAGCAGTGTCGCCAGCGGGTCCTGCGGCGGCGGCTTGAGCACCATGGTGGCGCCGCAGGCAATTGCCGGCGCAAGCTTATGGGCGGCGAGGAGCACCGGAAAGTTGAACGGGATGATCGCGGTGATGGGTGAGAGTGGGAACCGTCGAGTGAGCCCCCAGCGACCCTCTCCGTGCGGCTGAAGATCCAGCGGGATCACTTCCCCGCCCATCCGGGTGGCCTCTTCGGCACCGTGCCGCAAGACGAAGACCGCTCGGTCGATCTCGGTCCGCGCGAGGGCGAGAGGCTTCCCTGCTTCGGACGCGAGCAGTGCCGCCAGCTCCTCCCGCCGGTCGGCCACGCCCGCGGCGATCCGGCGGAGCACCGCAGCCCTGGCGTATGACGGCATCCCCGCAGCGGCAGGGGCTGCCGCAACGGCGGCATCGAGCGCGGCAGCGATTTCACCAGGGCCTGCCAGCGCGGCTCGGCCGATCAGGTCACCTGAATATGGGCTGCGGATCTCCACCGAATCGGCGCCGCTCCGGAGCTCACCGGCGAGCAGAAACGGGTAGGTGCGTGCAGGAGGCGCGGCAGTCGCCATGGGATGATCTCACGATGGGTGCGGATGGCTACAAGTATCAGGCTACTCCGCCGCCCCCGCAACAAGGCCGCCGGCCACTCGCTGCTGCGACCTTCGATCCGATCCAGACATCCGTCCAGCGAACCCCTCCTGTCGAGGTACCTTGTGCGTTGGCCGATCTGCGGACTGGGTCTCCTGTTGCTCGGGGCGGCCGCTGCACCGATAGCAGCGCGGGCCCAAAGCACACCGGAACTGCATCAACCGGATCGGGTGCGACTCGCCGAGGCCATGCGGCTGGCGGAGGGGCTTTGCGACCGACTCTGGCCTGGATGGGGGGAAACGGTCTTACAGGTGTTACTGGTCACCGATTCGGCCGAGTTTCTTATCGGCAGCCCCAGACCGACTCCGGACTTCGGACTGCTTGGCAAAGACTCGCTGTTGCGGCGCGAGGTCTGGACCCGTCCCCGGCAGTTCTCGCCCGCACTCCTGGCGACCTTTCCGGCCGTGGGCGGGCTGCCCACCATCGTGATAGGTTCGGCGGAGCGCACCGGCAAGTCTTCCACTGCTTGGGTCCTGACGCTCCTCCACGAGCATTTTCACCAGTGGCAATACTCCCAGCCCAACTATTACGCGGGAGTGGCCCGGCTCGATCTGGCGCGCGGCGATACCACGGGACAGTGGATGCTGGACTATCCCTTCCCCTACAATTCGGCAGCAACGCAGCAAGCGATGCGGCGGCTGGCGGGTTCGCTCCTAACGGCCCTGGACGCGCGGACGAGCGACCGGGCCAAAGCGCTGCACGATGTGATCGTCGCACGGGAAGCGCTCCGCACCGGCTTGACCGCCGCGGACTATCGCTACTTCGAGTTTCAACTCTGGCAGGAAGGTGTGGCTCGATTCGTGGAGTACGCCGCCGCTCGAGCGGCCGGTGATCTGGGAGAACCCTCGGCCGGGTTTCGCGCCTTGCCTGACTACCAGCCGTACAGCAGGACTGCCGACAGCGCCAGGCGCGATGTCTGGCGAGAGCTCGAGCAGCTCGATCTGGGACGGCAGCGCCGGGTCGCCTTCTATCCGCTCGGCGCCGCCATCGCACTGCTGCTGGAAGAGACCCGGCGGGACTGGAAGCAGGCCTCCAGCGAGCGGCCCTTCGAGCTCGCTACTCTGCTTTCCCCCATTCGGTGACGCGCCCTATCAAATAGAGCGCTCGTGGACCTCCTCGGAGGTGAGCCCGAACAGGGGTGGCGTGGCAACCCCGAGCATGCCCAGAATCAGGTAGATCTGCCCCCGATGATGCGCCTCGTGCTCGCACATGGCGCGCAGCCACTTCCAGGTCGTAATGGACACGCCCGCCGGCGTCTGACACTTCCGCTGCAGATCGGCGTCGCTCAGCTGGCCTATGATAGCTTTGGTCTCCTCATGGAGCCGGTCGTGGTACGCAAGGACGGCCTCGTACCCGTCGGCCAGCTCGCGACCGCATCCAGGGTAGCGACTAGGCCGCCCAGCGACCGTCTCGGCATACATGTAGCGCTCGATGGTCGCCAGATGGCGCACCAAGTCGCCCAGCGTAAAGGCGCCGTCTCGGTGAGACCACTCGAGTCGCTCGGGAGGAATGCTGGTCACGACCCGCCGGGTACGTCCGCGGAGGTTATCCCAGTATTCCAGCAATTGGCTGATCGATCGGATTTCCATCAGTGGCGAGCTCCATCGCCGGACATTCCGGGAGACTGAGGTGCCAGACCGGATTTTGGGGCGCTATCTGCAGGAGCCCGACGACCTGTCGGGCGCCCAGTGCCAGAGGATAATTTAGGGGTCAACCCCTACCTGCGAGTGATGATGGAACTCGACGACTTCCCGATCGGCCGGGTACTCACTCGGCGTGAGGCCCTGGCGCTCCTGGGCTCCACCGGCGCCCTCGTGTTCCTGGGGTGTTCGCCTTCGAGCGCGAGCAGCCTCGCCGGCCGGTCGAGCCCCTGCGTCGTCAGACCGGCGATGACCCCAGGCCCCTACTACGTCGACGAGAAGCTCGACCGCTCCGATATCCGGAGCGATCCTACTGACGGCACCGTCAAGACCGGGGCGCTTCTGGCCTTGACCCTCAACGTCTACAGACTGGCCAAAGAAGGCTGCGCCCCGTTGAAGGGCGGCATCGTGGACGTTTGGCACTGCGATGCCGCAGGAGTGTACTCCGACGCGATCGATCCTAAGTACTTCAACACCAAAGGCAAGAAGTTCCTGCGGGGCTACCAGAAGACCGACGATAACGGAGTCGCGAAGTTCATCACCATCTATCCCGGCTGGTACCCCCAGCGGACGCCGCACATCCACTACAAGATCCGTTCGCCGGCATCGGGCGGGCGGGCGCATGAGTTCATCTCCCAGCTCTACTTTGATGAAGGGCTGAGCGATCGGGTGTACGCGAAGCCGCCGTATGATGGCAGAGGAAAGCGCACCGTCTCCAACCTATCCGACCAGATCTACAACGAGAGCGGCGGCCGCCAGTCGATGCTATCGGTTGTGCCGGACAAAGAAGGGTACACCGCGAGCTTTGACGTGGCGCTGGATCTCACGTAATGGGGAGATCGGAATGACAGCCAATGCATCCGTGGCCGGCACCAGGCAGCGCACCCGGCGCTTCTACGTCGGGGTGGCGATCGCCGTCCTGGTCACGGTCTTCGTCGGCTTCTCCCGGAGCTACTTCCTCAAGGCTTATTACGGTACGCCGGAGCTGAGTCTGCTCCTGCACATCCATGGCCTGGTGTTCACCTCCTGGGTGCTGCTCTTCCTGGCCCAGACGACGCTGGTCGCCGCGGGCCGCACCGATCTCCATCGCAAGCTCGGCGTGGGCGGGGCCGTGCTCGCCGCATTGGTGCTGATCGTGGGGACCACGACCGCCATTCTCCGGGTAAAAGGCGGCTCGGCGCCGATTCCCGGGGTGCCGCCGCTTTCCTTCCTGGCTGTGCCGCTCTTTGATATGGTAGTGTTCGCCATCCTGATCGGCGCGGGACTCTCGCTTCGGAACCGGCCGGAGACCCACAAGCGGCTAATGACGCTGGCGACGATCGCGCTTATGAGCGCTCCGATCGCGAGGTTTCCGTTGGGTGTGCTCCAGGCGGGCCCGCCGGCGTTTTTCGGGCTGACCGACCTCTTCATCGTGGCGATGCTGGTCTACGATCTCGTCACTAGAAGAAGGATCCATCCTGCCACGGTCTGGGGCGGGCTCGTTATCGTGGCCTCGCAGCCGCTGCGGCTGATGATATCGGGGACGCAAGCCTGGATGGCGTTCGCCGGGTGGCTTACGAAGTAGGCGCCTGGTCCGTCATGAACGGCGATGCGGCCGGCCAAGCCGCTGCATCTCAGCCGCCAGCGCTTCCCGGGCGCAGTGGAGTAGTCGTTTGCCCGGCCTGCCCGCGTGCGGCCAGGGCACTGGCCATAAGATCGGCATCGGCGGGGCCCTTGGTCGGCAGCCCGCCGCTCCGCACGAGCACCGTGTCCGCAGTCGGGGACAAGTGTGGGGCCGCCTCGGTCTCCATCTTGATGTGCCGCAGCACGCGGCCATGAATGCGATGGATCAAGTAGTCGCTGAAGAGCTGCCAGTAGGGTTCCGGAGCCAGGTGGAGCTGGTACCAGGTGCTCCCTTCCAGCCGAGTGCGGCCGTCGGGGAGCGGCGAGAGCCGGAACTCCCCTCGGATCGAGTGGAGGTAGCCGTCGAGGTGCGGGGGCGCGATGCCGGCAAATGGGGTCAGCTCGCGCAGGGGCGGCGGTGACTCGGCGACATCGAAGGCCAGGCGCCGGCCGGGCTCCCAGTGGGTAATGGGCTCGACGAAGGGCCCGGTGGAGAAGACGCAGTAGCGTACCGCGCCCACCCCGGCTCCTTCGATCCTGGCGTAGCGCGGGTAAGCAACTCCCAAGCGGAATACAGGCTCGCTCGGCTCCCGGATCGGGCGGAAGGCGACCACATGTCTCCACACCACATCCGGCGATGCTTCGATGACGATGCTGGAGCGCACTTCATGAAGCGCCCGGCCCGCGGTAGTGCTCGGCTCCAGCAACGCGCCGAGGGGTACGACCGCGAGCGCCAGCGTGGCAGAGGACAGCCGCGAGCTAGCTCGGAGTGCCGCGGCACGACCCACCGCGGCTCCCATGAGGCCCACGATCAGACTGAGCGGTAGGGCCATCAGGAGACACACGGCGCCCTCGGAGCCGAGCAGAAACAGACTGCCGGCGGTGAGTGCCAGGGTCATGAAGGTCACTTGCCGGCTCTCCCGCACGCTCGCGGGATACCGCCGATTGAAGAGGAATGCGGTGAGGGCTCCGATCGCGAAGGGCGTTCCGAAGAAGAGCGCGAGGCCGTACTGCCGCAGATGCGTCACCGCGAGCGTCACCATCCCGATTCCGAAGAGCACCCCTGCTGCCATCGCGAGGAGCGCGGAGGGGAGCCGGCGCTCATACGGGCGCGGCCGTTCGTCCCGTAGCGAAATCTTCGCCGAGGTTGGAAGCAGGCAGAGGGCGGCCATCGTCAGGTAGTTCAGTACGGGTAGGAAGAAGGCCACCGTGGTCCAGGCCGACCAGCCGGCGTCAAGCGCGCGGCGCAGCGTCAGGGTGATGCCGGCCCAGAGAAAGGGAAGGGTCCAGAGCGCGAGCGCCGGCATCAGCCATGCCGGCGCCCCGTCGAACCGAGTCGACATCAGGAAGGGAATGGAGCGGAGATAGTCGAGCGGGGTCCAGAAGCGCCCGGTGCCCAGCGCGACCAGAAGCACGTCGCCGGCGTACTTGAGGGTGACCAGTCCAACGCCGTGCAGTAGGTAGTCACGCCGCCGGACCGGCGCGTCGAACGTCCACCAGTAGCGCGCGAGTGCTGTGAGTGAGTTGGCCCGGGTCAAGTTGTCCCCTCTATCAGAGCAACCGGCCAGCTTGTCCGGCTTTCTCCCTGTACCGGCCCGATGTTCTCGCCAATGCGCACGATAGCACCCGCTGAAGCTCTCGATCCTGTGGTCTGAGGGTTGCTATCGCTGAACCTGGCGAGGTGTGCCGGTTGAAGGACCGCTGGTCCGGGAGAGACTGTATGCGCAATTCGGAGATCGATACCGATGTCCTGATCGTTGGAGCAGGTCCGGTTGGGCTGTTTCTGGCCAACGATTGCGCCCGCCGAGGCCTGCGGTGGCGGCTCATCGAGACCCGCTCGTCCCAGTCGGCCCATTCCAAGGCGCTCGCGATCTTTCCTCGGACGCTGGAAATCTTCGACATGGCTGGAGTGGTCGCCCCGTTCCTGATCGCGGCCAACCGAGTGACAGCGGTAGCCGTGATAACCCACGGACGGAGGCTGGCCCATATGCGGTTTGCTCCTGAGGACAGCCCCTACCCCTTCATCGGCATGGTGCCTCAGGATGTGACCGAGAAACTACTGGCTGACGAGCTGCGCCGTAAAGGCGGCGCGGTCGACTACGACACGACCTTCCTGTCGGCGGACCAGCAGGACGACCACGTGCTGGTCAGGGTCGAGAGCAAGGGCGAACCGGCTCAGATCCGAGCTTCCTACGTAGTCGGTTGCGATGGCGCTCACAGCGCCGTGCGCCATCTCCTGAAACTTCCGTTCGAGGGGGCAGAGTACACCGACACGTTCGCGCTCGCCGATATCGAGACCAACGACACCCTTCCAGTCGACGAGCTGCAGCTCTGCCCCAGCGAGTACGGGCCCGTCGCCATCTTTCCCATGAGCGCCACTCGGCGGCGCATCGTGGCGACCATCGAGCACCCTGAAGGTGACGCGCCCTCGCTGGAGCTAATGCAGAGGATACTCCGCCAACGCGCGCCCAGGGAGATCGAGGCGCGCAGCTTACGGTGGAGCAGCTACTTCCGTATCCACCATAGGCATGTGGCACAGATGCGCAGCGGACGAGTCTTCATTGCCGGCGATGCCGCCCACATTCATAGCCCGTTCGGCGGGCAGGGCATGAACACCGGGCTGCATGATGCCTGGAATCTGGTCTGGAAGCTCGACCTTTCCCTGCGTGGCTATGGCAATGGGCAGCTGCTCGACAGCTATAGCGCAGAACGCATTCCGGTCATCAAGAACGTCATCGAGACCACGGATCTGTTAACCAGGGTGATGGGAACGCCGAGCCGGTTTGCTCAGGCACTGCGCGATACCGTCATTCCCATGGTGTCGCGCCTGGCCCCGTTCCAGCACGCCTTCGTCCAGCGGCTTTCTGAGCTCGGTATTGCCTATCGCGGAAGCCCAATTGTCGAGGGGCCGGGAAAGCGATACCTCGACAACTCGATGCGAGGCGGGAAAGGCATCGGCAGCCGATTCTTGCTGATCTACGATGGGGAAGGAGACCCGGCGACTGCGGAGGCTGCCCAGCGGCTCGGCCAAACCTTCAGCGACATCCTCGAGCTACGACCGTCATCCGGCTCCGCTACGATTCTGATCCGGCCCGATGGCTACATCGCGTACACCGCGCACAGTGATAGCGGTGCCCGGGCAGTGGCGTCAGTGCGTTCGCTGCTCGAGCGCCAGACCGGTCAACCTCACTCGCCGTCACTGCAGGAAAGCACTGGTGCCGCGAGGGGATGACAGGTTACCCAGGGCCTGTCAGCGCTGGCCAAACTGTAGCGACTCCCAGATGCCCCGGAAGACCGGCTCTACCTTCGCCTCTTCCGACTGTGGGGCATTGAGGGTGAGGGAGTAGAGCACGTTGTCGTCCGGGTACTGCACCAGCCACACACTGACAAACCCACTTGGACCAGCACGGACGTAACGGGTGAGCGCCACGGCCCGGCCACCTACGATCCGCCGTTCCGCTTTGCTACAAGACACCAGGCGACCGTTGGCTTGCACCAGCAACTGTCCGATGGTTTGGCACAGTGGGCCCAGCGCCTTGGCCAGCTCCTGCTCGGAGGCCATGGTAAAGATCGTCGGTGTTGCTCCCGGAGCAGGCGACGCATTGAGGTTGAGCGAGCGCACCGGATGGTCACCATCGATAGCGTTGAGAAGTTGAACGGGCTTGCCTCGACTCAGCGCCGCCTGGAACGCGGAGTCTTTGACCTTGGGAAAGAGCGTGTCCATGGCCGCGGCGACTTTGCTCTCGGTGGCAGCGTCCAGCGGCCGCCACGCCTGGGGAAGCGAGATGGCCACCCCACCGGTCAGCTGGTGGGTGCTGAAGCCGGCGAGCGAGACTTGGGCGACGGAGGCCGACGGGAGAAGGAGGGCATACACTAACGCACTGAGGAGAGTAGCGCGCACGGAAACTCCCATCATCAGGGGAAGGTAGAGGCGGAACGCAAGAGCGCTTCACCGGTTTGCCGTGCAGTTACTTGCAGCGCACCGCACCAGGCCCGGCAACTCACCGAGCGTCGTACCGCAGAGCAAGGTTTGTGCAGCTACTGCCGGCGCCCAGAAGCCTTGCCACGTCGCCGCGCGCTCTACACCTTAGCCGCGTCCATCCCCAAGGATGCGCTCTGAACCCAGCTCTCACTCTGGTTGGGCTCATCACGCTCGGGGCTGCGGCGGTTTCTTGCTGCGCTCGATCGATTGGATTACCTCCAGCAGCTCGGCGTTACCGCATTGTATTTCAATCCCCTGAACGACGCGCCCTCCCTGCACAAGTACGACGCCCGGAACTACGCCCACATCGATCGCAACTTCGGGCCCGACCCGCGAGGCGACGAGGCCCGCATGGCGGCAGAGAATCCGACCGACCCGAAGACCTGGAGGTGGACCGCGGCAGACAGTCTCTTCCTGGCGCTGGTGCGCGAGGTCCACCGGCGCGGAATGCGTATCATCATGGACTACTCCTGGAACCACACCGGGATCAGCTTTTGGGCCTGGCGCGACGTCGTCGCCCACCTTATCCAGAGCATTCCGGCTGCGACTCAAAGCGCCGGCGGCATGGCAAGCGTAATAAGGAGCACGCGACGGGGGCGGGGAATCGGGTAAGCGGGGTCAGGGTGTGGCGACCCGAGCCGTGCTCAAGGTGCCGACCTGATCACCGTTGGAGCTGCGAACCGATACAGTACGGACCGAGCTTGGTGGACTTCCGCTGTTGCGGAGGTGTGTGTGACTTCCCTGACTGACGGTCCGCCGAGGTAACTCGAGAGAACGCCTCGCACGAGAGCAGCCGGATCGGCCATGCTCAGACACACTCTCGCCCTTTGAGTGCACGCGATCGCGAGCTTGTGCGCGCGGCCTACGTCGGCCAATACAAAGGTCCAGCCTTTCGCGCCACTCAGGCGCAGGTGTCCCCCCGTGAAGTCGACCCCGGGAAGCCGCAACGACTCCGTGATGCCGATGCCACGGGCCTTGGCCATCGCTTCCTTTAGTGTCCAGAGCTCACAGAACCTGGTGGCGCGCTCTTCGTCCGAAGATTGCTCGAGCGCCGCCGATTCCCCGGGTGAGAAAATCCGCCGAGCGATATCGACCGCCCGGATGCGGGAGTCCACCGGCTCGACATCGATGCCCACCGGCTCCCGTCCCCCGACCACACACGCGACCAGACCGCGAGAATGGGCGAGGCTGAACGACGGTGCCGACTCCCCCAGGCGTGACGGCACCATGAAAGGCTTCCCGCTCGCTGTCACGCCAAAGCGCACCTGGCCCGGCGGGATGGCATTCCTCCTGCCGAGGGCCAAGCGCAGCAGCGCGTGGGCTGCAACATAGTCCCGGCTGTCGTCGGTGAACGCGAAACGATGGTGACGATCACGCTCCTCCTGCGACAGGATGCGAAGCAGTCCCGCCACGTGATCGAGGCCTAACATTCGCGTCTCGCAGCAGATCGCGTGGAGATCTTCGGGCATCACGCCCGCCTGGCGCGGATGATCCGGTATTCCCAGGCTCCCGAGCGCATCTGCTCGTACACCATCGAGCCGGGCACCGCAAGAAAGTTGTCGATCGCGGCGTTGCTGCCGCCGAACGCCTGAGCCCGGGTGGCGGCGACTTCATCGCAGGACGCCAGCACGTTTGGGGTGATCTCGCGATCGTGCTCGATCGCAAGGCCAAGCGGTCCCAGCAGCGCCCGGACTTCCATCCATCGAGCGACGGGCAGCAGATCGGTGTACAAGAACAGCCCGCCTTTCAGCAGTACCCGGGCCGTCTCGGCATAGAAGGCACGGAGATTCGGGTACGTGTGGGACGACTCGACATTGGTCACGACGTCGAACGATCCGTCCTCGCACGGCAAGTGCTCCGCGTCGCCGACCTCGAACCGCAGGTGCTGACCGGGGTGGGCGCGACGGCAGAACGCGATGGCCGCCGACGAAAGATCGACCCCAGTGACCTCGACGCCGAACCGATCGGCCAGCAGCGCCGCCGTGCCACCGCGGCCGCAGCCGATATCGAGGACCCGTTTCCCTCCCAAGTCTGTCGGGCCGATCAGCTCGAGCGCCAGCCGTACCGAGTTGGCATTGAACACCGCTGCCGGGACTTCGGAGCGAGCTTCGTCGCCGCTGCCAAGGCTGCGGTAGCCGTAGTTCAGGAAGAACGACGCCTCGGCCACGCCGGACTGCTCGAGACGCCGAGTCACGTCGTCGTAGAACTCCCGGTAGCTCTGTTTGGCTGCGGCCTCGGGGGCCTGGCCCTCGATCGGCGTCGCCTCCGGCGGAGGCGCCGACGGGAAGGGAAGTCCCGCAGGCTTTCCATCGACCGTGCCGGCTTTCACCTGATCGATCAATAGGGCGAGCTCCGCCACGGAGGGGGCCTGGAACAGCTTCAGTACCGGCATCTCGACTTGGAACCTGTCCCGGATCTCCGACGAGACCTGCACAGCGAGCAACGAATGACCGCCAAGGTCGAAGAAGCGGTCGTGAACGCCGATCTTATCGATGCCGAGCTGCGTACCCCAGATCTCCGCGAGATCCCGTTCCGTGGCCGTGCGGGGCTCGACGAATGCAGTCGAAAGGTGCGGGCGTGGATGTCGCTCGACACCGCCCTTTGGGGTCGAGGCGTCGGCGTGTCGTACCCACGCCTTGAGTCGGCCTGCCAGATCGTCCACGACGACGATAACGCGCTGTCTCACGTCCGAGCAGAGGAGGCGTACGAACGCGTCGAGCCCCTCATCTGGGTAAATGGCGTTAGGCATGCCGACGGCCTGCGCTTCCGCAGCATTGTCCCACAGGTCCCAGTCGATACTCAGCCAGTTCTCGCCGCCGCCAAGCGCGATCGCGTCAAGCACGGCGTTCGTCGCGGAATACGCTGCCAGGCCCAGGCCGCCGAGGACGGTCGAAATCGAGGAATGCAGGACCCACCGCCGCGGCTCCCGTCCGCGCAATGCGTCGATCAGATAGAGGAGACCCCTCAGCTTGGGTGAGAATTGCGCGTCGACGACCTCCGGACCCGTCTCCGCGGCAGACGCGAATGCAGCCGCGTCGATCCGTCCGGCGCCATGCACGACGAGGTCGATCTGTCCGAAGCGCGCGATCGCCGCGTGTACTGCTTGGTTAACCGCCTGGGCATCGTTCATATCCGCCTTCAGGACCATCACTTCGTCGCGCTCCGCGCGCATATCCGCGAGGCGCCGGAGCATTCGACGCGTCTCCTCGGACGTCGCGGGGTCCTCGCTCACTGAGGCCCAATGCTCCGGCTCTGGAAGGGTCGTCCGGCCCACGAGCACCAGCCGTGCGTCGAACTGGCGGAACAGTCCCTCGGAGAGGTTGAGTCCCATGTGTCCGAGTCCACCGGTCACCATGACCACCGGCCGCTCAGGCATCTCTAGGAGCGCGTCCGCGGTCTTGAGAATGACCGGCTCATACGTCTCGGCAAATCGACGTCCGCCACGAAATGCGACGTTGGGCTCCGTCGCGCCGGCGGCGAGTTCATCCAGCAGGAGCTTGGTGACGGCACTATCACCATCGACGTCCACGTGGACGGCGCGGATGCCCGGATGCTCCTGCGGCAGCACCTTCGCCAGGCCGGCTCCGAGCGCGCGTGGCGGATCAACCGGGTCCCTGTCGTGCACCCGGGCAGTTCCCCGGGAGACTAGGATCAGCGGTAACGGCCGTACTGTCGCCTGCACGCCGAGGGCATGCACCAGCCGCATCGGACTGAGTAACGCAACCAGCGCGGCCGCGTCGAGGTCGGTGGCCCCCGGCGGCCGTGCCGCCCAGCAGTCGATCACGCCGGAGAGCTTTGGCTCGCCAGCACATGCGGCCGCGGCGAGTCGCGCGAACCCGTCCGCCTGTGATGGATCGAGTGTGTAACTGTCGTCGTCGAGGCGCTCGAAGCCAGTGCCCTGCCTCACCGCCACTGCCCGGCCGCCCTCGGCGCGCACCCGATCGATCACGGCCGCGCCCAGGCCGCTTTCTTCGTCGAAGACGAGGACCCGCCGGCTGGACATCGAGCCCGCGCTGGCGGCCTGCTCCACCTGGCGCCACACGGGCCGGTAGAACCAGCCGGACGTATCCCGGGCCTCGGCCTTGCGTCGTTCTGTCGGTTGCCCCTGACGCGCACCGATCCAGTAGCTGCGACGCTCGAAGGGATAGGTCGGCAGCGAGACGCGGCACCGACGCTCGTCGCGGTGAAAGGCAGCCCAGTCGACCGCGACGCCGTGCGCCCACAACTCGCCCAGGGACCCCAGCACAACCTCCATCTCCGCCCGGTGGTCGTGCGGTCCTGGAATGGACGTGAGGCACGACGCGGTGGCTCCGTCGCCTCGGGCACTCTCGGCCACGAAGGTGGAGAGCGTGTTGCCGGGGCCCACCTCGAGGAAGAGCGTTTCGGTGCCGGACGGCGCGGCGGCGACAGTCCGTACGGCGTCGGCGAAGCGGACGGTCGAGCGAATCTGGGCGCTCCAGTAGTCCGGTCGTGTGACGTTTTCGTCCGCCCACCCCCCGGTGAGGGTGGCCGCGAACGGAATCGAGGGTGGCGACAGACGGACCCCCCCGACGAGCTCTTCGAACTCGTCGAGAATCGGCTCCATCATCGCGGAGTGGAACGCATGAGAGGTATGTAGCCGGCGAGACGGCATCGACTCGGCCGTGAGTGCAGCGGCGAGCTGATCGATCGCGGCGTCGGGCCCCGAGAGCACCGCGAAGCCGGGCGCATTGATCGCCGCGATGGAGACGTCGTCCGAGAGGAGACGCTCCAACTCCGGGAGCGGCGCCATCACCGCCAGCATGGAACCGCGCGGCAAGGCGGAGATGAGGCGCCCGCGCCTCGCTATCAGGCGCAGGGCGTCGTCCAGCGCCATCACCCCCGCGAGTGTCGCCGCGACGAACTCGCCCACACTATGGCCAATCATCGCGGACGGCTGGACACCCCAGGACCGCCAGAGCTCGGCGAGCGCATATCCGATGGTGAAGAGGGCGCACTGAGCCCATTTCGTGTCCCGCATCTCCTCCGCCATCCGGGCCCGGTTCCGCGGAGCCGGAAAGAGTGTCTTCCGAAGGTCTGCGCCGATCTCGGGTTCGAGGATGCGCGCGCAGCGGTCGATGGCCCGGCGCACCACCGGCTCCCTCCGATAGAGCTCCTTCGCCATCCCCGGGTACTGAGCCCCTTGTCCGGGGAACAGGAACACAACCCGGGGCTCCGCCGCCGCGACCAGGCAACCCGGCGTCCGCAGCCCGTTCATCACGGCCTCACGATCCTCACTGCGGGTCACGAGAACGCGGCGCTGCCCGAAGGCGTGTCGCCCGACGTGCAGGGTATACGCGACGTCGGCGAGATCGAGCTCCGGATACGCTCGCAGATGGTCGGCAAGACGTATCGACGCTGACTCGAGGGCCTTATCGCTGCGTGCGGAGAGCGCGATCAAATGGTGCGAGCGCCGCTTGGAGGACGCCTGGCGCGGGGGCGCCTCCTCGATCACCAGGTGCGCGTTGGTGCCGCCGACGCCGAACGAGCTCACGCCGGCCCGGCGAGGGATGCCGTTACGCTCCCACGGCTGAAGCCGCGTCGTGACGTAAAATGGACTCGAGGCGAAATCGATGGCGGGATTGGGCGAGCGGTAATGCACGATCGGGGGTATCTCGCCGTGCTCGAGCATGAGCACGGCCTTGATTAGCCCTGCCACACCCGCCGCGCAGGACAGGTGCCCGAAGTTCGACTTTGCCGACCCGATGCCGCAGAAGCCACGGCGGTCCGTGCTCGCCTTGAACACCTCGGTCAGGGCGGACACCTCTATCGGATCGCCCAGGATCGTGCCGGTGCCGTGCGCCTCGACGTAGCCGATCGACTCCGGCGACACACCCGCCATCGCGTGGGCCGCGCGGATCGCCGCGGCCTGACCTCGAAAGCTGGGGGCCGTGTACCCCACCTTGTCGTTGCCGTCGTTGTTCAGACCGACGCCGAGTATCGTGGCGTGGATATTGTCGCCATCCGCCAGCGCGTCGCGCAGCTGCTTCAATACCACGATGCCGACGCCGCTGCCCACGATCGTGCCTTGGGCATTGGCATCGAAGGGCCGGCAGTGGCCATCGGGTGACAAAATCGATCCCGGTGTATAGAAGTAGCCGCCGCGCTGGGGTACCCGGACGGTCACGCCGCCCGCCAGCGCCATCCCGCACCGGCCGGCGTGGAGGCTCTCACAGGCCAGCGACACCGCGACGAGCGACGTCGAGCAGGTTGTCTGTACGACGATGCTCGGCCCACGGAGATTGAGGCGGTACGAGGTCTGGGTGCAGAGATGGTCCTTGTCGTTCGTGACCATGATCTGCATGCCGTCGAGGTACTGCAGCGAGTCGGCATTCTGGTAAAGCTGATAGAGATAGGTGCTCATCTCGCAGCCGCCGAAGACGCCGATCTCGCCCGGGTAAGTCGCCGGATCGTAGCCGGCGTCCTCCAGCGCCTCCGAGCAGGTCTCGAGGAAGAGACGATGCTGCGGGTCGGTGAGCGCCGCGTCACGGGCGGAGAAGCCGAAGAACTCCGCGTCGAATTCGTCGATGTGGTCGAGCACTGGTGACGCATTGACGTAGCCGGGAAGCCGCGATACGTGATCCGGCACACCCGCGGCGCGCATGTCCTCCGGGCTCAGCGTGGCAATCGACTCGACACCATCCACCAGATTGCGCCAGTAGGTCTCGATATCGTTCGCGCCCGGAAAGCGGCCGCGCATGCCGATGATCGCGATCGGCTCGGGAGTGGGGTGTGAGCGCGATCCATTGCGGGTCATGGCTCGACGCCCACGCTCGGCCTGATGCGCAGCGGGAGGTCCAGCCGGGGCTCTCCTGCGCGAACCAGATGCAGTACGCCGATGTATGGGACACCCGGTTGGTAGATCGTCTCGTCGAGCCGGAGTGAGAGCCGAAGGCTGGCGTCGCGCCCGCGATCCAGCAGCAACTCGGCTGGTGTCAGGACCACTTCGGGGGCAAAGGCTGGCCCGATCCCATCCGCGCGGCGGACGTCGCTGACTGAGCACTGGATCAGGCTGCGTCCGGCGCCGGTGTTCTCCACCGAGATCTCGGCCGAGCTGGTCGTGTTGATCGGTCCGGTGAGCTCCACGACGCTCGCGTCGAACCCGAGCGGCGCTACGTTGCGTAGCTCGGCGAGGAGATACTGTTCGGCGAAACGCGCGCGAATGTCTTCGAGATCGCCGAGAAAGTCGAACCAGAGTCGGGCGACCCGGGTCAACTCTCCGGTGACGACCCGGTTGTACTGCTTTCCGATCCCACGGCGGAACTTGTACGTCGTCATCTTGCCTGCCGCCACCTCGGCGAGCTGTTCCTGGTACGCTGCCAGGGCGCGTGCGTTGCGTCCCGCGGTGTGATCGCCGAGGCGTTGCAGACAGACCGTTAGATCGGAGAAGTCGAAGTCGGGGAGGGGCTCGTTGGAATCGGCAGGCAGGAATTCGCTCGAGGCGAGACCCGCCAACAATCGTGCCGCTGCGGCTGTCGTAAGCGCCGCGGATTGACTCGCGTGCTCACGCACAAACTCCGCCAATGATTGCTGAAGCGAATCGGGATTGAGTTGGCGCCGTGCGACGCACCCGATGACCTGCTCGCACAGGTGCATCGTGCGCTCAGAGTGGGCCGTCGTGCGAAGCACGAAGTGCGCGTAGGCCGTGGAGATATCGGCCGCGGCACTGGGAAAGTCGCGGAACTCAGTCATCGTACCGGACGCCAAGCATGTTCAATTGCCGAGCCAGACAATATATTGTCTCGTGGTCCACATCCAATAGCCCAGTCTCTCCGTTCCGTCGGAGGTCCCCATGCCGGGTGGCGGAAAGGGCGGTGGCAGTTCCACGAGCACCGTCAACGTCAACAACGGCCCGATAACTGTTGACTCGGATAGCACGGTCGAAGTCAACGGCCTGGATCGTATCAATCTCACCGCCAAGCTCGACCCCCTTCAGTTGCGAGAGGAGTTCGTGGTTCCGCAGCCGATCGTCACGGAATCGCGTCTCACCTCGAATTCCGACAGCAGCAACGCCCTCGCGGTCGATCTCAAGCCGGTCGTTCTCGATGTCTGCTCCACCACCAGCACCAAGCTTCCCCACGGCGAGATCTGCCAGCCCTTCAATCTTCACTTCGGACTCACCTGGTTCGGCATGGAGCTCTTCGGCTTCAATTTCGGTGGCGAGTCCCGCACCATCATGCAGGACCTTCCGCGGAAGTCGGCCATCGATTGGCCAGCGCAGCGGAACAAGCCCGCGCCTCGACCCTCGGGCGAGCCGTGCGATGATACCCCTGCGGCGAGCACACGCGGGCTTCGAGTTCGCATCAAGCCAGGGTCCTGATGTCCGCGCAATCGGCTGCACCGCCCGCTCTGCTGGCCGACGTCGAGAAGCCCCTCGTCCTGGTAGGGCCACCGCGCGCCGTGCGTGGAGAGTTCCGCCTGCAGAACCCGACCGCCGATAAAATCGTCGTTCGTGAGCCCCACGTGCGGGCCGTGGCCCCGTCGAGCGGCCGGAAGAAGGCCGTGGCCGACGCGACCCAGCTCCCCGGACCCACGCTGGTCCTGCGTCGCATCGTCATGCGACCCAAGCAATCGCGCCCGATCCCCGTCGCGCTCACGCTCGACCCTCGCACCCCACCGGGGACCTACCAGGCCGAGCTGGTGGTCAACGACCAGCTCCGTAGCGTGGTGATGCATGTGACCGAGCATGTCTCGCTCACGATCGCGCCACCGGAGATCCTGCTGGCTAGCCGCCCCGGCGAGAAGGTGAAGAAACTGGTGGTGTTCACCAACGGCGGGAACGTGCCCATCCCGGTGCGCAGCCTAGGGACAGTCGTGCTGGACGAGGAGCTGGTGCACTGCCGCGCCCTTCGGGGCGCTCTGGCGGACGTGGGCGACACGATGACCAAGCTCGACGACTTCATCGCGGCGCTCGGCCGCCGCTACAAGAAGCTATACGAGTCGCTGGTGCTGAAAGTCCACAACAACGCCGTGACCATCGGACCCGGCGAGACCCACGCCGTCGAGCTGACGATCACGCTGCCCGACAAGCTGGAATCACGTTCGCGGTACACCGGGTACGCGGCCATCTCCTCCAGCAGCCTTCAGTTTACGATCGTGCCTGATTGAGTGCGTTTCTCGTCAGAGGACATCTCTATGAACGCCACCTCGCAACGCCCCACCCGAACAGGATTGAGCCAGGGTCCGGCCTTGTACTACGGATACTGCACGCGCACGAAGACATATCGAATGATGGATCTCCCCGAGTACCTGTCGAACCTGCAGGAGGGGATCTCGCAGGTTATGAGTCAAACCAGGTCGGCCTATCAGGGGATGTACCGCAATCTCTCCGATATCGCCGGGGGCACTGCCACGGCGGTGCGGCGGACCGGGCGTGACTGCGGGTGCGACGATTGCGGCTGCGAGTGCTGCGTGTGCGACGCGGACGTGCTGACGCACGCGCGCTGCGGCGAGGTGCGCCGCATTCCGATCACGTTCGAGAACGAGACTCGCCGGGAACGACCGGTGAAGCTGGAACTTGGCAAGTTTGTGACATCGGGTGGACGAGACCTCGGATGGGCCGCGGAGCTCTCCGAGACCGAGTTCACGCTCAAACCCTGCGACGAGCATACCGTGGTTCTCTCGGTGCAGATCCGCTGCGAGGGCGACACACCGGATCGGCCCGATCCGAAGCGGTCCGCGGACGCCCCCGCCGGGGCCAGGAAGGATGTCGGAAGCGTCGATCGGTGCGAGGTCGCCTATGCGACTCTTCGCGCTGAAGGGTGCCTCACGCGGCCGGTCGTCGTGGCGGTCGCGGTGCTGCCCGACCATTGCGACGCATACACTCATCCATGCGGCTGCGATTGCTGCCAGGGAGGGCATGGGTGACGCACCCCGAGGAGTGGGGACGCCGGTTTCTGGCGCTGACGACGGATGCGGGCAGGATGTACGACCAGTCGCTCCGCCGCTACAACGAGCTCCTCGGCCGCGTGGCCAGCCACGAGCTGCGGCCAGAAGACGTCCAGACCGAATTTCGCGCGTATCTGCAGGAGAAGTCCGCGACGTCGACCCGCGAACTCGTCGAGCTGAGCGTCGGACTCCTCGCGGGGCTGCTGCACATCGAAGCGAAGTATCGCGAGGCATTGCTGGAAGGCTTGATTCCTCCAGACGGACCGATTCCACCCCCGCCTCCGCCGTCAAGCATCGATCTCACCAACTGGTTTCAGACGCTGTCCAAGTACGCCGCCGAGCAGAGCGCGCGGGGCATTGCCCGGCAGCAGCAGCTAGTCGAGCGGATTGCCTCCGGGGAGATCACGCCCGAGCGGATCCAAGAGCAGGGTCGTCACTATCTGGAGTCGTACGCGCCGCTCTTCATCGGTGAGGTCGTGGAGCTCGGGCTCGGGTTCGTGAGCCGCATGCAGCGCTCTTCCGGCAACTTTACCGAAGGCCTGTACGACCGACTGCTCGGGCCCGACACCGATTTGGCGGCCGCGCCGGAGACGGCGCTCATCCTCGATCTCCGCGGTCCGGCGGGATCGGTCACGACGGCCGCGATCGTCGTGGAGAACACCCGCACCGAGGCCACCCAGATTGCGTGCACTATCTCGGAGTTCGTCTCCCGCACGCGCGACCGCACCTTTGCCTCGGGCGCCGAGGCCACCCCGGCACGATTCGCGCTTGCGCCGGGAGAGTCGCGCGATGTGACGATCTCCCTCCCCCTTGACCCCGGACTGTTCGCCCCGGATGTCGACCACTTCGCGATTCTGCGTATTGCGGGCGCCGGGGACCGCGAGATGGTCGTGCAGCTCATCGCCCACGTCGACTCATCGGAGTCGCCGGTCCGGCAGAACCATCCTGAGCCCTCGTCGCGCTCTCGCTCGAGAAGCCAGAGAGCTAGCTAGACCATCTCCCTCACGGTGTACCGCGCAGAGGTAAGCCTAAGCCCGCGACCCAGCGCCGGAGGCCGTCAGCGTGCAGGCCGGATGCGAATCGCCTGCCCACCACCCCGCGCGAGCACCAGCCGCAACCGCATGGCCGAGGTCACCGGTCGCCTGGTGATGGTGACCGGCAGAGGATTGTCCAGCCAGTTTGCCTTCGGTCCATCGGCGTAGATCTCGGCGACGTACTGCCGGCCAGGTTTGAGGAACGAGAGCGGCACGTCGAAGGTTCGGCCTTCCTCGTCCGTGATGGCGCCCAGGAACCAGGTCTGCCCCCCGCGCTCCCGCCGCGCGACGACGACGTAATCGCCGATTCGGCCATCGATTACTCTGGTGGTGTCCCAGTCTACCGCCACATCGCGAATGAACTGAAAGGCCGGATTCCCCTCGTAGTTCTCCGGGAGATCGGCCGCCATCTGCAGCGGCGAGTAGAGCACGACGTACAGCGCCAGCTGCTTGGCCAGCGTCGTGCGCACCCGCGGCTCGTCGGGCCGGCGGGAATGACCGCTGCTCCGCTCGAGGATGTCGAAGATCCCCGGGGTGAAGTCCATCGGTCCGGCGAGCAGGCGGGTGAAGAAGAGAATGGTCTCGTGCTCCGGTGGATTCCCGCCGTCGTTGCTCCACGCGTTGTACTCCTGCCCCCGCGCTCCCTCTCGGCTCATCATGTTGGGATAGGTGCGGCGCTCGCCGGTATCGTGCATCGGCTCATGAACATCGAGCATGATACGGTACTTGGCCGCGGTCTCGATCACCTTGCGATAATGGTTGACCATAAACTGCGAGTAGTGCGAATGGCCTTCGCTGGTCAAATCGGTTACATAGCCGGTCTTGATGGCGTCGAGGCCGAGCGAGTGATACAGCGCGTGCGCGCTATCCAGCTGGTGCTCGTAGTTCTGGATCCCGCCAGAGGTCTCGTTGTGCACGATCAGCCGCACGCCCTTCTGCCGGGCGTACTCGGCGACGGCCTTGAGGTCGTAGTCGGGATAGGCCTTGGTGAAGGAGAAGGCATTGCGGTTGGCGATCCAGTCCCCGTCCCATCCGATGTTCCACCCCTCGACCAGCACGCCGCCGAACCCGTTGGCCGCGGCAAAGTCGATATACTTGCGAGCGTTCTCGGTGGTGGCGCCGTGCTTGGGACCCGAGCTCCAGGTCATGGTGCCGATGTGCATGCCCCACCAGATGCCGACGTACTTCATGGGATGGATCCAGTCGGTGCTCGCGAGTACGTTGGGCGGGTTGAGATTGAGGCCCAGCAGCGAGGGGGCGAGGTCGGTGGCCTTGTCGGCCACCTGAATCGTCCGCCAGGGGGTGGCCAGTGGAGTGCGGCCCCGCACCTTGATCCCGTCCGCCATCGGTGCCAGCGCGGCGGTGAGGACTCGGCTCTCGGAACGCGTCCCCTTGAGAAACATCCTGGCGTAGTCCACCAGGTTCGCCTCGTGAATCACCAGGAAGGTGCGGCGGTCGCGCGTCTCCATGGTGAGTGGGGTCTGCACGCTATCGAGCACGCTCACTGGACCGGACGAGTACAGCATCTCCGATCGGTCCTTGCGCGCATAGTTGGATGGGATCCACCAGGCGCGGGCGTTGTCCGCCAGGGCGAATTGGGTGAGCTCGTCGCTGATCTCGAACTGGACCAGGCCGGGCTGGCGGGGAAACTCGTAGCGGAAGCCCACGCCGTCGTCGAAGGCACGGACTCTCAGGACAAACCGGCGGTGCAGACCCGCCGACTCCTGCACGCCGACGGCCAGCTCGTTGTCGTGGTCGTGCACCCTCGCCACCTCTCCCCAGGGCTGGGTCCACCACTCGTTGTGCGACTGTCGGGTGCTGTCGGTGATGCGGAGGCTGTCGCGGACCGGCGGCGTACCCCGGAACTCGAAGCCAAGCAGGGAGGGCTGGATCAGCTCGCGCCCGTCGCGGGTGAGGCTGTAGGTGAGCTGACCCTCACGGATCTCCACCGTGACCTGGTTGCGCCCATCGGGCGAGGCGACGCTGACTTGGGCCTGGAGCGGACCAGCCCCGACTGCGAGAGCGGCCAACCCGAAGCCGAGGCAGGAGATGAGCGAGCCGGGAGACCGGCGCATGGAGAGTCCCAAGATGCTGAGGGGCTGGATTTGAGGGCTGCGCGAGAAGGTATGGCGGCCGGAGGGCTTCGGCCAGCCGCTCTGGAGCAGTTGCGATTCCAGGTAGGGTCGTGAAGCCGTCTAGTCCGCGACAAACACTCGCCGGCCGGCTCACGGTGCTTGGGCCCGGGCCTGCTCCTCCGGAGTGCTCTCGCCCTTGAGATGTACATCCAGGAACTCGAGCACCTGGGTGTACCCCTTGATCTCGTTCTCCTTCTTGACGAATCCGTGTCCCTCGTCGGGGAACAGCACGTACTCGACCGGTATGCCCTTCTCCTTGACCGCGGCGACGATCTCGTCCGACTCCCGCTTGAGCACCCGCGGGTCGTTGGCACCCTGGAGCACCATCAGCGGCGCCTTGATCTTGTCGGCGTTGAACAGGGGCGAGATTCGGCGCAGCCGGGCGCTGTCGGTCTTGGGATCGCCCATCTCTGCGTAGAGTGCCTCCCGGAACGAGGCCCACCAGGGAGGGATGCTGCTCAGCGTCCGCACCCAGTTGGAGATACCGAAGAGGTCCACGCCCACCTTGAAAGCATCCGGCTGGAGCGTCAGAGCCGCGAGCGTCATGTAGCCGCCGTAACTGCCGCCGAGGATCCCGATTCGAGCAGAATCGACGTAGCCGGTCGCAGCCAGCATCCGCTTGCTGGCGACCACGTCGCCCAGATCCGCCTCGCCGTGCTTCCGGTCGTCCATGGCGTAGAACGTCTTGCCGTAACCGGAGCTTCCCCGGTTGTTGATGTCGAACACCACGTATCCGTGGTTGGCCAACGCCTGCGTCAGGCCGAAGTACCCCACCTGCGCCTGGCCGCCTGGCCCGCCGTGCACCAACACGATCGCGGGCACCTTGGCGTCGGGCGAGGCCTGATGCGGCTTATACAGAAGGCCGGGGATCTCGAGGCTGTCGTAGGACTTGAAGCGAACCACCGTGGGGGCCACCAGATCCTCCCGGCGGATCTTGGGGTTGAGCGCGTTGGTGAGGCGCTTGGGCGTCTCACCGATTCTGCCGGCCCATAGGTCGTCAGGAGCGCTGCCGTCGCTGGCGTAGAACGCGATCGCCGACTCATTGCGTGAGAGAGTGGTCCCGCGGATCAGGCCAGGCGGCATCCCGTGAAGCGCGACCGGCTTCATGGTGGCCGATTCGAACAGCCGAGCATCAGGACGGGCGTCCCGGTTCACCAGCACGATCAGGTACTTCCCGCCCTTGGAGTAGCGGGCCCCGAGGACGTCCCAGTCCAAGGCGTAGACCATCGAGTGCTGGCCGGTCGCGATCTCGTGGGCCTGCAGCTTGGCGAATTCTCCGCCGCTGTCGGAGGTGAACAGCAGCTTCTTGCTGTCCGGCGCGAAGACCTGGGGGGAGTAGTTGACGTTTCCGGTGTGCTTGGTGATGTGAGTGGTCTTCTTTGCCTGCCCGTCGTAGAGAAAGATGTCGGCGTCGTTCGAGGTACGGGGCCGCACGAGCGCGATGTAGCGCTTGTCCCGGGAGATCGGGCCGACGTCGTACCCCTCGGTGTTGCGGTAGATCAGCTTCCGGGCGTATCCGTCGGTGGCGTACTCGTAGACATCGAAGAACCGCTCGTCCCGCTCGTTGGTCTGGACGAAGAAGGAGCGGTCGTCTCCCGACCAGCCGGCGAACTGCGCCTTGAGCTTGGCGCCCGGCGTAAGGTCCCGGGTCTTGCCGTCGGGTGTGCGGACGTAGATGTGGTTCAGCTCGTTGCCGCCATTGTCGCTGGAATAGAGGATGCGATCGTCGCTTGGGAAGTAGGAGATGGCGAAGATCGCATTGTCCTTGGAATCGGTGAGCGGCTGGGGCTCTCCGCCGGCGACCGGGATGGCATAGGCGTTGAAGACCCCGGAGCGATTGGAGGAAACCAGGACCCGGTCGCCCGTTGGAGAGAATGAGGCGCCGAAGTTGTCGGTGTTCTGGTAGAAGTCGGCGACGGAGTACTGGGTCGGGGTGAAGGCCGAATCGGCAGAGAAGGCCGACGGTTGCTCGGAACGCTTGCTGTCTGAGCAGCCGAGAGCGGTCGTCGCCGCGGCGAGCAGGTATAAGGATGCCACACGCATCAGCGCACGCCTCCCTCGAGTAGAGCCTCAGCCGCCGCTCTCATCGGCCGATCGGGCAGGAGCGGTCGAGCGCTGCCGCCGCTCCAGAAAAGCGACCATGTCCCCCAGACTGACCTGCCACTCCGAGATCCTCTCGCCTTCCACCGAGAGCGTCTGCCTGGGGCCGGCATGCACCTCCGGATACTCGGGATCAAAGGCGCCGTTGAGCTGCTCCTGCAGAAACAGCCGTTCCTGCACGTAGACCCGGTCGCCTTCGCGCCACGCGGGCCAGCCCACATGATAGGGTGCGTCGGGTCGGAGCATATGAGTAAGGAAAACGGCGACCGGAGCGCCCTGGACCAGCCGGCGGGCCATCTCGGCCCAATGGGCCGCGTAGTCGCCCGGGGCCCACTCGTAGAGCGGAGCTTGGAACTCCTCGCGGAAGTTCCCCAGAGTGAGCTGGCCCCAATTGAACAAGCCGTCGCCCTTCCCTTCGGGCCGGCCGAGCAATTCGATATCGAACACGGTAGGATCGCTTACGCCGCCTGGCCGGTGTATTCGGAGATCACAGCGCTCAGACGGTTCGCGGACTGTTGCACCTCCGGCCATTCCGGGTGGTCCTTGGCCAGACGGCCTGCGGCCAGATCCTCGGCCAACGCGCCGCAGAACTCGGCAGCCCGGCGTAGCCGAAAGCGCTCGGCCGTGGCCCGTGGGGCATCCGCGCCGGCTGCGGCAAGCAAGGTCCAAACCCTGAGCCGGATCTCGTCGACGGTACTCTTGAATTCCGGGAGTTCCTCGGGGGGAACTTCCCCAGCTTCGAGGCGACCCTCCAAATCCTGGAGGATGATGCGCATTCGCCGGAGCTCGTCTGGCACGCTGGGAGTCATGAGCAGTCTCCTGAAGCGAGGGACCGACACGAACAGCGGTTTGATAGCGATCCTCTAACCGGGCGGGCGAGCAGTTCTGCCCCAGCGGAGGGCCCAGCTCACCAGACCCACCACGAACAAACCGGCCACCGCCAGAAAGCTCCCAGTGGACAGCCGAGGCGGCTGATTCCGATGGGCTCCGAGAATGACGGCGTGGATGCCGAGCGCGAAACCGGCCATGAGCGCGCCCAGCCACCATCGCCCTGCGCGCGTGGCAGCGCGTCGGCCCAAAAGCGCGACTAACAGGAGCGGGATCACGAACCCGATCACCACGAGGTAGCCCGCGTACTGTGGGCGGAGGATCCAGGCACTGGGGGCTCCCGCGGCGCCGAAATTGATCGCGACGGTATCAGGCAGATCGCCCAGGGTCCTCAGCACAAAGAGGGTGCCGATGACGATCACCACCCAGAAGAGCCGGAAACCGGACCGGGACATTGCCTACTTGACGGCCAGATTACCGAACATCACCACCTTGCGGTCCACGTCGAACATGGCATTGGCGCTGCGGGCGAAGAGCTTGACCAGTACGTCAGCGTCCTCCGCCGTAGGCCGAAGGACGTACTCGGCGGCTCCATTGTCGAGGATCAACTGAAGCGTGAACGCTCCGGGAGCTCCTCGCTCCTCTTCGGTCCAGGAAGCCTGGACGTGGGTGATTTGGCGGACTTGAATCTGGCGCTCGATCCGGGCGCTGGATGATTTGGGCATGGCGAACTCTCCCTTGAGCTAGACGCGCCGCTCTCGCTTGAAGTAGAAGTGGATTCGTGCCTCCGCCGTGACCATGCCGACCAGCTCCCAGTGATCCGCGCCGAGCGCATTGAGCTCCGGCTCGGACAGCGGCCCCGCGGCAGCGTCGCGCACCACCACTGTGTACTCCCACCGGGGCTCGACCGGCACAAATGGCGGCTCCATCCGGGTCTCGTGAGGGCCGGGCCACCCGGGGCGGAAGGGCACTTCCAGGCTTGCAGTCATAGGCTCCTCCAGCAACGGAATCTGACACCCCGAGTCCATTCTAACATCCTGGCTATTGCGCTGTTGAAATTCCGGGTGCAGGCTAGTGTAGGCTCCCTACCTTCGCACTCCCCCCTGGGTGTTGGTCGGATGGCCGCAGTTCCGTCCATGTGCCTGCCCCGCCGGCTTCTCTCCGGCGTCAAGACGGTCCGCCCACCTCCGTCTGCCGACCTCGAAGCGCGCCCGCCACCCAGCCTAACCTGCCGGTCACGCTATCCAAACTGGACAAGAATGCCGCACAGGCAAATCGGGAAGGAGAGAGTATGCAGAGCCGAACGTGTACTTTTGCCGCCTGCTGCCTTGTGCTCCTGCTGGCCGTTCCGGCGCACGCCCAAACCCTTCAAGAGTTGGTCGGTCGCCTGTTCGTCCTTGGTCCACATCCCGCGCCACTGCAGGTCAGCACACAGGGTATCGCGCAGGGGGGAAGCACCCCAGTTCAAGCAGACGACGGGTTCGTGCCATCTGCGGTCCAAGCGAATGCCGCCGTCCTCGATTTTCTGACTAGGTGGGTTGGTGTCTCCCCCGGTTACTTCCCGGTGGGAAGCACCAGCGGAGGCCTGACCTTCAGCTTCGACCGCGGGCTCCCCGTTGCTTCGGCTGTGTCTGCTGGCCCGATCTACGGAGAGCTAGGACATACTCTTGGACGTGGGCGGGCAGTGCTGGGAGCGAACTTCACCAGCACGCGATTCAACACCTCGAGGGGCCGACCGATCAAGGACCTACGCCTGGACTTTACCCAGACGAACATCGACAACGATCAGTGCGATGCCGAGCAAGGGCGCGATTGCGCCCCACTGGGAGTGCCGCTGTCGGAAAACGACGTGCTCGAAGTGCTGCTGACGCTCGACCTCGACGTGGACGTCGCGACGCTCTTCGCGACCTACGGGCTGCTCGATAAGGTCGATGTCGGGGTGATCGTTCCCATCGTGCACACGGACTTGGCCGCACACAGCCTCGCTCAAATTATCCCGTTCGGCACGAGCGGGACCGGGGCATCACACTTCATCGCCGGCACGCCGCAGGATCCGGTGCTGTCCTCCACCCAAGTCGTGAACGGCTCGGCCACCGGCATCGGAGACATCGCGGGGCGGCTGAAGGTCAACCTGCTCGAAAGGGATCGTGCCGCACTGGCTGTGCTCGCGGATGTACGGGCTCCCACCGGTGGCGAGCAGGACTTCCTGGGCACCGGCGAGTGGGCGGTGCGAGGGCTCGGAATCCTATCGCTGCAGTTCGGCAACTTCTCGCCGCACGTCAATGCCGGCTACGTCTGGCGCGGTAGAAACCCTGGCAACGGGGTCAATAACGACGCGGCGCTGGCGACGATCGGATTTGACCAGGTATTCCAGTCGTGGGCCACCTTTTCGGCGGACGTGATCACGGAGCTGCAGATCGGTCGGAGCGTCTTCGAGGTTCCGCCGCCGGTGACATTTACGGAGCCCTTCGTGCGGAGTGTGCGGCCGATGGAGATCTCTGACGCGCGAGACAATCTGGTTGCCGTGTCTCTGGGATTCAGGTTCGCGACGCTCTCGAACATCACGGCTGTGGCAAATACGCGGATTCCGGTCACCGGCAGCAGCCCGCGGCCCGAATTCGCGTGGAGTCTGGGGGCCGAGTACGACTTCTGAACGCCCGCGTCAGCGGATGGCGGCCAACCGCCACCCGTCGGGGCTCCGCTTGAGCGTCGCCAGAAACTTCACCGGCGCCCGCTCGGATCGATGCAGGCTCCGGTTCCAGTACTGATAGGTGCCCCGGACGTCGACCCGGGCATCGGAGTCGGTGATCGCATACCGCTCGATGTTCAGAGTCACCACCAGATCGCGAGCCACGCTGAAGAACTTCTTCCAGGCTTCGCGCTCGCGGTCGGTGATGTCCGGGTAGGTCCATTGGAGGGCCTCGAGATCGCTGGACTCGAGTGCCCGGGCGTAGCTGGCGACGGCCCGGCTGACCGCCGCGCGGGCCTCGGCCTCTGTGGCTTCCCGTCGAACGGGCTTGAGTGTTACCACTGCCGGAGGGGCTGGCCGCGGCGCTGCAGCAGACGGGGGCGGCTCTTTGGGGGTGGTATCCATCGCGAGCGACTCAGGCTGCAGCGGCTTCGCGGCCATCGGCTCCCCCAAGTCGGCCACGGTCGATTCTGGGGCTGGCGCAAGCATCGCTGGAAGAGATGGCTTGGTCTTTCGTGGGACCGAACGGCGCCGCGGCTCGCGTAGTTGAACCGGAGCGGTGTCGACCGGCGCTGATGGTGTCGCCACACTCTCCCGGACTTCCAATCCGGGCCCCGTCTCGCCCCGGGTCGCCGCTTCCACCGGTGCAGCGTCGGTGCGGGAGCGTTCTGTCGTCCGCACCAGCCACACCCCGGCGGCGACGATGATCAGGAGCGCGGCGGCAGCTGCGGCAACACGGGCGCCCAAGGCCACGCCTCGCCTCCATGGTCCGGGCTTCTGGGAAACTCCTGCTAGCGCCTGGGCGAACGCTGCGGCAGTTGCAAAGCGGCGTTCGGGTATCCGATCGAGAGCCTTGGACATCACCGCCAGCACCGTTTTGGGTACCGTCTCCCCTAGATCAATCTCGGCGCCCGGCGGCCCGCCGAAGAGCAGGTGATGCAGCACGGCCCCGAGACTGTACACGTCGCTTCGCTCGTCGGCGGGATGACCGGCGAGCCGCTCTGGGGCGGAATATCCTCCGCTCACATCGCCACCCTCGGACGGGTCAGCCGAGAGCTGCATTACGCCGAAGCGAATGAGCTTCACCAGCCGGCGGCCATCGAGGGCCCGGGTGATGAGAATGGCATCAGGGGAGAGATTGCCATGGACGAGGCCAGCCTCGTGTGCGGCCTGCAACCCCGCGGCTGCCTGCAGGACCAGGTCCAGCGAGCCCGGCAGGGGGAAGACGTACCGCGCCGCGAGGACTTCGGAGAGAAGCTCGCCCCCCAACATCTCGAACTCGACATAGCGAATACCTTGCTCGGTCTCGCCAACCCTGCGGACGCTGGCGACGTTCGGGTGCTTGATCCCGGCCGCACGGGAGCACTTGTCCCCCAGCTCGGCGTCCCGTTCGGGGAGCAGGAATAAAACCTCGACCTCATCGTCAGACCCGGGGTATTGCGCTCGGTATACGACGCCGGCGCTGATCCGCCGCAAGGGCCTGCTCACCCTGAGCCCGTCAGGAAGGATGCGGCCCACGAGCGCAGGTTCGCGGCAAGGTTCACCGCTGGGCTCATGCAGGCCACCACAGTGCGGGCAGAATGTCTCAGCCATTGCAGCACCGCGACTTGGTCAGAGAAACCGCTACCGATGATGCTTCGAGTGGCGGGGACATCGGCCAACGCCTCGGGAGTCGAGATCTCCCTGGGAAATACCCCGGACGAGAGGCTCTCCTTCGTCCTAGCCTATCGTACTCTCCGGGTGCCGCACCGCGCAAGTATCGCTGGACCGCCCAGGACACCCTCGCCCCGGAGAGGCGTCACCGGTACCATTCTATAGATAGGGTAGGAACGAAGGCCCCCGTGTCACCAAGCAGATCGCCGGCCTCACTCGCCACTCTTTGCGTCACCCTGCTCGCGCTGGGCGGGGCCGGCGCGCTCGCCCAGTCCACCGCCTGGCCGGTCGCCGCGTCCGACTCCCTCCGGGTGCTGCGTCGCGCCCGCGCCGCCCAACGCGATTTCGAGTGGACCCGCCGGATCAATCTGCCTTTTGAAAACGAGGGTGGCAGCAGCCACTGTGATGAGCGCATCGGGCGATACTGCTACTGGTACCAACCGTCATCCGGGCCGTCGCCGCGAGAGTCCGAGGTCGTCGGGCGGGCACGCGAGCGCCTGCTGCGCCAGCTCGCAACGGCGGGCGAGCGAGTGCCCGGAGACGATTGGATCGTCGGACAGCTGGTGCGCTACCTCGCCGAGCAGGGTGAGCTGGAGTTTGCCGTCAGTACTGCGCACCGGTGCCGGGCCACCCGGTGGTGGTGTGATGCGTTGGAGGGCTTCGCCCGGCACATCGCGCACGATTACGAGGGAGCGGACGCGGCATTCGAACGGGCAGTACGAGGAATGCCCCAGCGGCAGCGCTGCGCCTGGATCGATCTCTCACCACTGCTGGAAGAGGGCCGCCGGCAATACCAGAAGCTCTCCTGCACCCAGCGCCAGTCGGTCGGCGAGCGCATCTGGTGGCTCGCGCGTCCCCTGTACTCCCGTCCCGGTAACGATCTCCGGACCGAGCACTACGCCCGGCACACCATGGCGGTCCTCCTGGAAGATGCCGAGACGCCGGATGGCATCGCCTTCGGCGATGACACCCGCGAGCTGGTAGTGCGGTATGGCTGGCCCACGCACTGGTCGCGCGGCTACGATCGTCCCGGCAGGCTGGACCCGCCCCCCATCTTCGGCCACGAGCCGAGCCCGAGCTTCTGGCTCTTTCCGGAACCTGCACTCGCCGAGCCCTGGGCCGATGTGACCGAGCTGCATTGGGACCCCGCGATGAAGCGCCCCAGTGCTCGATACGCCTTGTCGTACACCGCCGGGTTCGCTCCGATCGAGCGGGTCCAGTTTGCCCGCTTCCGTCGGGGGGACACCACGCTCACCGTCGCCGCGTTCGATCTGACATCCGATTCCGTGTTCGCCACCCGCCCGGCCGATGTCCGGCTGGTGGCCGCTCGGGACCCCTCGACCCCTCTCGCGATCGAAGCGATCTCATCGATCGGGCCACGAGGAGTTCTGTCGGTTCGCTCCCTCTGGAGGCCGGCAGTGCTGAGCCTGGAGGCGCTGGGAGTGGACACGGCGTGGGCGGCTCGGGCGAGGGCGATGGCGCCGCCCGACCCGGCGGGAGATCCGGCAGGGTTATCCGATCTCTTGCTCCTCGCTCCGGCCCAAGTCCTGCCTGCCTCGCTGGAGGCGGCTCTTCCCCAGGTGCTCACGGCACCGGTAGTCCGAGTCGGACAACGGGTGGGTCTCTATTGGGAGATGTACGACGCGCCCGATTCCTCGGCTCCGCTGGAGATGGCCGTCACGGTGATGAAGGCGCAGTCGAAGACCAACGCCGCATATCCAGTCGGCCTGCCCTGGTGCCCATATCAGGCCGAGTCGCCGGTCAGGCTGCGATGGCGCGAGGAGCCGGGTGCACGAGTGGGCAGCCCTGGGCGAGCGGTGACTCTGGACCTGCGCTCGCTCTCGCGGGGACGCTACGTAGTCAGCGTTCAGGCCCGCGTGAATGGGCGCCCGCGCGGGTGCTCGAGCCGAGAGGTTCAAGTGGCCGGCCGGTAGCTCATCGGAGCGCTTCATGCCTGGGCGCAGCGCTCCCGAATACCAGGTCCACATGAACCAGGATCTCCTCATCCATCTTGAGCATGCCGAGCATCTTCGTCAGACCTCCGATCTTGTAGTCCTTGAGGTTGAGCGGCGTCTGACCACGCACGCGGATGCCCTCGGCGCCGAAGGCCAGGCTCGCCGGAATCGTGGCCTCGCGGGTCACCCCGTGGATGATGAAGCGGCCGTGAAGCGACACGGCCATCGAGTCGCTCCTCGCCTCCGACGCGTCGACCCCGGCAAGCTCGAACCGGATGGTGGGATACTTGTCCGATTCCATCGACTTGTTCAGGTCGCGGTCGCGCTTCCCGTTTCCCGTCGCGAGGGTGCGCACCGGGGCTTCGACCCAGCCGCGAACCTCGCTCAAGTGACCCCCGTGGAATTCGCCCGTCACACTGGTAGTCGTGCCGGTGAAGTTGCCCGCGGTGGCTCGACCGTCGAAGCTCAGGGTGCCTTGGCGCACGACGCCGTCGGGGATCACGGGTTCGGCGGGCGACTGCGCGGCGAGCGGAGCTCCCGCGAAGGAAAGCAGCAGCATGGCACGGATGATCGTCACAGGAATTTCTCCAGTTACATGATTTGAAGTTGTCTATGGACCCACGGCCGTCCGCACGATCACCCGGCCGGTGACCGCGTCGGCGGGGGAGGCGTACAGCTCGCCGGTCAGACCCAGTCGCTCGGTTACTGCCCAGGTCGCTCCGCCGAACATCACCAGGCGGTTGAGGTTCACCTCGACCCGTCGATTGTCCAGCTCACCGAACTGATTGGTGAAATTCACCTGGAATCGCGGCTGGAGGCGGTTGTAGCCCGCGCCGCCATAGGGTCGCAAACGGCCGCCCGCCAGCGGACCCCCAAGTGCGAGGTCGAGCCCGAAGATGTTGGGGCTCAGGCGGTCATCGGACCTGGTTCCACCGAAGCACTCGCTGGTGGGATCCTCGAGTGCCTGGTCGTCGCAGGTGATGGGCGCGCGGACCGAGCCGAACGTGGCGTGGGCCCGAACCGCGGCGACCAGCCCCTCCGGTTGGCCGAACGCCTTTTCCAGCGAGAAGCCGAACAGGTTGGCCTTGACCCCGTTGACCCGTACCGGCGGTACCCAGCTCGCCTGCAAGGTGAGCCCGAATGGCAGCGGCATTCCGAACCGGGGACGGGGAATGCCGAACAGCAGATTGGTATGTTCCGGGCCCTTTCCCGGCCGGCAGATCGTGGGAGTGGATGTGGCGTCGTCCACCTTGGGGAGGTAGGCAAGCTCGAGTCCCGCCTTGAAGCCGGGGAACAGGTCCGGCGCGCTGCCCCGGCTGAAGGCGAGTGGAACCGCAAAGATCGCCATGGTCTTGGCTTCGTTCGATCCGGGGCCGGGGAAGCAGTCGCCCTGGGCGGCCCCCAACGAGGGCCGCGCCAGGATGACCGCCAGCAGAGCGATCGCCGCGCGCTTCACTGGACTACGATGGTGCCGCGCATCCCCGAAGTGGGGGAGCCGTGCACACTGCAGAAATACACGTAAGTCCCGGGACTGCTGAACGTCTGCGAGTACGTGTGCGGTGCCGAGACCGGCTGGCCGCTGCCGGCGAACGTCGGGTTCCCGGCGGAGCTGACATCGTGGAACCCGCCCACCCACGTCCAGGTGACCGTGGTCCCGACCGGAATCGTCACGTTGGCGGGCTCGAACCGATTGCCGCCGTCGTTGCGCAGCTGAATCTGTACCGAGT
>UEXR01000022.1_pt1 | contig 43031 bp, 38 predicted proteins | sample 4301101 | NCBI WGS metagenome assembly UEXR01 (sample SAMEA4773180, study PRJEB27434) | metagenome | biome: 2259; feature: agricultural soil; material: soil | place: USA | collected 2014-09 | depth 0.25 m
CCTCACTGCTTACTCCTCACTCCTCACCGTTCCACTGCCTTCCCCGCCGCGGCCCACTCGCCAAAGCCGCCCGAATACTGCCGAATCTGCGAAAACCCCCGGGAGAGAAGCAGGCTTGCCGCGATCGCGGCGCGGGACCCGGACTGGCAATGGACAATCACCGGCCTGTCGCGAGGGACCTCACCCAGGCGCTGATCGAGCTCACCGAGTGGAAGGCTTCGCGCGCCAGGCAGATGCCCGGCCGACCACTCCTCGAAACTGCGCACGTCGACGATGGCTGTGTGGTCGGATGCGACAGCCTCTTCGACCCCATTGGCTGATACCGATTCTATGGCCTGGAGCTGTCCTCGGGCCGTCCGCCAGGCCTCCACCACCTCGATGCCACAATACGCGGTCACCCGGTCCAATCCGATACCCGCCAGATCCCGAACCGCTTCTTCCACGCGCTGCGTTCGATGATCGTCGACGATCAGGACAAAATCCTGATCATAGGGAATCAGCATTCCTGCCCAGGTCGTAAAGCTCCTGCCCAGAGGAAGGTTCAGGGTGCCAGGGATGGCGGCTTCCGCGTAATCCGCCGCCGGCCGGGTGTCCACTACCAGGGTTCCCGCGGCGAGGAGTTCAGCCAGTCTCCCCACTGGAAGCCGCGGTGGCCGCCGCAACACACCGAGCGAGCGCGGGCCGCTCCGATTGATGCGCTTCATCTCGGCGAAATAGCGAGGCGGATCGGGCTGGCCGGTGAGCACCATGCGGACAAACTCTGCTTCATCCTCAATGGAGAATGCCCAGTTGAATCGTTTCTCGTATCCCAGGGTGGACTGGGGCATCGCGCCGAGCATCTTGCCACACGCTGAGCCAGCGCCATGGCCGGGCCAGATCTGCAGGTAGTCGGGAAGCAGCCGGAGGCGCGCCAATGAATGGAAGAGTCTGCGCGCGCCGATCTCCATGGTGCCGGCTTGCCCAGCCGCTCGCTCCAGGAGATCAGGGCGGCCCACGTCACCCACGAACAGAAAATCGCCGGTAAAGATGCCGATGGGTTCGCTTGCGGCGGGCAGGTCGGTGACCAGGAATGCCAGATGTTCGGGGGTGTGGCCGGGCACGTGAAGGACTTCGATCTGCACCTTGCCGACCCGAAAGCAAGCCCCGTTTCGCAGCAGCTCGGCGCCGACGCCTTTGGCGTAGTCATACTGCCATTCCGAACCACCCTCCCCCGAGAGCAGCAGGCGAGCGCCGGAGCGCTCGGCCAGCTCTCGGGCACCGGAGACGAAATCGGCGTGAATGTGAGTCTCGGTGACGTGCGTGATTCGCAGGTCGTCAGCCGCCGCCGCGGAAACATACGGCTCCAGATTTCGGTTGGGGTCAACCACCAGAGCTGCGCCGGTCGCCTGACAGCCCACGAGATAGCTGACTTGGGCGAGCTTCTCGTCGAAGAAGCGTTTGAAGAACATCAACACTCAGCCTTGGGAGTGAGGGATCAATGCGCCAAGGGGCAGACGAAGCCGTGCTCTCGCGCCTCGAGCATCCGGTCGCGGCTCGAGCGCCAAGGCGCCGCCGTGAGCTTCGGCGATCTGCCGGCTCAGTACCAAGCCGATACCGGAGCCGTTGGCTTTGGTCGTGAAGAAGGGAACAAAGAGATTGCCCGGGTCGGGGAGGCCATGGCCTTCATCTTCCACCAGCACCTCGACCACACCGCGAGTAGCACGCCAGGTCACCGTCACGGCTCCGCCAGCCTCGAGGGCGGCGTCGGCCGCGTTGCGCACCAGATTAATGAGCAGCTGGTCGAGCTGATCCCCATCGGCGGTGAGCACCACACGTGGTCCTTCGACCACCCGGACTTGGAGCCGAGTTTCCAGCGCCACGACTCGCTGTACCCAGGCGGAAACTTCGACCGGTCCCAGTCGCGGCTGAGGCAATCGCGCCAGCCGGGCGTACGCGCCCATGAACCTGCCAAGCGCCTCGGATCGTCCCTCGATGACCTGCAGCCCGGAGGCGAGGTCCTGCTCCCAATCGGCCGGTCGGGTGGACCGATTCGTCAGAGTACGAAGACTTCCCGCGATCGACTTGATCGGCGCGAGTGAATTGTTGATCTCGTGTCCCAGAACCCGGACCAATCGCTGCCAAGCAGAGCGCTCTTCCGCGCGCAGCACGCGGCTCAAGTCCGACAGGACCAGGAGCTGATGAGGTAGCCCATCCTGGCGAAAGCTACCGCTACGAAGCTCCCAGCGCCCGGTCCCACCGGGGAAAGCAGCCTCGAGCGTACGCGGGCTGTCGCCTTCCAGGCACTCGCCGAGGCCGAGACTCTCAGCGGGACGGCCGAGCAGCCGCTCGGCGGGCTGGCCCAGGAGTCGCTCGCCTGCGCGATTGGCCAGCCGCAGCCGGCGCTCGTTATCGAACGCAAAAACGGCGACGTCGATCTCCTCGATCACCCGTCGGAGGAGCGCAGTGGCTTCGAGCGCGCTCAGGCGCTGAGAGCGCAAGGTCTCGCTCAGCGCGTTCACCTCCAAGAGTGCCAGACCCAAGGCATCATCAGCGCTGGCACCTCTGGCGCGGATCGAGTAGTCCCCTTCCCGCAGCGCCGCGAGGAGATTGGAGATGGTCTGTAGCGGGCGCACCACTCGCTCGCGCAGCAGCAGCGCGCCCATGAGCCAAGCGCCAATGGCCAGCGCCCCAAAGGTGATTCTCACCCGCAACGGGTAGCCCCCGGTCCACAGAAACCAGCAGGCGATGGCCACGGCGGGCAGTCCGGCAAGCAGCGCGGAGTAGAAGACCCGGTTTTCGTGACTGGGGGACCGCCTCCGGTCAGAGCCCATGTTGCTGCAGCCGACGATAGAGAGCACTGCGGCTCAAGCCGAGCGTCTTCGCTGCCTGGCTCACATTGCCTCCATGACGCTCGAGCGCCTTCCGGATCAGCAGACGCTCGACTTCTTCGAGCGGGAGGTCCTCCAACCGCGGCAGCCCGGAGCTGCCCCGAAGGCCGAGCTCGCCGCTTCGGATCAGGCCGCCCTGCGCCAGCAAGACCGCACGCTCCAGCGCATGATCCAGCTCCCGCACGTTGCCGGGCCAGGGGTGGGTCTCGAGAGCCTCGACCGCGTCCGGCTCGAACCCTGCCACCGCCTTGCGGTACCGGCTGGCGTAGCGTCGCAGAAAGTGTTCGGCCAGAAGCCGAATGTCTTCCCGGCGTTCGCGCAAGGACGGCAGTTTGATCTCGATGGTGTTGAGCCGAAACAGCAGGTCCTCGCGGAAGCGCCCGGCGGTGACCTCCTCCTGCAGGTCGGCGTTGGTGGCGGAGAGAATGCGAACGTCGATCTTCCGCGAGCGCGACGCTCCAACTCGCTCGAGCTCGCCGGTTTCCAGCACCCGAAGCAGCTTGGCCTGTTGCCGCAGAGGTACGGTGCCGACCTCGTCCAGCAGGAGAGTACTACCCTCCGCCAGCTCGAAGCGTCCGATCCGATCGGTCCGCGCATCGGTGAACGCGCCCTTCACGTGGCCGAACATCTCACTCTCGAACAGGCCCTCGGACAGGCCGCCGAGGTTGACGGCGACTAGCGGCTTTCCGGCGCGGGAGGAGGCCGCGTGAAGCCACTGGGCAACGACCTCCTTGCCGGTCCCGTGCTCGCCGGTGATCAGCACATTGGCGTCGGAGGGAGCCACCCGCTGCATCAGCTGCAGCACGGGACGCATCGCGGGAGACTCGGCGATGAGCTCCGGCGTGCCGTCCCGCCGGAGCAGGCGGTTCTCCCCCTCGAGCCGTTGACTCCGCCGCAGCGCCCGGCACAGCTCCACCTGGGTGCGCAACGTCGTGAGCAGCCGGGCATTGTCCCACGGCTTCTCGATGAAATCGCGGGCTCCGCGGCGCATCGCCTCGACCGCCTTGTCCACGCTGCCCCAGGCCGTCATCACGATGGTTGGGAGGGTGCTATCGAGCGCCTGGAGCTGCGACACCAACTCCAAACCTTCGCGGCCGGTCGTCGTGTCGCGGGCGTAATTGAGGTCGAGCAGGACAACGTCGAAGTCGGCGGACTGGACAGCGGAGACAACCGCGGCGGGAGAGGCGACCGTCTCAATGGCGTAACCTTCGCCCTTGAGCAGCAACCGGAGCGCCTCGCGGACATCCGCTTGGTCGTCCGCGACCAGGATGTGGGGGGACACGGCTGAGGTCGGCAACGGTTCCTGTCGATCGGCAGGGTCGGTCGGAAATCTAACCCCGCTTCTCCTTTCGCCTGACGAACTTGAGCCCGGACCAGACCTCGTCGACCGCGCACACTTTCACGTCCACCAAGCCAAGCGGAAGACCCACAGCGCGGACGACATCCTCGGTCAGGTCAGTGGCCCTCCCCGAGGCCTTCTTGGGCCAGGAGATCCACGCAGTACCATCGTCCGCGAGCGCCGCGTCAATGGAGGGAAAGGCGCGCTCCAGCTCGCTGCGTTGGGTGACGAACTGGTGAATGAAGCGGACGGGTCGAGTCATCCGAGTACTGATCGAGGCACCTTCGGGCAAAGGCTCCAGCAACTCGGCGTAATTGGGCGGCGCGCCCAGGGCCACGATCTTGCTGCCGGGCTTGATGCCGAGCTTATCGGCGAGTGAGCGTTTGGAATACCCAGCAGTCATTCAGGCTCCCTGCGCCTCCAGCTCAGAAACTGCGCACCACGGAAACACGGAAAGCACGGAAAAAGGACAATTGGTGGTGTGCTGTTCTGCTGTTCACCCGTTCTTGTTTTCCGTGTGTTCCGTGCTTCCGTGGTGATTCTTTACCAGCGCTCAATCTGTCTGCCGGGTTGAGCTAGGACGGCAGACCAGCCGGGGCGCCTTCGGGCTCCACGATCCACCCGTCCTTCAGGTTGATCGTCCGGTGCCCATAAGAGGCATTCTTCTCCGAGTGGGTCACTTGTACGATCGTGGTCCCCTGGCGATTGAGCCGGGTGAAGAGCTCCATGATTTCTTCTCCCTGGGCACTGTGCAGATTGCCAGTGGGTTCGTCCGCCAGCAACAGCTTCGGATGCGCAATCACGGCTCGCGCCACACCCACCAGCTGCTGCTGGCCGCCCGACAGTTGACTGGGGAAGAGGTCCTTCTTGCCCACGATCTGAAATCGGTCCAGCGCTTCCGCCACGATCCCAGCCCGTTCCTTTGGTTTGACGTCGCGATAGGAGAGCGGAATCTCCAGATTCTCGTAGACCGTGAGATCGTCGATCAGATGGTATTTCTGAAACACGAATCCGATGTAACGCTTATTGAGCTCCACCCGCTTCTTGGGTGGCAGCGGGTGCACCGCTTCGCCCAGAAAGAAGTACTCTCCCGACCAGGCGCTGTCGAGCATGCCCAGAATGCTGAGCAGCGTGGACTTCCCTGCCCCCGACGGGCCCATGATGGTAACGAACTCGCCCTCACGGATCTCGAGATCGATCCGGCGCAACACGTATGTCCGGGTGGGACCGGTCTGAAAAAAGCGCTCGATGTTGGAGAGTCTGATCATCATTCGCTCCGGAGCGCATCGATCGGATCTACCCGCGTAGCCCGAATGGCTGGAATGAGACAGGCCACCACCGACACCAGGGCCAGCACCAGAACAGCGACGCCCAAGACGCGGGGATCGCTGGGATTCACCCCATAGACCACCGTGGTCAACAGCCTGCTCAGCGCGAGCGCGCCAACCAGGCCCAGAGCCAGGCCGCTCGCCGTGAGAGTCAGCCCCTGCCGCAGCACCATGGCCTGCACCGAAGCGGCCCGGGCACCGAGCGCAAGCCGGATGCCCAGCTCACGCGTCCGCTGGTTCACTCCGTAGGCCATCACTCCATACACGCCGACCCCGGCCAACGTGAGCGCCAGAACACCGAAGAGCGTGAGCAGCGACATGTTGAAGCGCTGCCTGGCGGTGGCGTCCTGCAGCAGCTCGCCGGCTTCTCGCAGCCGCGAGATCGGCTGCTCCGGATCGACCTCGCGCACCGCAGCCTTGATGGCGGGCCCCAGCGTAGCGGCTTCGACATCACTCCGCACTACGAAGGAGAGCGGAATCGAGATAAAGATGGTCCAATCCTCCGGGGAGAGCTGGTTGGCAGGCACGTAGAGCTCCGGATCGGGCGGGGTCGTGAGTCCGGTTTGACGAATGTCGGCGACTACGCCCACGATCTGCCGCCATTGGGCGGAATCCGGCGTGCCGAACGTCACCCGCTGTCCGATGGGATTCCGCCCGGGGAAGAACCTTCGGGCTAGCGCCTCGTTCACCACGGTCACCAGGGTCGCGCCTCCTCGATCGTCCGGCGTCAGCAGCCGGCCCTGACGAAGGGTCACCCCGATGGCATTGAGGAAGTCGCCAGCGACGATGCGGTAACCGGCATACTGCTCCTGGCCCGGCGCAGCAGCCGGCCTTCCCTCGACCGAGATGTCGCCGCTGGTGAATCCGTTACCGAGCGGAAGGAAGAAGACCGTGCCGACCTGGCGAACGCCGGGAATGGCGCGGAGCCGCTCGACCAGTCGGTCGATGTAGCCTCGCTGCGCGTCTGCATCGGTATACTTGGACGCCGGGATGCTCAATTGGAACGTCATCGCGCCGTCCGGCCGGAAGCCAAGCACCACATTGCTGAGCTCGCGGACGCTTACGATGAGGAGGGCGGCGCCCACCAGCAGAACCAGCGCCAGCGAGACCTGGGCTACCACGAGGGCCGAACGAAAGCGGGTCCTGGGCCTAGCCGCGCTGGCCCCCCGACCCTCGCCCCGGAACGACTCCGCTGGATCCTGTCGGGACATGGAGAGCGCTGGCACCAGTCCGAAGGCGATCCCCACAGCGATCGCGACCAGGAGAGTGAATGCCAGCACGGTTCCGTCGATACCCACCTCCCTCAGCCGTGGTATACCTCTCGGCTGGAGCGCAAGGAGGAGATCAATCGCCCAACTGGCGAGGAGGAGTCCCAGTAGCCCACCCACGAGCGAGAGCAGCACCGCTTCGACCAAAACCTGGCGGGTGAGCCGCCACCGCCCGGCGCCGAGGGCCGCCCGGACGGCAAGCTCACGCTGCCGTGTGGCAGCGCGCGCAAGAAACAGATTCGCGACGTTGGCGCAGGCGATCAGCAGCACCAAGGCAACCGCACCGGTCAACAGCAGGAGGGCAGAGCGCACTGCTCCGACGGAATCTTCCGCCAAGGGAATCACCTTCACACCGCGTCCGGTGTTGCTCGCGGGAAACTCCCGCTGAAGCGCCCTGGCGACACCCGCGAGATCAGCTTGGGCCTGTCCCACTGTCACACCGTCATTGAGTCTTCCCACGACATCGTACGAGTGGCTGTCACGCTGCGCGGAAGTGCCCTGACCATAGCCCAGCGGGAGCCAGGCTTGAATCGGCCCGGTATACGCAGAGCTGAATGGCACCACGCCAATGACGGTGTACGGTTGCCCACTGAGCGAGATGGTCCGGCCGAGAATAGTGGGATCGGCGGCGAAGCGAGATCGCCAGAGGGCCTCAGCCAGCACCACAACCGTCGCTTGACCCTGGTCCTCTCCCGCCGCGAAGCCCCGGCCCAAAATCGGATCAATCCCCACCACCCTGAAGAAGTCGGCGTCCACGGTGGCGCCGGCGATCTCTTCCGGCTCTCCTGCGCCGATCAGGCCGAGGTTGATCCCTCGCCAGGCAGTTATTCCTCGAAACGAGTGGTTGCGCTTCTTCCAGTCTAAGAAATTGGGCCCGCTGGAACTGCCTTCCTGACCGTCGCCGTACACTTCGCGCACCACGACCAGGTTGCCCGGGTCGCGGAACGGCAGCGCCCGAATCAGGACGGCGTTCACGACGCTGAAGATCGCGGTGTTGGCCCCGATGCCGAGGGCGAGCGTCAGCAGGGTGACCAGGGTAAAGCCTGGAGACTTCACCAGCGATCGAAGACCATACCGCACGTCCTGCAGCAGGCTGTCCATTATTCGCTCCGCAGGGAGTCGATCGGGTCCACTCGAGTGGCTCGGAGTGCCGGCACCAGCGTGGCAACCAGGGCAACGAGTGCGAGCGCGAGCGCGGTCAGGAGGTAGGTCGCTGGGTCATCCGGCCGGACCTCGAAGAGCAGGTTCGTCAGCAGACGGGTGGTCGCGAGCGCGCCTGCCAGGCCGGCGAGGATGCCGGCCGTCGCCAGCCACACGCCTTGGGAGAGCACCAGCCGGAGAATTTCCCGCGGCAACGCTCCGAGTGCGATGCGAATGCCGATCTCGCGAGTCCGCTGAGACACGAAGTAGATCATCACCCCATAGATCCCGATTGCACCCAGGGTGAGAGCCAGCACTGCGAAGCAACTCACCAGCAGCATGGTGAGCAGCTCTTCCGGCTCGCCCGTACCTGTGAGCGCCAATCCCCAGTCGGTCCAGGCTGCGAGATTACGGAACGCGCGGGTTTGCTCTCGCCAATCCAGAAAGTTCTGCGCTGCAACCCTTTCCTGTTCCTTTCCCTGAGCCTGTTGCCGCTCCCAAAGCACCACGAGCCGCTCGGAATCAGGAAAGCGAAGCGGCCGAAGCACCGAGGTGTTCACCAGCGTGAAGATTGTGGTATTGGCGCCAATACCGAGGCCGAGCGTGATGACGGTGAGCAGCGCAAAGCCGGGCCGCTGGCGAAGGGTCCGCAGGGCGAATCGGAGGTCGCGGAGCAGACTGTCGATCATTCCGACTTCAGTGAGATCATGGGATCGAGCCGGGTGGCGCGGAGCGCAGGAATCAGGCTCGCGACGAACACGACGCTGGCAAGCCCCAGAGCGACCAGGCCGAAAGTCGCCGGGTCAGTAGCTTTCACGCCGAACAGGAGCCCAGACATGAATCGGGTGAGCAGCAAGGCCCCAATCCCGCCAAGCACCAGACCACCCAGACACAGCAACAGCGTCGGCTGGAGTACCAGTTTCAGAACATCCATGCCCCGCGCGCCAAGGGCGATTCGCAAGGCGAGCTCCCGCTCTCGGCGAGCCGTGAGATAGGCGACCACACCGTAGAGACCGACCATGGCGAGCAGCACAGCTGTCGCCGCAAACAGGCCGATCAACGCCGTGTTCAGGGTACGAGCTGCCCTGCCCTGCTCCAGGTAAGCGCTGAGCGGAGCGAAACCGGCCCAGAACTCATCCCCCACGACGGGCAGGTCCGGTTCGACTGCGAGGACCGCCCGCTTGAGGGGTAGAATCATGGTTTGTGGATCGGTCCGGGTGCGCACGACCAGCGAAATCCAGCGTGGCGGGTTCCGGGTGTACGGGAGGTAGACCTCGGGTTCGATGTCTGTTTCCTGATCGAAATGGCGCACGTCCCCGACCACCCCGACGATGCTGCCCGGCAGCGGCTCGCCGAAATCATCCCGACGTTGCACCGACTTGAAGACGGTCACCTGACGGCCGAGAGGGCTTCCCTGACCCAGGTAGCGCCGCACGAAGGTCTGGTTGACGAGGAGCGATGGACTCGAACCGGTCATATCAGACCGATCGAATTCCCGTCCGCTGAGCAGCGGAATCTCCATGGTGCGGAAGTACTCGGGAGATACAGTCCGAAAGAGAGCCGCATCCTCACCGGCGTCAGCCGATACCCGCCCCTCGACCACGACTCTGGTGGGCATGGATCCGCCGGTCAAAGGGACGTGATTGCTGAGCGCCACAGACTCGACTCCGGGGACCGACGCGCTGGCCTGCTGCAGTCGCTGGTACAACGCAACCGCGCGATCGGGGTCTCCATAGCGCGGCTCCGGCGGCATCACGCGAAGCGTGAGCAGGTGCTCAACCCGGAATCCGAGCTCCACGGCGCTCATCCGGACGAAACTGTGGAGGAGCAACCCCGCCGCGACCAGCAGCATCGTAGCGAGCGCGACCTCGGCCACAAGGAGCACCGATCGAGCTCGGCTGGCTCGCGTTCCCCCGGCTTGCCGGCCACCTTCGACCAACGCGGCAGTGAGGTCGGTGTGCGACGCGCGGAGCGCCGGGAGCAAGCCAAATGCGGCGGCGGTGAACAGCGAGAGCACGAGGGTGAACAGCAAGACTCCCCCGTCGACCGACACCTCGTCGAGCCTGGGAAAGACCTCTGGTGCAAGGGATCGAAGCGCAGGCAGTATCAGGGAGACAAGGACCAGGCCGGCTGCCCCTCCTCCTACCGCCAACAACGAGCTCTCCATGAGCAACTGTTGAACGATTCGCCCACGACCGGCACCGAGGGCGACGCGGACACCAAATTCTCTGGTTCGCCCTGCACCCCGTGCCATCGACAGGTTCGCGAGGTTGGCACAGCCGATCAGCAGTACCATGAGCACGGTCGCCTGGAGGACCAGGAGCCGCGGCTTGGCGTCGCCCATGATCTCTTCGGCAACGGGAGACAGTTTTGCCCGCGTCCATCCAGCACTCTCGGCCGGGTATGCCCCAGCCAGCCTGGCGGCGACAACGCTCAGCTCGCTCTGAGCCCGCGCGATGCTGGCTCCCGGCCGCAGCCGAGCAATGACCCTGCTGTCGGCATGGATGCCGCGCGCGGTGAGCACCGCTTGCTCGGTCTGGGGAAGGCTGGTGATGGGCATCCATAGCGCTGCCCACGGAGGGTACTTGAACCCGGGTGGCATCACACCGATGATGAGCACGTTTCGATCGCCGATCCTCATCATCTGGCCGACCGCGGTGGGATCACCACCGAACCTTCGTCTCCAAAGCGAGTGGGAGATCACGGCCACATCGGGCCCGCCCGCGCGTTCCTCCTCCGCTGCGAACTGTCGGCCGAGCAACGGCATCCCGCCAGTCAGGCGGAAAAAGTCGGGCGAGACGAATCCCGCGATGAGCTGTTCGGGACCCTCCGGGCTGCGGAAGTTCACCGTCTGGCCCCGAATGAAGCTCATCCCTTCGAAGGCCTGGCTCTCCCTTTGCCAATCCTGAAAGGTCGGATACGAGGCGAGGCGTTCCCCTTCCTTCTGGTGCAGCTCGGTGACCAACACCAGCCGCTGCGAGTCGGCAAAGGGAAGCGGACGAAGCAAAATGGCGCGGATCAAACTGAAGATCGCCGCGTTCGCTCCGATCGCGAGCGCCAGAGTGAATACCGCTGCCGCCGCGAAGCCCGGGCTCCGCCTCAATGCCCGTAGGGCGTAACGGAGGTCGTGCCACAGCACGCCCATCATTCTGACCGGAGCGAGATCATCGGATCAACACGCAGGGCTCGCCGAGCCGGGAGGTAGGTCGCCGCCAGAGCCACGGCGCCGAGCAGCGCCGCGACACCAGCGTAGGTCGCCGGATCCCGCGAGGTCACCTCGTAGAGCTGACTGGTCAGCACCCGACTCAGGACCCAGGCGCCCGCCAGCCCTATTCCCAAGCCGAGGAGGACGAGCCGCATCCCCTGCCCCACCACCATGCCGAGTACGTCCGAGGAGGCCGCACCCAAGGCCATACGGATGCCGATCTCGTGCCGGCGCTGGGTCGTGGTGTACGCCATCACGCCGTAGATCCCGATGGCGGAGAGCAACAGCGCGATGCCGGCGAAGAGCGTGAGCAGGAGCAGCGAGAACCGGCGCTCCGCGCTCGCGTCGGTGAGCAGCTTCTCCATCGACATCACGCCGAAGACCGGCTGCTCCGGATCCGCCTGCTGGATCGCCCGGGTCACCGCGGTGCCCAGCCGGTCCGGCCGTCCCTCGGTGCGGACGATGAAGGCCATCTCCTGTCCCGGCCTCTGCAGCGCGGAGAGGTAGAGCTCCTCGCGCGGAGGCTGATCCGGAGCGATCTGCCGCACGTCGCCCACTACTCCGACGATGATCGCCAGGAGGCCCTTGGGGGGACCGAACAGGCGAACCCGTCGCCCGACCGGACTCTCGCCGGGCCAGTACTTCTCCGCGAGAGTTCGATTGATCATCACCTCGAGCGCGGAGCCTGAGTCGGCCAGCGCCGCGAATCTGCGCCCGCGCAACAGCGGAATCTCCATGGTCTCGAAATAGTTAGGGGTGACCCATCGAAGTTCCGCGCTCGGCATCGGCTGGTCCGGCGGGGTGGGCCGGCCTTCGATCTCGAAGCGGCCGTCGTTCCGTCCTTTGAATGGGAGACGGGAGGTGAGCGCGACGGCGCGTACGCCATCGACTCGGCCGACATTCGCGATGGCGGCGTCATAGAAGCTGCGCCGCTGGACGTTGGTGAAATAGCGGCCCTTTTCCGGCTGGTTCTGCCACGGCAGCCAGACCTGCAGCGTCAGCAGCTTCTCCGGGTTGAACCCCGGCTCCACCGCGATCAGCCGCTGAAAGCTGCGAAGCAGGAGTCCGGCTCCGGCTAGGAGGACCAGCGCGACCGCTACCTCTACCACGACCAGCGCGCCGCGGACCCGGGTTCGCGGAGCTGGGGAGCCGGCCGCACGCCCGGCGTCCTTGAGCGCGGTCTGCAGATCGGGCCGTGAGGCTTGCAGCGCGGGGAGAATGCCGAAGGCGAGCCCGGTGAACAGGATCATGAACGCGGTGAAGCTGAGCACGGTCCGGTCGATCCCGATCTCGCGAGCGCGGGGCAGGTAGAGCGCCGCCAGGTGCCCAAGCGCGCTGGTCCCCCACATCGCCAGGAGCAGGCCGAGCAGACCACCAAGTGCCGCCAGCACGATGCTCTCGGTCAGCAGCTGCCGGACCAGTCGCATCCGGCTGCCCCCCAGGGCCGTGCGGAGGGCGAGCTCTCGCTCCCGTGTCGTGGCGCGGGCCAGCAGCAGGTTGGCGACGTTGGCGCAACCGATGAGCAGCACGAAGCCGACTGCTCCGAGCAGGACGAACAGTGCCGGACGCACTTTACCTACCACCCGCTCGGCCAGCGGAACGGCGTCTGCCTGCCAGCCGGTGGCGGCTGGATACGCGTCGGGATAGCGCTGCGCGAGCCGATTGGTCAGCGTGGCAAGCTGGGCCCGCAAGTCGTCGAGGCTCGCGCCGGGCTTGAGCCGCCCGACCAGATCGAACACCCGGGCGCGCCGCACATTCATGAAGTTCGTATCCGGACTGTCGAGCGCGATCGGCGCCCAGAGCTCCATCGGCGAGGGCCCGCTCTCCACCGGATGGCGGAATCCGCGCGGCATGACCCCGATGATGGTCATCGGATCGTCGTCCAGCCGGACGGTCTTTCCGATGATGCCTCGATCGCCGCCGAAGCGGTGCTGCCAGAGATCCCAGGAAATGAGGGTGACGTAACCGATCCGCCCGGCGTCGTCGGCCTTGGTGAAGTCGCGGCCGAGAATAGGGCCGACGCCAAGCACTTTGAAGTAGTTGAAGCTCACCACCGCCGCTTGAATCCGCTCGGGCCTGCCGAGGCCGGTCAGGTTGATGTTGATCGGCCAGATCGCCGCGATGTCCCGGAGCGCGGGCACCTCCCTTCGCAAGTCCTGGTACTCCGGTTGCGACATCTGAACATCGTTCTGGTTGCGCCCGGTGAGCTTGGCGCGGAGCGAGACGAGCTGTTCCGGCTCGGTGTACGACAGCGGCCGCAGCAGTACGCTGTTCACCACGCTGAAGATCGCGGTGTTGGCCCCGATCCCCAGCGCCAGCGTGAGGACGGCGATTGCGGTGAAGCCCGGGCTCCGGGTGAGACCCCGTAGCGCGAAGCGAAAATCCCGCCAGAGCGTATCCATCACGCCACCTCCCGGTGAAACGGGCCGTGTCCGTCCAGCCGACCGTCGAACAAGTAGATCGTGCGCTGAGCCTGCTTGAGATACCTCGGGTCGTGCGTCACCATGCAGATGGTGGCGCCCTGTTGGTGCAACTCGCCCAGCAGCTCCATCACCTGGCTTCCGTTTTTGGAATCGAGATTGCCGGTGGGCTCGTCGGCCAGCAGGACCAGCGGCTGTCCGGCCACGGCCCGGGCCACGGCGACTCGCTGCTGCTGGCCACCGGAGAGTTGGCCGGGGTAATGGTTGATCCGATGCAGCAGACCCACGCGCTCGAGCGCCACGTGGACTGCGGCGCGCCGCTCCTGCCGCGACATGACTCGGTACTTGAGCGGCAGCTCCACGTTCTGGAAGACGGTGAGGTCCCCGATGAGATTGAAGGCCTGGAAGATGAACCCGATGGTGCGGGCGCGAACCCGGGCCCGCTGTGCCGCGGTGAGCGAGGAGACCGGCTCGCCGGCCAGCACATAGCTTCCCTCACTTGGCGTGTCCAGCAGACCGAGGATGGACAGGAGCGTGGTCTTGCCGCATCCGGACGGTCCGCTGATCACCAGGTATTCTCCCGCGCGGATCTCGAGGTCGATCCCGGACAGCGCGTGCGTTTCCACTTCCCTGGTGTGGAAGATCTTGGAGACGCCGTTGAGGCGGATCAGGGGGTCGATGGCCAGCGACATGCTACTCGTACCTCAGTGCGACCAGGGGATCGACCCGTGCGGCGCGTCGCGCGGGAAGCACCGCGGCCAATAGAGCGACTCCAGAGAGGACGATCGCGCCCGTGGCAAAGGTCGGTGGATCGGTGGGGCTCACCTGGAACAGCAGCGTCGAGAGCAGCCGAGTCAGCGCCAGCGACGCGGCCAGGCCGACGCCTAGCCCTACAGCCGCCAATGCGGCGCCGTGGCGGACGATCATGCCGAGCACGTGATTGCCCTCGGCTCCGAGAGCCATCCGGATTCCAATCTCCTGAGTGCGTTGGGTGACCCCGTACGAGATGATTCCGTAGACCCCGATCGCCGCCAGCAGAAGGGCGATCGCTCCAAATGTGGCGAGCAGCATGGTGCTGAACCGCGACTGTGAGAGCGACGCCGTGATCCGGTCGTCCATCGTGCCGATGTTGAACACCGCTAGGGTGGGATCAACTGCCGCCACCGACCGGCGGAGCAAGGTCGCCGCCGTATGGGCATCGGCCTGGGTCCGGATCGCGACCGTCATTGTCCGATCCATCCAGTGCCACGCCGCTTTGGGCGCCTGCGCCAACGGCAGATAGAACTCCGGGGTCGGATCCTGGCTCAGACCCATGGCTCGAGTATCGCTCACCACTCCCACGACTTCCTTGAGACTGGGCGAGCTGTCCGCTTCCGCTTCGCAACAGGAGATACGCTTCCCCACTGGGTCCTGGCCAGGGAACGCCTCCCGCGCCAACGTCTCGTTGATGAGCATCACCTTCGGCGCACCCGCCCGATCTTCCGCGGTGAAATTGCGTCCCCGCTTGAGGGTGATGCCCATGGTGCGGAGGTAATCGCGAGAGACTAGCCGCATCATCGCATTGATGGCGTTGGCGACATCGAAGGGTCTGCCTTCCGGAATCAGCCCATTGGTGAAGCCGTCTTCGAGCGGCGCGGTGGACACCAGCCCCGTCGCCTCGGCACCAGGCACTTGCTGCAACTCCTCGGCGATCCGGGTGAAGGCCTGGGAGACCTGATCAGGAGTAGAGTACGCCGACGCGGGAAGTGAGACTCGGCCTGCCAACACCTGGTTCGGGTCGAACCCCGGATCGACATTGTTGAGCGCCACGGCGGTGCGGATGAGGAGGCCAGCGCCGGTGAGAAGGACCAGAGCCAGAGCGATTTCCCCAATAACCAGAGCATGGCGGAGCCGGTCCCGCCCTGCCGCCGGCCCGGTCCGTCCTCCTTCCTTCAAGGCGTCCTGGGGGAATCGAGTGGCGGCACGAAATGCCGGCGCCAGGCCGAAGATCAGCCCGCTGATCAGCGTCAGCAGCGCGGCGAAACCCAGAACCGGAGCATCGATCCGGGCCAGCGCGAGCCGCGGGATGTCCGCTGGTCCAAATCTGACCAGCGCGTTGACTCCCCAGACGGCTGCAAGCAAGCCGACCAGCCCACCCACCACCGCCAGGATGAAGCACTCGACCAGTACCTGCCGAATCAGGTGACCCTGCCCCGCGCCCATCGCCGCCCGGATGGCCATCTCCCGACCGCGGGCGGCGCCTCTGGCCAACAGCAGGTTGGCGATGTTAGCGCAGGCGATCAGCAACACGAAGCCGACCGCCCCCAGGATCACTAGAAGCCGAGGCCGGTAGTTGCTGACGAGCTCACGATCGAATTGAGTGAAGGTGATGCCTCGATCCTGGTTGTCCTTGGGGTAATGCTCCCGCAGCCACCCCGCAATCTGGGCTAGCTCCGCTTGTGCCATGCTGCGGGTAACCCCCGGCTTGAGCCTCCCAAACACGATGAGATAGTGCTCGTCGTGCATCGCGATTTGCTCCGGGGTGAACGCGTTGGGAACCCAGAGTTGCTCGTCCAGGATCGCGTAGTTCAGTGAGGGCGGCATGACCCCGATTACCGTGTAGCTCCGAGCGTCAAGCCGAACCTGGCGGCCGATGATCCCACGGTCGGCCCCGAAACGACTGCGCCACAGCCCGTCGCTCAGAACCACAACGTTGTCCCGCCCGGGCTGGTCCTCCTCCGGCCGGAACACTCGACCCAATGACGGAGTCACCCCCAGCACGGAGAAGAAGTCCCATCCGACCCGGGCCGCGTTGACGTTCTCGGGAGCGTCCTCGGTGGCCAGGTTTAGGCGCGCTCCACGGATCGGGACCAGATGCTGGAAGAGACGGTCGGCTCGTTTGGTATCGGCCCAGTTACCGACGGAGAACGATCCCCGGTTTCCCCGCCAGGTCTCCCGGAGCCAGAGAATGCCACCCGGATCGGCAAAGGGAAGCGGCTGAAACAGCACCGCGTGAACCACACTGAAGATCGAGGTGGTGGCGCCGATACAGAGCGCAAGCGTCAGGATGACTGCGAACGTGAAGGTAGGGCTCTTCCGCAGCGAGCGGAGTGCAAAGCGAAGATCCCGAAGTAGCGAGTCCATAAACGTTCCTTATCGTCCAATTCACTCAGTCCGCAAGGCTACGATGGGGTCGATTTGGGTGGCGCGTCGAGCAGGCCAATAGGTGGCCCCGATCGCAGCCAGCAACACCGATCCCGCCACCATGACATAGGTCAGCAGGTCGGCCGGCCCCACCTCGAAGAGCATGCTCCGGAGCACTTGAGTGGCGGCCAGAGCAGAGAGGAGTCCCAGTCCCAGACCAACCGCGACGGGAGCCATGCCCTGCTCCATCACCAGGCGCAGGATTCGCCGCGGATGAGCCCCCAGGGCCACCCGTATGCCGAGCTCGCGAGTGCGTTGGGTCACTCCGTACGCGATCACGCCGTACACACCCACCAGTGCCAGCAGGAGAGCCGTGGCTGCGAAGAGCGTCAGGAGCGTCGCGCTGGTCCGCGGCCGTGCGACAGACTCCGCCACGCGTTCGCCCATCGTGCGAATGTTGGAGAGCGGGACCTGTGAATCGAGCTCGAGGAGAGTGTGCCGGAGAACCGCGGCCACTCGCATGGGATCACCCGAGACTCGGGCCGTGAGGATCATTCTCCGGCCGGCCACCTGGGTCATCGGCAGATAGAGCTGGGGATAAGCTGCCTCAGACAGCTTCTCGTGGCGCACGTCACCGACCACGCCAACGATGGTGTACCACTGAGCGGCCGGATCGCTGGGGTCGTCTCGGGTGATTCGAGCTCCCAGGGGATCTTGGCCATTCCAGTAGCGCCGGGCCATGGTCTGGCTGATCATCGCGACACCCGGAGCGTCGACCCGGTCTTCGGGGCCAAACAGTCGCCCGCTGAGGAGCGGAATGTTCAAGGCAGTGAAGTAGCCACTCGTCGCGACCAGGAGCTCCGCATCCTGATTGGTCGCCGGGTCGGTGGCCGGGGCGTGCTCGATCGCGAAGGCTTCATATCCGACGCCGTCGCCCAGCGGAGCACTGCTCACCAGTCCAAGTGCCTGAACCCCTGGAGTGGTTGCGATCCGGGCGTTCAGTTGCTCGTACAACGCCAACCGGCGCGATAGGTCCGCGTACTTCACCCGCGGCAGGGTGATTTGCGCGGTGAGCACGTTGTCCACCCGGAAGCCCGGATTCACTTCGCGCAGTCGGGAGAAGCTCCGGAGCAGGAGGCCCGCGCCCGAGAGGAGCACCACCGCGATCGCCACCTGGGCGATCACCAGGCCGGTCCGGGCTCCCCCCACTCCCGGGCTGCCTGCCGCTCCACGGCTGCCGTTTCTCAAACCGGTCTGCGGATCCAAGCCCGTGAGCCGTAGTGCCGGCACGATCCCGAAGGTGAGACCGGTCGCCAACGTCAGTGCCAGCGCCAACCCGAGTACTCGCCAGTCGAGCGTGACGCTTTCCAGGCGCGGAATGGTGCCGGCTTGCGAGAGCCGGAGCGCATCGATGCCCCAGGTCGCGAGCAGCAGCCCTACGCAGCCTCCCATCAGGGCGAGCACGATGCTTTCCACCAGCAGTTGACGCAGCAGTCGGGACCGGGAGGCGCCGAGTGCCGTGCGCACGGCGATCTCCCGCTGGCGGGAAGTGAGGCGCGCGAGCATCAGGTTGGCCACGTTAGAGCAGGCGATCAGCAGTACCAGGCCGACCGCGCCCATGAACATCAGAAGCGCCGGGCGGATATTGCCGACCAGTTCTTCCTGCAAGGGCACCAGCTCCGCTCGCCACCCGGTGTTGGTGTCCGGGTATCGCTCCTCCAGCCGGCGGGTTATCGCTGCGAGCTCGTTTTGCGCGCTGAGCAGGGTCGCGCCTGGCCGGAGCCGTCCTACGACGGTGAGAAAGTCACTTCGGCGCGGCCGGGTCGAATCGGTGGCGAGAGGCGTCCAGAGGTTCACCTCTCCATCCCAACGGAGATCGCGCGGGGCGACGCCGATGATGGTGTAGGGCCCCTCGGCGCCGAGATCGATCTGTTGTCCCACCGCGTTGGCTCGGCCTCCATAACGCCGCTGCCAGTAGCTGTAACCGAGGATCGCGACTCGGGATGCGGCTCTGCTGTCCTCGCGGGGGAGAAAGCCTCGCCCGATCTCCGGAGTGACGCCGAGCGTGCCGAAGAAGTTTGCCGTGACCACCGCTCCGCTCACCAACTCGGCTTCGCCCTGACCGTTCACGGGATAATTCGTGAGGGCGATTGCGGCGAGCCGGTCGAAGGACGGCGCACCCGATCGCCAGTCGAGGAAGTCCGGCAGAGAAACCGTTTCCCGCCCGACCGCCGGATGACGGCCCCACACGATGGCCAACTGCTCGGGCCGGGGGAATGGCAACGGGCGCAGAAGCACGCCGTTCACCAGACTGAAAATTGCGGTGTTGGCCCCGAGCCCGATCGCCAACGTGAGCACCGCGGCCAGGGTGAAGCCCGGGTTCTGGCGCAGCGAACGGACAGCGTACCGAAGGTCTTGCAGCAGGACGTCCATTGGCTAGCTCACAGCTGTCAGCTGGCGCTCCTCCACGACCTTCCCGTCGAAGAGGTGCACTGATCGATCCGCATGCCGGGCGTAGCGCGGATCATGGGTCACCATGCAGATCGTGGCGCCTCCGCGGTGCAGCTCCCGCAAGAGCTCCATCACCGCCTCGCCATTGGTCGAGTCGAGATTCCCGGTCGGCTCGTCCGCCAGCAGAATCGCCGGGTCGCCCGCCACCGCTCGAGCCACGGCGACCCGCTGCTGCTGGCCGCCCGAGAGCTGCGCCGGAAAGTGCTTCATCCGGTGCGACATCCCCACGCGCTCCAGGGCCGATTGGACTCGTTTGCGGCGCTCGTCCGAGGCCATGCCTCGATAGGTGAGGGGCAACTCGACGTTCTCGTACACCGTGAGATCGCCGATCAGATTGAAGGCCTGGAAGATGAAACCGATCCGCCGGTTCCTGACCCGGGCGCGTTCGGAGGCCGAAAGCCGGGCGACCGGCTGTCCATCGAGGGTGTAGCTGCCCTCGGTCGGAGAATCGAGCAGTCCCAGAATGGAGAGCAGCGTGGTCTTCCCGCACCCGGATGGACCCGCGATGGAGACGTACTCGCCGTTCCGGATCTCCAGATGGATGTCGGACAGCGCATGGGTCTCCACTTCGTCGGTGTAGAAGACCTTCTTGATGCCTTGGAGCTGAATGAGCGGCTGGTCCATGGGGAATCTCAGGTTGAGAGTCAGTGATCTTTGGTCAGTCTCTTTGGTCTTTGGTCCTTGGTCGTGGATGGTCGATGGCCCTGGGCCATTGATCGGACGGTTGCTCAGGTCCTGGTTGAACAGAGACCAACGACCCAAGACCAACGACCCTCCACCCTCACTCCACCCTCACCCTGTCGAACCCATCCCATCTCGACATGTCCGAGATGATGACCTTGTCGCCCGGTTGGAGGCCGCCCAGAATCTCCACCGTGTTCACCGAGGTGCGGCCCAGCCGAACACTGGTGCGCACCGCGGCCGAGCCCCTATCCACCAGCTTGAACAGCCCGACCGTACTATTCGGCTGACCATAGGCCGGCCGTCCGACATGCAGCACGTTGTTGAGCCGCTCGACCTGGATGGTGCCGTCCACCGATAGGTCGGGGCGCGCCCCCCGAGGCAGATCACCCTCCAGACGGACATCCACCGTCACGGTCCCGTTCTGCACCGCGGGGTCGATGCGTGAGACCCGCCCCCGGACGATCCCGTTCCGAGTATCGATTGCGGCCGGCTGCCCTAGCGCGACGTCCTTGGCCTGGGTCTCCGGAATCCGGAGCACTGCCTTGAGCCGACCGGGCTCGACGATTCTCGCCAAGGTGGCGCCCGATTGCGCCCATTGGCCGACCTCGAGCGGCAATTCCTGTAGCGTGCCTTTCGCTCCCGCCTTGACCACCATCGATCGTACCCGGCTCCGCTGGAACTCCGTCACCGCTCGCAGCCGGTCCACCTGGGCCTGCTGCAGGGCGAGTTGCGAGTCGGCCGCCTCTTCCATGACCCGGAGGCGCTCTTCTTCTACCTTGAATCGCGTCGCCAGCTCCTCCACTCGGTCCTTGGCCCGGCTGGCATCCATGGTGGAGATGAGCTCCTTGGCTGCGAGTGACGCGGTCGCGTCGGCGTTGCGCTTGGCGTCCAGGTAGGCCGCTCTGGCTGCGGCGACGGTGCCCTCCTGGTTCAGTCTTTGACTCTCCAAGTTGGCCCGAAGGTTTACTTGGTCGGCCCGGGCCGCGGTGAGCTGCCGCTCGGATTCGAGCGCCTCCAGCTGTACGTCGGGATTGGTGAGCTCCAGGAGCACCGTCTCCGGCATGACTTCCTCGCCCGCCTCGGCCAGGCGCTTGTCCACTCGCCCCGCGGTCACGGCGGAAATCCACCGAATCCGTTCCGGAACCAGAGTGCCCGGGCCCCGAACCTCGATCACCAGCGGTCCGCGCTGCACCGAGTCAATCCACACCGAGGCGCGGTCTACTCGGGGGGCAGCTGGCTTGAGACCATGGAGGCCCAGAGTGGCGAGGACAATCGCCAGCAGGGCGATTGCTCCGTAGAGCAGCTGCTTACGTCCTCGTTTCGGTGGGGTCCGGGGTATGTCCACGCTTATTCCTTAGTAGGGCTCAGAGCCTTGGGTCAAACAGACCTGTGGATCTCAGGGAAGCTCTGTGCCATTTGAGTTATCTTTGGAAGCGCAAGTTGCCTAAAGACTTACTCGCGGGAGTGAGATCGAGCTCCGGGTCAGTCCGTTCGATCTTGGGATGAGGCCATCCCAAAAGCGAACGGTCCGGTGTGTAGGCTCGGCGCGGCTCCGCGTCACCCGAGAATCCCGCCCTCGTCTTGGACTCGCATGGCACAAGCTGCGATCTCGAACTCACCCATCCGGAGAGCGTGCGCCCAGATGGGCCTGCTCATCCTCGCACTCGGCTGCGGTCACACCGATCCGTTCACCAACCCCTCGCAGAGCAGCGACCAACCCTTCGATCCAACCCCGCCGGTTCGGCTGACGCTCAATAGCGGCAGCGATCGGGACGCCGCATGGCTGCCCGACGGATCGGGCATACTCTATTCAGCTGCCCAGAGCTCTCGGCCCGATGCCGACGTCTGCCTGGCTCTTCTCCCCCCCAGCGGTGGGTCTCAACGATTCCTCTACTGTGATGTGCCGGGCGGAGCCGACTTGAGAGATGCGATCGAATCCCCGGCTCCCTCCAGTGAGGGACGACTGGCCTTTCTCGCCGCCATCTCTACGGTCAACGGAGAGATTCCATTCTCCCAGGCAATTTCTGTTTCGCCCTCGCTCGATCCCTCAGCCGGCATCCAGGTTCGCACCTTCCCCTACAACACACCCGATGGACAAGTGCATCGGACCGCCGGTCAGCTTCGGTGGCTGAGTCCCGGAACCTTGGTCTACCTGGGCGAGAACCTGGAGGCCAGACGACCCTGTCAGTTTTGTCCGATCGACACCCTCGTGGCAGGACTCGCCATCGCGACGCTGGATGTGTTCAGCCCGGGCTCGGCTCCCACGATCGTTCCGGGAACCCGGTTCGCCAGCGGTGTCTCGCCCGGAGAGAACTCCGACCTGATCTATTTCACGCTGGGCGGAGACACTCGCGTCTTTCAGCGCTCGCTCTCGACCGGATCAACCCAGCTTATCCACGACTTTGGAGCGGAAGGAATCGTTCGGGACATTCAGGTGCAGGCCGGTCGCTTGGTCGCCACGGTGGGTGGCCGGGTGGCCTTCTCCACCGACTCGACCCTGGGACCGATGCAGTGGGACAGCGGAGGAGTCGTGCACCTGGTTGACCTTGCGAGCGGGACGGATACTCCGCTGGCCGGCCCTGGACTCTTCCGGCGACCGGTCCTTTCGCCCGCGGGAGACCGCGTCGTGGCGGAGGAGTATCCTCTGATCATTACACTGGTGCCCAACCCTGCCGGTGAAGGGACACTCCCGGACACCACGGTGAGCAAGAGCAGCGACCTGTACCTGTTCACGCTGCCATGATCAGCCGCCGAGCTCGCGCGAGTGGCCTGCTGCTCGCGCTCCTTGCGGTGGTGACGCTTCATTCGCGGGCCATGGCGCAGGCCGACGGCGCCGTCGCAGGTCGAGTGCGGGAGTATGGCGCGGAGCGATCACTTGGTGGTGCGCAGGTCTTGCTCGACGGGGCCCTCGCTGCCGTGGCCGACACCGGCGGACTCTACCGCATCCGCGGGGTGCGTTCGGGATGGCACCGGGTCGCGGCCCGGCTCATCGGGTACCGGAGCGTGCTGCTGGACAGCGTGTTCGTTCGCGCTGCATCCACCGTGATGGTGAACTTTGCCCTGCAGCCCAATCCGCTCCAGCTGGAACCGCTCGTGGTGACCGCGCCAGTCGACGAGGTTCTCGATCCGCTGGTGACCAGCACCGAGCAGAAGATCAGCGCCGCGGACTTGAGAGACCTCCCGGTGAGCTCGCTCGAGGAGGCGCTTGCGCTCTCCGCCGGGAGCGTGGGCCAGAGTTACCGCGGCGGGCGGATCGGCGAGGAGTCATTCATCCTGGACGGTCTCGGCGTGAAGAACCAGCTCGACGCCTCGAGCGGCGGGCTCGGCCTCCGGATCCCGCCGGACCTGTTGAGCGAGGCCTCGCTGGTTACCAACGGGTTCTCCGCTCGCTACGGCCAGGCGCTCTCCGGACTGGTCAACGTGGTAACCCTGGAGCCCGATTCCAACTGGACTGGCCGCCTTGCCTACGAGACCGATCGGTCATTCGGAGGTGAGCTGGATCGCGGACTCGATCGGATTGCCGGCCGTGCCGGTGGGCCGATTGCGGGCGGTATCGGACTGATCGCGGCGGTCGATCTGACTGGTCGCCTGGATGGCGATCCGGTGAACGCCCCGGCTCCGGATAACCCGGTGGATCCTCGTTCCACGGAGCCTTATCCCCTCCCGCACAACAGCCTGGAGCAGTGGAACGGCGCCGCCAAGCTCGTCGTCCCGGTTACCCATCGCGCCACCATACGGCTTCTGGGACTGCATTCGGAGGACCAGCAACTGCTCTATGACCCGGCATACAAGTACGAGGTCGCCTTGGCGCCAGCGCAACGACTCCGGGGAAACCTCTTCACCGGTCATGTTCATTGGTCGAGCGATCCCAGCCGGGGCGCGCCTGTGTTGCTGGACCTTCGGGTAGGGCGATTCTCTCGAGAGTTCTTGCGCGGCGTACTGGATCGCGAGGTGGATTACCAGGTGGGGGCTTTCACCGCATCCCGCTTTCATTTTCTGGACGAGGATATCGCTCGAAACCAGGTCAACACTCCGGATCCTCTTCCCGGATTCTCCGCACCGGACTTCAGCGTGAATACACCGTACGGCGTGCCCGCCGTTTTTCTCGGCGTCGCCTCGAGGGGTGACCTGAGCTGGAACCATTTCGAAGAGAGCCGGTTCCAGCTGGATGCCACCTATGGCGGCATTCGGCAGCTGGATTTGTTCGCCGGTGGTGACTTCGCGGCCCAGCAGGTGCGCACCTACCAGCGGGTCCTGGCCTATCTCCCCGCGGGCACGGGCGTGCCGGGACCGGCGATCTCCGCGTTCTCTCCCAGTCATGCTTCGGCGTACGTCGAGGCGCAAGGACGCTTTGCCGACCTGGCGCTGACGGGCGGGTTGCGATACGACCAGTTCGACGCCGGCTCATCCTTGTCCAGCGAGGCGCGAGGTTCGCAGCGCAGCGTGACCCCTCGCTTCGCCGCATCGACCGTGCTCCGCGGAGCCACGGTGGTGGTGAGCTACGGGCGCTTCAGCCAGGCGCCCGACTACCAGTTCCTGGTCGACGCAGCCTTCGACGACACCACCAGGACCGGTCGGTTCCGCCGGGGCAACGCCGACGTTGGTTTCGAGAAGGCGAGCCAGCTCGAGTTCAGTGTACGCTCCCGCGTTACCGAAGCCGTCTGGATGCGAGTGGGAGTGTACAGCAAGCGGCTGACCGGCCTGGTGGCCTCGGTGCCGCTGGGCGTGAACCCGGACAGCACGATCTTTGGCAACGCGGACGCGGGATCGGTCAAGGGTCTCGAGCTGCTGGTGGAGCGTGAGCTGCGCGACGGTTTTGGTTTCCGACTGTCCTACACGCTTCAGAAGGCGCAGGCCACAGCCACCGATCCGTTTCTCCTCGACCGAATCATCTCGGTAGACCCGGTGACCGGTGATACCATCCATCCACCGCGGGCCGAGTTCCCCCTGGATTTCGATCGCAGCCACACGTTGACCCTTATCGCCCGAGGCAAGGCTCCTGCGAGTACCGGTCCGCGTCTCCTCGGAGTGCGACCCCTTGGAGGTCTCGAGGGCGCGGTCATCTTCCGGGCGAATTCGGGCCTGCCCTACACCCGGATTGGGGTCAATGGAGACACGCTGGGAGGACTGCCCAACAACGCTCGCCTCCCGTGGAACACGACGCTCGATCTCTTGGTTCGCCGGCCTCTTCGCCTAGGCGGCGTGGAAGGGGGGATTTACCTCGATATTCGCAACCTGCTCGACCGGCGCAATATCCTCGCCGTCCGCCGGGAGACGGGTGGGCCGCAAGCCACTCCGCAGACCATCGACAGTCTGGCAGAAGCAGACTATCAGGCTCACCCCGAGACCATACCCTACGAGTCAGCCCGCTATCGCGCCTACGCCGACCTGAATCACGACGGATATCTGGAGGGCCACGACGAGTTGTTCCCACTCTACCGGGCGGCTGAGGCTGACTTCGCCCAGCCACTCTTCACCTACGGTCCTCCGCGATTGGCCCGACTGGGAGTGGAGCTTCTGTTCTAGCTACGAGCCCGACCCGAAGAAGTGTTCCAGCCCCGCGGCGGTCTCCTCGGGAGCCTCCTCAGGGAAGAAGTGTCCGCCGTTCACTGCACGCCCTTGAACCTGCTCGCTCCACCTCCGCCAAAGCGCGATTGGCCCGGATTGCTCCACGTACCAGGTCGCCAGTGGTCCACGAGCGCTCCACAGGGCCAGGAGCGGGCAGCCGATCCGGCGACCGGTTGCCTGGTCCTCCCGATCATGCTCCCAATCGATCGTCGCAGCGGCTCGATATTCCTCACAGATGGCATGCGCGTGCGGAGGATCCTGCAGGGCGTCGATGTACGCAGTACGGACCTCCAGGGGGAACACCTCCGGCGGAGAGCCCCATCCGCCGAGGGCGTCGTCGATGACCGCATCGGCGGCAGCCGTCAGGATACGCTCGGGAAGTGGTTCTGGCTGAGCCAGGAGCGACCAGGGCCAGAACGCCAGCGCGAACCTCGAGTCGGCGTGCTCCCAGGCAGTCTCCGTGGGAACGATGTCCAATACGGCGAGCCGTTCCACCCGATCGGGATGATCCAGCGCCAGCCGGTAGGCGACTCGAGCTCCACGGTCGTGCCCGGCGACCGAAAAGCGGGGAAAGCCCAGTCGCTCCATCACTGTGACCATGTCCTGAGCCATCGCTCGCTTGGCATAGGGGGCATGGTCCGGAGTGGAGAGGGGGCAGCCGCTGCGACCGTAGCCGCGAAGATCGGCGCAGACAACAGTGAAGTCGCGAGCCAGGAGCGGCGCCACGCCGCGCCACATCAGGTGAGTCTGAGGGAAGCCATGCAATAGGAGAACCGGAGGACCGGAACCCGAGGAGCACACCCAAATACTGGTCTCACCGGTCTGGATCGCCTCGGTGGTGAACCCATCAATGAGCTCGCGGGTAGATGGGCTCGCCACCTAGGCTGGTATCTCCTGTTCAGCCGCCTCGAGATCCTCCTTGAGGAGGGCTTGATTGATGGCCTTGGCGGCTTCGGCGCCTTCCGCTGCAGCGACGATGACGAACTGTGCTTCCTTGGAGGCGTCGCCCGCCACGTACAGCCCCGCCACATTGGTGCTCTCGCATTTGCCGGTATCCACCGTTCCGTTCTCGGTGAACCTGCAGCCCAGCTCCCGCGAGAGTTCCGAGTGTTGATGCTGACCCATCGACAAGAAGAGGGCCCGCCGTTCGATGGAGCTGCCGCCCTGAAAAACGATGCGCCGCAGTTTGCCCTCGAGTCCCTCGAGGCGGACGATTGGCTCCTCCCGCAGGTCGATGTTGTGCCGGGCCAGCCGACGCCGCGTGTCGAGGCTGAGCCGAGCCTCGCCACCGGTACACAGCACGAGGTCAGAGCTCCACACGGTGAGTCCTAATGCCAGCCCCGAGGCGGTCTCGTCCGCACCGTATGCTGCGATCGGCTGACCCCGCCACTCCCATCCGTCGCAGTAGGGGCAGTGGTGTACACTCACACCATAGAGCTCCGGAAGGCCGCTAATGGGAGGGAGCTCATCCACCACCCCTGTGGTGAGGAGAAGCTTGCGAGACGCCATCCGGGTGCCATTGGCGCAGACGACCTTGAAACCACTGGTGCTTTTGCGGGCCTTCACGACTCTGGCGAGGCGAAGCTCGATGGTGGGGTAGCGCCGGAGCTCCTGCCGGGCGATGTCGAGGAACTCTCGCGGGGACGTGCCGTCCCGGGTCAGGTAACCGTTGATCGACCTGGACCAGCGATTACGAGGCTCACTGGTATCACAGACCAGCACGTGTCTGCAGCATCGCCCCAACATAAGGGCGGCGCTCAAGCCCGCAGCGCCGCCCCCCACAATGATGCAGTCGTAGATCACGCCCGACCGCTAGCAAATCCCGGGACCGGCACCGGCTCGCCAGCTTCCATCACCTGCTTGAACCGTCGCAGATCGTCCACGATCTGATCGGCGGGACGGTCGCCCAGGATCTGGCTGATCGCGTTGCCGGCCCCCGCCCTTCGCGTCTGATAACGCAGGATGACGCGCACTTCCGTGCCGCCATTGTGGACCGGTGAAAAGTGAACCGCTCCCCGATGGTCCAGGTCCGAGCCTGGGAGCGAGCGCCACGCAATCAGTTCGTTCTCGACCTCGTGCGTGATTTCGGCATCCCATTCCAGGCGAACCCCGCCGGGGCCCTTTACCACCCACTGGGAATGCCGATCATCCAGCACGGTGACGGACTGGAGGTGATCCATGAACCGGGGAAGATTTTCCAGGTTTCGCCAGAAACGGAACAGTTCGTCCCGTGGACGGGCGATGACTACGCTCTGCTCGATTTTGAATTCTTCGCTTCGATGGGTGCTGCCAAAAGCCGACTCCGTCGCCGCTGCCCCGCGTGCAGTATTGCGGCCGATGCTCGCGTTGACCGGGCAGCGTCCGGTGACGGCACGAGCGATCAGCCCTCCGCCCAGCGGGATGAGCCATCCCCGAAGCCGCTTCCGCCCGAGGCCCACAGCAATCAGTGCCGCGCCGGCAATCCCCGAAATCCAGCGCTCGGCAGGCCCGACATTGATGCCGGACTCGGCCGCCGCGGGACGCCGCAGGTTTTCCCATTGCTCGTCGGTAGCAGCCCCGTCTTGAATAGACGTCATCGTCATTTCCCTTCCTCGATCTCGCGCCCGTGCTCGTCGTCATCCACTTGCGTGCTCACTTGATCCCGCTGCTCCGGCTCCGCCACCTCGGCACGCGGGTCTTCGAACTCGAGCTCGGCCGGGAGTTCATCTGTTGAGTCGGGGTGCTCCAATGCGAAGCGCCGGCGCTCATCCTCCGTCATGGTCGCGAACTCGCGACCCAGGTTCTTGGCCATGGGTATCACTCCGAGAAGTGCCCTCGAGCAGCGCCTTGAGGCGGCCGAGGTCCTCATTCAGTTTGGCTCGCGGGTCGGCCCCCAGTAGCTCTGCGACCGCCTGACCGGCACCGCCGATTGGCGGGTTGTAGCAGAACCGGAGGTCTACCCGGGTGCCGTTGCTTTCCGGGCGAAAGCGGATGACCCCCGCATTATCCAGCATTGATCCCGGCTCGCTCCGCCACGCGATCCGCTCGTTGGGTATCTGTTCCGTCAGAATCGCGTCCCATTCGATCGGCGCGCCGCCCGGGCCACTCACCAGCCAATGGGAACGGCCGCCGCCGAGATCCTGGATCTCGCGGATGTTCGACATGAACAGGGGAAAGTTGTGGTAATTGGTCCAGAAGGCGTAGACTTGCTCGACCGGGGCCTCGATATGAATGGTCTTCTGGATATCGACCGTCCGGCGCCGGTCACGGTGCGTCTGCCCGACGCGGGGACGCGTCTCCCGCACGCTGCTGGCCAATAACCCCGCCCCCACCGCGCGGAAAGCGCTGGCGAGAGGGCCCCGACGGGTGAGACCGTAGAGTGCCAGTATGCCGCCGGCGATACCGACCAGCACATCTGACGCCCCACGCGAATGCGGATCCTGATTGCCGCGGAGATTAGCCGCCTCCAGGCCTATGATATCACCCAGCCGGGAGCCGTAGCGCTGGGTGATGGCAGCCTCACGACGCAACCGAAGTCGCTCGGTGCGATCCGGTGCGGGACGGCCCCCCGACTCGGCGCCCATCATCTCATCCAGCGCCTGCTCAATACGTTCCCGTGCTCGGACCCGCCGCAGATCGCCTTTTTCCGGATCCAGGAAATAGACCAATCCTGCACCAACAGCCACGCCGCTGAGAAACCCTCTGGTCCGCATATGGTCGGTTCCAATCGTCTGTAGGTGCCCCTGCCGGGCCAGTGGAGCTGGCAGAGGGCGGATGTCGAAAGCTGGGATTCGGCGGACTCAATTCCGTGACCGGCCTCACACCGATATCCCACGCTACAGTGGCCTCCCCCAAGCGCAAGTGACCGGCGTCTGGCGGCCGTCGGCACGGGGCTTAGCTTACGGCTGGGATCTTCGTTGCTCCTGGGTCGCTCTGGAAGGGACGAAGGTAGGAGGCTGACATGACGGCGACACAGAGCACGGCCGGAAAGGACACCCTTCGGCTCACCAGCTCGGCTTTCCAGCAGGGCGACGTCATCCCGGTTCAATTCACTTGCGAAGGGGATGATCTGTCACCCCCGCTCGATTGGAGCGGCGCTCCACTGGAAACTCGGAGCTTCGCGCTCATCTGCGATGATCCGGATGCTCCTCGCGGCGTTTGGGTGCACTGGCTGCTGTACAACCTACCCAGCGATGCCGTTCGCCTCGAAGCCGGCGTACCCATCGGCCCGGAGCTTCCTTCGGGTGCCCGTCAGGGGCTGAACGACTCGGGCGATCTGGGCTACGGAGGTCCATGCCCGCCTCCGGGGTATCCCCATCGCTACTTCTTCCGGCTGCACGCACTGGATTCCATGCTTGGTCTTCCCCCCGGACTCCATCGCGCCGACCTGGAGAAGGCCATGTCGGGGCACATCCTGGCGCGGGGAAGCTTGATGGGGACGTTTCAGCGGCATAGGAAGCAGTGAGCAGGAAGCAGTGAGCTGGAAGCAGTGAAGGATCTACTTTGGAATGGATCCCTCACTGCGTTTCGGGATGAGGAGTCAGTCGGGCCTTCATTCTTCGCAACACTTCGTGCGACTTACTCCTCACTCCTCACTCCTCACTGCATCCTGCCCCCTTCATGCCCTCCTTCATCTGCACCACCTGCGGCACCCAGTACCCGGAATCGGCCCAGCCACCGGAGCAGTGCGTCATCTGCACTGAAGAGCGGCAATACATCGGGTGGCAGGGTCAACTCTGGACGACCTTGGAGGAACTGCGACGCGATCATCACAACCGGGTCGTGCCCGAGGGTTCGGGTCTGGTAGGAGTCGGCACGGAACCCAAGTTCGCCATCGGCCAGCGTGCCTTGCATCTCCGAACGGCGGAGGGAGGTTTCCTCTGGGACTGCATTAGTCTGGTGGACGAGCCCACCGTCTCCGCGATTCGAGAGCTCGGCGGTGTGCATGCGATGGCGATCTCCCACCCGCACTACTACTCCTCCATGGTGGAGTGGAGTAGCGCATTGGGCGGCGTGCCGATCTACCTCCACGCCGCAGATGCTCAGTGGGTCGTGCGCAACGATCCCGCGATTGTCTTCTGGGACGGCCCCACCCGGGAAGTCGCGCCCGGGATCACCCTGATCCACTGCGGAGGACACTTCGCTGGGGGCACGGTGTTGCATTGGGAGGCCGGCGCTGACGGGGAGGGTGCGCTGCTAGCCGGCGATATCATCATGGTCGGGCAAGACCGCCGGACGGTAAGCTTCATGTACAGTTATCCCAACTACATTCCGCTCAACGCCGAGGCGGTGAACCGTATCGGCGCAGCGGTTGAGCCGTTCGACTTCGAGCAGATCTATGGCGCCTGGTTCGGCCAGAACGTGCTCTCCGCCGGGAAACAGGCTGTTCGCTACTCCGTCCGCCGCTACCTGCATGCCATCTCCCCCAGAGACCAGGGTTAGATGTTCGTTACTTTACCTATTCCGCATTTTGAAAGCATCACCGGCCGATCCGTCGGCCGGCTGCTGGAGAGTGAACCATGACCGAGTCTCAGGTGAGTACCGAACGCCTGGAGCTCGTCCCGCTCGCCTGGGAAGCAATCGATGCCCTGCTTGCCGGCGATGCCGAGCGGGTTCAGGCCCTCACTGGTGCCACCTTCCGGCAGGCCGCACCACCACCCTACATGGCCGAACCCCTGCCCCTGGTGCGGGATCGGCTCCGAGAGCACCCCGACGAGGCGCTCTGGTGGAACTGGCTGATCTTGCGGAAGCAATCTCGCGAGGCTATGGGACAGGTGGCGTTCGGTGGGAGAGCCGGGCCGGATGGCAGCGTTCTTATCGGCTATGCCATGTATCCCGAGTTTGAGGGGCATGGCTTTGCCACCGAAGCAGTGGCTGCAATGATCAGCTGGGCTTTCCGGCAGCCCGGGGTGCGGGAGGTCCGGGCCCTGGCGCCGGTATGGAACACACCGGCCCTGCGCGTGGCCGAGAATGTAGGGATGCGTCCGGTCGCCTCCGACGAGGACGACGAGGTGGGCGAGGTGTTGGTGTACGCCGTTACTGCGCCAGCATCCGTCGGATCGGCCTGATCAGAAGCGCCAGCACCAGCGCCGTCCCCAGCGCAGTCACCGTCACCCAGGTGAACAGGGTCGGCAGCGGCATGGTCTCGTACACGCTCGCGGCCATGCCGGCGAGATAGCTCCCCACCGACAGCGCCAGGAACCAGACGCCCATCACCAACCCCACAATCCGAGCCGGCGCCAGCGTGCTCATCGCGCTGAGGCCCACCGGGCTCAAGCATAGCTCGCCCCACACCTCGAGCAGGTAGACCAGCACGAGCCACATCGGGCTCACCCGCACCCCGGTCGCGGCGATTCTCGAGGCACCGATCATCAGGACGAAGGCCATGCCGAGGAGCAGCAAGGCCACCGCAAACTTTGCGGTGCTGGACGGATTGCGCCTGCCCAGGCGGCCCCACAGCACAGCGAAGAGAGGTGCGAACGTGATGACGAACAGCGGTGGCAGGGACTGGTACCAGCTTGCCGGGAAGCTGTACCCCAGGATGACATTACGGGTATTCCGTTCGGCGAAAAGATTCAGGGTGGAGCCGGCCTGCTCGTAAGCCATCCAGAAGACCGTCGCGGCCGCGAACAGAACCGCGATCACGATCATCCGGCGGCGCTCGTCCCTGGTCCATTTTGCAACGATCAGGAGCCAGCCAAAGAAGACCAGGGTGACCGCGATCAGTACCCACTTGAAGTTGCGCGAGATGGCTTCGGCATCGAGCGGCACCAGGCCGGTCCCCACCAGCACCACTCCCAGGATGAGCACGGCCGCCGCGCCGAACCCGACCTGTCGTACCTGACGTTGCACCTTCGCCGCGGCCGCCGGATCACTCGGGCGAACCGGGCGGAGCCACTCGGGAGAGAGATTCTTGCCGCCCATGACGTACTGCACCAGCCCCAGGAACATCCCCACAGCGGCCGCACCGAAGCCCCAATGCCAGGAGGCAGTCGCGTCGAATCCCATCGAGCTCAGGATCCCTTGGAACGACTCGCTCTGCGCCAGCCACCCCGTAATCAAGGGGGCGATGAACGCGCCGGTGTTGATCCCCATGTAGTAGATCGAATACCCCGAGTCGCGGCGCAGGTCGTCCGGAGTGTACAGCGTGCCCACCAGGGCGCTGATGTTCCCCTTGAGCAAGCCGGTTCCGGTCGCGATGAGGCACAGACCCAAGTAAAACGTGGTGATCGAGGGGATGGCGAGGCAGATGTGGCCGGACATGATGATCACCCCGCCCACAAAGACGGCCGGGCGAAGGCCGAGGATCTTGTCAGCTATCCAGCCGCCCGGCAGCGAGAGCAGGTAGACCGAGCTCACATAGAGCGCGTAGATCGGCCCGGCCTTGGCGGTATCGAAACCCAATCCGCCGGCCGCGACCGGCGCGGTCATGAACAGGATGAGGAGCGCGCGCATGCCGTAATAGCTGAACCGCTCCCACATCTCCGTGAAGAAACAGGTGGCAAGCCCCTTCGGGTGCCCGAAGAAACGGGTGTCGCTTTGCTCTCGTTCTACCGGAGGCGGAACCGTGGCTGTGGCCAAGTCTGGTTCTCCATGACCGCGTGAAACGTTTTCACCTTTCCCGTTTCACGTTTCACCTTCACGTTTTACGCTTCTTCAGAATATCCTCCAGCACCACCCGATCAATCTTCCCGTCCATCCGCACCCGCACGTCGTAGTTTTCCCAGTACATGAAATTCTTGAGCGCCTCGAGGAATGCCGGCGTGGCCTTCCCTTGCTTCTGAGCCAGCCACTTCTCCTTTTGGTTTACCGGCTCCTTCATGAGAATCGGCTCCAGCTGGGCCACGATTGCCGGCGTGATCGGCATCAGGTCCCGAGGCTCGCTGGGAAAGAAGTGAAGCTTGTGGAGCGCCAGCAGCCGTTCCAGCTCGGCGATGGGATCGGGTGCATCATAGACCCGGATGTCGATGAACCGATCGTTGGCGCCGAGATAGCCGCCATTCTTTCGGACGACGAGCAGGGCCGCCGATTGCATCCCTCGCTTGTCGCCGCCACCGGCCTGGCCTGCCTGGAGCGCTGCCATGAGCCGATCGGCGAGGCTTCCAGTACTCCGCTCGAAGGTCTCCGCCAGGTTCTTCACCGTCTGATCCGACACCATGATGTTGGCTTGCGCGCTATACCCGTGACCGACGATGACCTCGCCCTTGCCTCCCGCCACGTTGCCGTGCCCAGATGGTGCCCCTACCCGGCCGCCGGCCCAGTCGAACGTTGTCCGTCCGGTGAAGCTGGCCGCGTTGCCTTTCGCGTCGACCATGCCCACCTGACGATCCTGCAGCATCGTGTCCGTTCGCATGATGATGCGCAACGCCTCCTCGGCGGTCGCACCCTCGGCGATAAGGTCGAGTCCTCGCTCGCCGTATGCAGTATTTCCCAGGCTCTGGGTGGCTACTGCCCCGACGCCGGCTCGGCCCCAGGGCACGATGCCACCCACGTTGGGGAACTTGGATTGGACGGCAACTCCCAGGTCGCCGGTAGCAGAGTCGAAGGCGACGATGCTGTACGTGTGGGCCAGCTTGAGGAAATGAGGCGGCGCGGTGGTGGGCTGCTGGGCAGCGGAGGGTGAAGGGTGAAGGGTGAAGAGTGAAAGGGAGACAGCCAAACAGGAAATGAGCCGCTTCGAAAGCGATCTCACGGAACTGGCGTGAGTGCGCTTCCTGAAGTAGGCGTCCCCTTCACCCTTCACTCTTCACCCTTCACTAGCTTCACGTCTCACCTCTCAGCTGTCACTTCTCACGGTTGTCCCGCCCCATCTTCTTCTTGAGATACGCCAACTGGGCATCGATCGTCTTCTGCAGCCGTTGTTGGTCGACCTCCTGCTGGAGCCGGTCGTCCGCATTCGGTCGAGTGCCGCCCGCAGCTTCGAGATCGCGCCAGGCGGCGTCCACCGAATTGGAGGTGCCACCCCCTGCGGCCGCTCGGTACTGGTTGGCCATCTCTTCGATCTCGCGCTGGGCCAAGGCGAGCTCGTCGTGCTGCACGGCGATTTTCCGAGCCAGGACCTCGATCCGGACACGGTGTCGCTCGGCGAATCGTTCCGCCAAGGCGACCGTCTCGGCGTCGGGAACCGCGGCGGCCAGACGTCCCCGCCGCTCGGCATCCTCGAGCTGTTTTCGCTCGGCCTCGAGCTCCCGCTCCGATGCCAGGAGCGCTTCGCGCATCGTCGTCAGGCCTACCTTCGCGTCCAGCAGCGCCTCCCGCAAACCCGCCGCGTAGCCGCGCTGATCGGACGACGTGTGCTCGCGCAGGAGCCTGTCCAGCCGCGCTTTCAGGCCATCGAACACGGCGGCCGAAAACCTGTCATCTATGACACCTCTGGAGACACGCCGGTCGGGAGAGCGCCGGATGGCCACCGATCGGAGGCCGATGCTCATGCGAGCCACAATGTTAGGAGCGTGATGGATGAGGGTCAAGCGAGTCGGCGCTGGCAACGGGCACCGGCTCTTCCCAGCGCTACCGCCCCGGGCTACAGTACCAGGACCTTCGTCCGGTAGACCGCGGGAGACGATGCCGACATCCACCTGTACCATGTGCGCTGAGCTCGCTGGACCCATCGTCCCTCCCGGCGGGGTTATCCATGAAGACGAGTTCTGGATCGTGAGCCACCACAGCGGCCCCTACACCGATCCAGGCGAGTTGATGGTGAAATGCCGCCGGCACACCGAGTCGGTCGCCGAGCTCAACCAGCCCGAAGCTGCGGCCCTAGGGCCCATCCTGCGTGCAGCGGTGACTGCCATCGAACACGTCGTTCGCCCCGAGCGGGTCTATGTGGCCAGCTACGGTGAGCGACAGCGGCATTTGCACTTCTTTCTCCTCCCTCGAACCGCGAACCTTCCAGCCGGGCATATCATCTCGGACGTCTATCGACGCGGTCGCACCATGCTGCGCCGCTGGGGCGTGGCCCGGAATCCGACGTCCGCTGCCCGGGCCGAAGTTGCCGGACTCATCCGGGAAGATCCTGTATGGAAGACGTTGAGCACCTGATCGTCGGTGCCGGCCCGGCCGGACTGCGAGCCGCCCAGGTGCTGGCGGAGGCCGGCCGGGAAGTGCTGGTGCTGGAGAAACGGCCCGAGATCGGCCCCAAGACCTGCGCCGGCGGGCTCACCGTCAAGACTATGGATCGGCTGGAGCAGCTCGGGCTTCCTCGCGACGTTGCACTCCGGAGCCTGGGTCATGTCGCGTTCAGCGGAAGCCGTGCGGTAGCGCTGGATCAAGAGCTCACGGTGGTGTACACCATGCCCCGTCGCCAGCTGGGTCAGTATCAGCTGACCTGGTGCCGCAACGCCGGGGCCGAGGTGTGCGCCGGAGTGCCGGTCCGCGACATCAACCTCCCCGGGCGGACGGTCGCCTGCCATGGGCGACGCATTCGCTGGCGCCACCTCATCGGGGCCGATGGAGCAGACTCGGGCGTGCGACGTGCGCTAGGCTTGCCGTCGCCGCGAGCCTATTTCGCGGCGGAGTACAACGTTCCCGGGGTGCGAGTCGAGCCCTTGAGGGTGGAATGCGATCCCGCCGCCCTCAAGAACGGTTACTTCTGGGTATTTCCGCACGCTGCCTATACCTCGATCGGAGTCGTCGCGCCCAAGCATCTGGTCGCGCCGTCCGCGCTCCGCCGTTACCTGGAGCGCCGACTGGACGCCCTGGGTGTCTCTCCAGGCGCGGCACCATTTGAAGGCGCCACTCTGGAAGTGGACTTCCACGGATTTCATTTCGACGGTCAGGTTCACCTCGTGGGAGACGCCGCCGGTGTCCCCTCCTCGCTCACCGCCGAGGGCATCTATGCGGCGCTGATAACCGGTGAGGAAGTGGCACGAAGCATTCTGGACCCGTCCTACCTGACCGCAGCCAGTAACAGCTGGCTTCAGGTCAAACGCCGTCATGATCGGCTCGCTCGTTTCATGTCCTGGCGGGCGGGCCGGGTCGCTGCGTTCCCTGCCCTGGCCGCGCTCGCCTGGCTGCGACCGGCTCGGCGAACAATGGCGGAGTGGTTTCTCGCCGGCTGACCTCGATCATGGACCTGGAGTCTCGCTTCGAAAAATTGTGGAGACGCCTGGGCGCTGCCGGTGATGGTCGCGGGGCATTCACTCGGCTGATGACCGCGTACGCCGAACCCCATCGCGCCTATCACACGGCCGAGCACATCGCCGACTGCCTGGCTCAGCTGGATGCCGCGCCCGGAAGCCCGACAGAGCGCGAGCTAGTCGAGGGTGCGATCTGGTTTCATGATGTGGTGTACAACCCGCGCGCCGGCGACAACGAGGCCGAAAGCGCCGCCTGGGCTACCACTACCCTCTCCGGCGCGGGTGTCGCGCTGCCCACCATCGACTCCCTCCGCCGATTGATCCTTCTTACCCGTCATGTCGAGCCGCCCCAAGACGACGCGGGCAGGCTGCTCTGCGATATCGATCTCTCGATCCTGGGAAGATCGTCGGATGAGTTCGATCTGTTCGAACGGCGCATTCGCTCCGAATACGATTGGGTGCCGGAACCGCTCTATCGACAGGGTCGTGCCCGGGTTCTTTCTCGGTTTCTCGCCCGCGATCCCCTGTATCAGACCAACCACTTCCACCGGCGATACGAGACGGCAGCGCGTAACAATCTTGTCAGGGCTATCGCTCGGCTGGCTGATGGCGTGGCACCTTGAGACGGATGTGATCCAGGTCACGTCGGGGGAAACGGCACCCGAATTAGGTTCGCCGCTTCTCAAGGGGCTCAGGGTGGGAGAGGTACTTACAAAGCCAAAGGTATCCACATGAAGCGCACGTCATGGATTCTGGGCTCGATCACCGCCATCGCGCTCACGGCATGTAGTGGGGGTCGACAAAGCACCCCAGGCACACCGGAGTCAGGCACGGCCGGCGCTACGGCCGATACCACCGGAATGGCACCCGCGCCGGCACCGACTGATACCTCCATGGGCGCCGCCGGAAGGTCCGATACTTCCATGAAGGCGACCGGCAGCGATACCGGTCTGAAGTCCGACACGGCTGCGAAGGGCAAGACCAAGAAGACCACCAGCCACGACACGAGCGGTTACAGCAAGGACAGCGCGAAGTGACCTGAACCGGGAGTGGCTCAGGCGGCCAAGTGTCGCATGAACCACTCCCGAGCCAGCCGGGCGACCACTTCGAGCGCGCCCGGCTCCTCGAAAAGGTGCGTTGCCCCAGGTACGATCTCGAGCCGAGCTTCAACCGTCAGCCTCTGCAGCGCCGCTTGATTGAGCTGCAGCACCAGCGGGTCGCGGCCGCCCACAATCAGAAGCGTAGGTGATCGCACCCGTTCCAGAGCCTCGCCTGCGAGATCCGGCCTTCCCCCACGGGAGACGACCGCCACTACGCGATCGGGCCGTTCGGCGGCGGCGACCAGCGCCGCGCCGCCTCCGGTACTCGCACCGAAGTAGCCGACCGGCAGGGCTCGTGTCGCCGGCTCCCCATTGACCCACTCGGTCGCAGCCGCCAGCCGTTCAGCGAGCAATCCGATGTCGAACCGGAGATGCCCGCTGATACTGTCCACCGATTCCTCTGACTCCGTCAGTAGATCCATGAGCAGAGTGGCGAGCCCGGCCGCCTGAAGCTGCGCCGCAACGAAGCGGTTGCGGCTACTGTGCCGGGAACTTCCGCTGCCGTGAGCAAAGATGACCACCCCCTTCGCCGGTTTTGGTATCGCCAAATCCGCGCCGAGCATCAAGCCACCGGCGGGGATCCTGACCGCAACTGACTGAGCGACCAGTGAGCCGGTCACGGGCCTACTCCGGCGCGGAAGCCGAGGATTCAGCCAGTGGCGGGGCGCTGCTGGGCTCGTAGTCTTCCCGGGTCGACCAGTCGCTTGACCCGCGGCGCGGTGGTCGCCCGATCCCGAGATTCGCCAGCGCCTGAACAACCGCACCCAGGCCAATCAGGCTCAGCACGTTGCCCAGGCCCCCATGCTTCTTCATCCCAGCAATAGCCGCGGTGCTTCCCAGCGTTCCCAACAACAGTCTGCTGGTGAGACTCAGTCTCGTCCTGCCGATTGGGGGCCGGCCCGCGCCCTGGAGGGGAGAAACTCTGGATGTGTCCTCATGGACCTCGAGCTGATTCTCCACATCGCGCACTCCCCGGACCCGGCTGATCGATCGGAGGATGGCATCCACTTCTGCTGCCGGCACTGGCCCGCGCAAAACGACTCTCCGGTTGTATACCGAGACGTCGATCGTGCCTGCACGCGACGCCACCCGACCCAAGGCGGTGCGAACTCGCTCTTGCACTTTTTCATCGCCCGCCTGATCCCGCTTCAGTCTCGCAGCCACTGCGGCAGCTGTTCCGCTGGACCGGTTTCGCAGGTCGCGAACCGTAGCCCCGGCACCCTCGCTCAACTTGCGGGACGCACGGATGCCCTTGTCACGAATGAGGGACCGCCGCCGGGCACCTCGATCGGGATCCAGCACATACATGGCGCTGGCGCCCAAGAGGACGCCGCTCAGCAGTTTTCCTGACCCTTTCATATATCTAGCCTCCTCGGGCGATTGGCTCCCGTTGCTCGCTCACCTGCTCCTCCGCGGCCTTGCGAAGGAGAACCCGGACCTCGTCGTCAGTGGTCTGGGAGAAGTCATCATACCAGGCACCGACAGCGACAAACGGCTCGGGAGAGAGCGCGCAGACTACGTCATCCGCAACGGCGCCGAGTGCCTCGCAGGTCTCAGGTGGAGCAACCGGCACGGCTACCACCAACCACTCCGGACCTTGAGTTCGGAGCGCGGCCGCGGCGGCTCGCATCGTGGCTCCGGTTGCAAGTCCGTCATCCACCAGAATCACCACCCGGCCGCGCACATTCGGAGGCGGTCTTCCGTCTCGATAAAGCTGCTCGCGTCGCTGCAACTCCTTCTCTTCCACGGCTGCCACCGTCGCGATCACTCGGTCAGGGATGCCCAGCATCGCGGTTACGTCCTCGCTCACGATCCGGACTCCGCCGGATGCGATGGCGCCCATCGCCAGCTCCTCGTGGCCGGGTACCCCCAGTTTGCGGACCAGGAGAACGTCCAGCGGCGCGTGCAGCGCGCGAGCGACCTCGTAGCCTACAGGGACCCCTCCACGGGGCAACGCCAGCACCAGCAGGTTGGGGCTTCCGGCGTAGGGCCTCAGCACCTCGGCCAAGCGGCGCCCAGCCTCAGTCCGGTCGCGGAATCGGGCCTGATACATCCTGGGTCTCTCCTCTCTCTCCCAAGCTGCAGCATGCTTGCCATGGACCGCAATGACAAACGCCAGCCCCAGAGAGAGATCTCCCCGTAGCTGGCATAGCTGTGGTGTCGCCGACGCATGCGCGCTTGCCCGGCTCGCACTTCGCAGACAGCCCGGGACGGGTGCATGCATACGCGCCGCAAACACACCTCGATGTGACCCTGCTCACACACTGAGTTATCGTTGGTTCATGGTGGTCTACGAGGTCACACTCGAGGTGGACCCGGCTCTCACCCAACGGCTCACCGACTATATGCGGAACAACCACATTCCGGCAATTCTTCAGACCGGGTGCTTCACCAGAATCAGCTTTCAGCGAGCCTCCTCCACCCGCTTTCGCACCTCGTACCAGGCCGAATCATCGAGCGATTTGGAGCGTTACTTGACGCTTCACGCGGAGGCGTTCCGAGCCGACTTCAAGGCTCATTTTCCAGCAGGGATAACGATCAGCCGGGAGACCTGGTCCGAAGACGCCGCCTGGGGTTGACCGATGGCCGCTGGTTGGCTGGGGCAGTATCATTCCTCAATGATTCGATCGGGGTTCCTGCTTTCGGCCTTCCTGCTAGCCGCCGCATGCGAACGTAGCGGAGGCGGACGAGCAGCATGTGGACTGGCCGCGCTCGCCGGCCCCACCGCGCTGCTTACCCAATTCAGCGTTCCTAATCAGACGCTCAGCCAGGCACCCCGACACCTTCCCGAGCGGCTCGTCGCTCGAGTAGTGGCTGGACCCGCTCTTCCCGCGGTCGTGGGACGCTCGGACTCGCTGCTCCTGATCGGCGTCGAGGGCAATATTCCGCCGGGCACTAAACCGGGGTACGGCGTGCTGGTGGCTGACGGCAAGGAGCAGGTACGCGGCGTGGTCTTGTACGAGGGTCTTGCGGTCGAGGGAGCACCCCAGATCGGGAGAGTCGCCATCGGACCCTCCACTCTGCCGCTCATCGGTATCCAGCTCGATCCCAGCAAGATCGAGGATACTCGCTGTCCCATGTTTCCCGACTCGGTCATCCAGTGAGCCTGCCCCGCATCGCGATCAGTGGGGTGGTGCGGGACTGGGACGGAGCTCCGCGCACCGGAGTGAATGCGGCGTACGTCCACTCGGTGGTCGCCGCAGGCGGTGTGCCTCTGATCCTTTCGCCTCTGATGGGGGCGCCGGTTGCGGCGAGGGCCCTGGCTGGAGTGGATGGGCTGGTGCTCACCGGTGGTGAGGACATGGACCCGGCGTGGTATGGGACCTCACCCTCTGCTCGGCTCAATCCGCCCAGTCGGGAGCGGGACGTATTCGAGCTGGCGCTATTTGCCAGCGCGCGCCAGATGGAGTTGCCCATCCTTGGGATCTGTCGCGGAATTCAGTTGGTGAATGTGGCGATGGGAGGTTCACTCTATCAGGACCTTCCCACCGAGCGCCCCGGACCCACTGACCACAATGCTGCCGGTGATCGCGCCGCACGGTCCCATGCCGTGCGGCTCACACCGGGCAGCCGCGCGGCCATGGCGCTCGGTGCGACAGACCTGAGGGTGAATTCATTCCATCACCAGGGCGTGCGAGAGCTGGCCCCGGGATTAGTGGCCACCGGCTGGAGTGAAGACGGGTTGATCGAGGCGGCGGAAAGTGGGACCGATGGTCCGTGGCTGCTCGCCGTGCAATGGCATCCTGAGGAGATGTACGCCGATGCGCGCTCCCCAGACCGCGGGTTGTTCAGGGCGTTGGTCGAACAGGCGGGCCAGGAATTAGTGCGCGCCGAACTCGCGTAGCGTGCGGTCGGCGGTGTGCACGCCGGGGAACAGCACCCGGTCACTCATGCCGTTGAGAGCGCTCCGAAGAGAGGGGAACCGTTCGGCCGCAGCCCGAAGCACTGCGGCCAGGCCGTACTCCGTGGCCAGGGCATGATCGGAGGCCATCTCGAACCCCCGCCGCCCAAGCGAGTCGTAGTAGGTCACGTCCGGACCCGCTTTGCGGAGGTGCCGCGCCGCGATATAATCGGGAAAGAGACCAGCCAGCCAGAGCGCGTAGTTGCCCAGGTGTACCATGACCTTGAAACGCCGGTCGCCACCGCTCGCCTCCAGGTCGGCCAGGATATCAATCATGTACCGGTGGCGCTGATCGTCATGCCAGTCGATACGCCACGCGCGGTCTCGCTGCCCGAAATCGAGCAGCAACGCGGCGAGGTAATCAGCGAGGTCCCGATCATCGATACCAGCACCCCGGAGAGCATGCCGAACCAGTACGTAAAAGAACAGCGCCTCCGAGGGCACCAGCATCGTCCTGACCGTGAGCAGACGCTCCAACAGATCGGGCGTATCCAGCAAGGCGTCCGGACCCTCAGTCATCAGGCGCCGCTCCAGATAAGCCCGCCGGTGGGCGGAGCCGCGGCTCAACAGCAACATCACCAGTTGCAGGTCCGCCGACGTCAGACGGCCTCGGGTATTTGCCCGAATCATGACCACCCCTCCATTGACACACCCTTCGTCATCCGCTGACTCCTCGGGATCGCTGGCGCTCCTTCGCCAGGTCACCGCGTTTGGTCAGGAACTGGCCGGTACGCTTCGCCGGGCTTCGGTGGTCGATCTTCTCGTCCGGCGGATTCGGGAGAGCTTCGCTCCGACTGAGGTCGCCCTCTCCCTGTTCGACCGCGATGCCGAAACGCTGGATTTCGTCCACGCCTGGCCGGGCGGACGCCCGGATCGTCGTCCTCTGCTGGAATTGGTAAGCCGGCGTGGAGCGATGGCGCTTCCCGACGGCCTCGCCCCCCTGCTCCAGGATGCCGGGCTTCCGTCACTCCCCGAAAGGGATGGAAGTTGGCTCCTGGCCCCCTTTGTCGCCAAAGCCAGAGTAAGCGGAGCGGTCGCAGTACGCGGTGAGGTAAACCGCTTCGGGCCGCGTGACCTGGCCCTCCTCGAGGGCCTTGTCTCCCAGGCCAGCATTGCGCTTGAAAGTGCCCGGTTGGTGGACCTCCACGACGACGGCCGCCGGTCCTGGCAGGAGGTCGTGGACGCGATCTCCCCCGCGCTCTGCATTGTGGATCGGGTGGGTCGAATCCGCCGGGCCAATCGGGCCTTTGCCGACCTAGTAAATGCGCCGCCAGCCGCGCTGATCGGCCGTCCCTGGCAGGCCTTCGTCCCGCCGGAGTGGGCCACCGATCTGCAACGTGCCTTGGACCAGCAAGGAGCGGGCCGCGAGGTCGAACTCCGCACGGGCGAGCGGACTTTTGCAGTGACCGCGGTGCCGATTAGCAGCACCGACCGGACCGCCGCCGTGCTCCTCTTCGATGATCAAACGGAGCGGCGGCGATTGCAAGACCAGCTCATCCAGTCCGAGAAAATGTCCGCCA
>UEXR01000187.1_pt1 | contig 39344 bp, 65 predicted proteins | sample 4301101 | NCBI WGS metagenome assembly UEXR01 (sample SAMEA4773180, study PRJEB27434) | metagenome | biome: 2259; feature: agricultural soil; material: soil | place: USA | collected 2014-09 | depth 0.25 m
GAAATCGGGTCGCCTCGAGTTGTTTCCGCGACGACCCGACGCCTTTCCGGATCGGCGCGGCGCGTTTCCGGATCCCCTCAGGCGGCAACAGCACTTGAATGGACCGTGCCGCGAGGGGATCATGCTTTTCCGGGACTCCGCAAGGGCCCACCGGATCGGCATCTCGCCCTACCGCATCGGCATCTCGCCGTACCGCATCGGCATCTCGCTGTACCCCATCGCCATCTCGCCGTACCGCATCGCCTTCGGGGCGTGCCGCATCGTCTTTCGGCCGATCAGCCTCGAGGTCCAGCCGCACAGCGGCACCATTTCTCCGTATAGCAACCGATTATCGCCGTGCAGCACAGCACATTAACTGCGCACCAGGGAACCACGGAAGGCACGGAACACTTTTCGACATTTCCGTATCTTTCGTGGCTCTTTTCGTGGCTTCCGTGTTTCAAGCAGCCAAACCCTCCGGCAACGCTATGAATTGGCGCACGTCAATTACGTCTGGTGTAGGTTATGCCCGCCAACACTGTGCTCCGGTCGACACACGGATCCGGGCTCATGGCACTCAAGTGAAGCGAATCTCCTGTGATCGACCAGCTATACGGGCCGGTACCACTGGTACAGAGGCTTGATTGCAGGAAATCGATCTCGGTGCCACGAACCGCGATTGCTCCGAGCGCGTGCACCGGCCCCCTGTCATTGAAGACTTCATAGTGGCTCGCAGTAAGGGTTAACAGTATCTGGTCACCATTGACCTGGGTGACCCATTGCCCTTGCAGCACAGCCGGGGCGGTGTCCCCTGCAGTGGGCGGAGGCGGAGGTGGAGGTGGCGACGGCCCCGTGGAGCTGCTGCCGCCGCAACCCCCCAGGGTCAGGGCAACCAGAGCCAAGCTTCCGAGCGTGAGCGGCAACGACCTCGAGTGCATGTCATCCCTCCCGGTTAGAGTCGCTATTGAGCAACGCGCGATCCAGCCGTAGAATCCGTCAGTCGCCCCCGCCACCCGCCCCACCGGCCAGACGCCGGGCGACAGCACTCCCCTCGACGACTGTGCGCACGCGGTGTCCCGATGAGCGACCGCGATCCCAGTCCCACCGACGTTGCCCCGCTGCTCCTAGCTTGGCAGTCGGGCGATCGCGCGGCGCTCGACCAGATGCTGCCGCTGGTCTACGACGAGCTGCACCGGCTCGCGGCCGGGTACCTGAGCCGGGAGCGGCGAGACCATACTCTCCAGCCGACAGCTCTGATCAACGAGGCCTACCTTCGGTTGGTCCGCCAACGGGAGGTGGACTGGAAGAACCGCGCACAGTTCATCGGCGTCGCTGCTGGCATCATGCGGCGCGTCCTGATGGACCACGCGCGTGACCGGCGCGCTGCCAAGCGTCCCGGAGGCCGTGAACGGGTGTCGCTCAGTCTGATCGTGGAGGGCATCGCGGCGCCCGACGTAGATCTCATCGCACTCGAAGAGGCACTTGAGGGATTGGCCGAGCGAGACGCTCGCAAGGCCCAGGTAGTCGAGCTCAGGTTCTACGGCGGGCTCACCATGGACGAGATCGCCGAGGTGTTGGAGGTGTCGCGTACCACCGTCGAGCGGGAGTGGCGCTTCGCGCGGGCCTGGCTCCACGACGCGATCGAGAGCTCCGGGGAGGCCCTCTGAGTCAGGACCGCTGGCAGCGACTGGACGCGCTGTTTCACGCCGCGCTCGGGCTCGACGGCATGGCGCGGGAGCAGTATCTGGAGGCCGCCTGCGGCGACGATCCCAGGCTCAGGGCCGAGGTCGCTCGTTTGCTCGCCGCCGACGAGCGGGTCGGCCGTTTCATCGAGCGTCCGTTGCTCGCCTCCGCGGCCGCCGATACCGATGACGCTCCGATGCCATCGGGAAGACGCATCGGACCTTACGGCATCGTGCGGGAGATCGGGCGGGGCGGAATGGGCGCTGTCTATCTCGCCGAGCGGGTCGACGGCCTGTTCGAGCAACGGGTAGCGGTGAAGCTGATCAAGCGCGGGATGGACACCGAGCTGGTGCTGCGGCAGTTTCGCTCCGAGCGCCAGATCTTGGCCTCGCTCGAGCACCCCAACATCGCGCGGCTGCTGGACGGCGGCACCACCGAGGACGGGCTCCCCTACTTCATCATGGAGTGCGTGGAGGGCCGGGCCATCAACGACTACGCCGACTCGCGTCAGTTGACCGTGAGCGAGCGGGTCCGGCTTTTCCTTCAAGTGGCCGAGGCGGTGGCGTTCGCCCACGGGCGCCGCGTCGTGCACCGGGACATCAAGCCGGGGAACATCCTGGTCACGGCGGACGGTACTCCCAAGCTGCTCGACTTCGGCATCGCGAAGGTGCTTGGTCTCGATGACGGCGAGCGGACCGGGCCGGTGACTGGCCTTCGCCTCCTCACGCCGGAATACGCTAGCCCCGAGCAGGTGCAGGGTGCCACCGCCACTGAGGTGAGTGATGTCTACTCCCTCGGCGTCGTGCTTTACGAGCTCCTCACGGGCCGTTCGCCCTATCGCCCGCGCAGCCGAGACCCGTTCGATCTCATCGAAGCAGTGCGAACCGGCGATCCGGATCGTCCGAGCCGCGTGGTTGATGAGCGGCTTCGCCGCGAGCTCCGGGGCGACCTCGACGCGATCGTGCTCACGGCGCTTCGCAAGGAGCCGGCTCGACGCTACCAATCAGTCGCGCTGCTGATGGAGGATCTGTGGCGTCACCTCGATGGCCGGCCGGTCCACGCTCGGCCGGACCGGCTGCTCTACCGGACCGGCAAGTTCGTGGGCCGAAACCGCGCCGCAGTGGTTGTCGGCATCGGTGCCGTCGCTGCGCTGGTCGCCATGGGCATCGCGACCGCACGCTCGCGCACAACAGTCTCACCCACCGGGTCGGGCCTCCTGGCGCCGCGCGACCGCATCCTCGTGGCCGACGTCATTGCTCCGGCGGGCGACTCGGAGTTGGGCGCGGCAGTGACCGAGGCAATGCGCGTTGCACTGACCGAATCGCCGGTAGTGCGGGTGCTCTCGGTGCGGCAGGTTCGCGCCACACTGGAGCAGATGGAGCGGCCCCCTGACGCGGCCCTCGTCGATTCGGTGGCGCAGGAGGTCGCCGTCCGGAATGGGGCAAAGGCGATCGTCAGCGGTCGCGTGTCACGGGTCGCGAGCCGGTATGTCATCACCGCGGAGCTGGTGCGCGCCGAAACTGGAGACCTTCTGACCGCAGCGGAGGAGACGGCGGCCGATTCGAACGACGTGATTCCCGCCGTCGGGCGGCTGACCGATCGGCTTCGCGGCCGCCTGGGCGAGTCACTCGCCAGCATCCGGCAGACGCTGCCGTTGTCGCAGGTGACGACACCGTCGCTCGAGGCGCTGCGGCTCTACACCGAGGGGTTCCGGTTGGCCACTCGCGGCGAGCGCGAGCGCGGCGCACGCCTGCTCGAGCGCGCGACGCAGCTCGACACCGGCTTCGCGTCGGCCTATCGGGCGCTGGCAACGACCTACGGGGCCATCGCGGAGAACGGCCGAGCAGCGGCGGCGATGGATCGGGCTCTGGCGCACGAGAACCGGCTGCCCTTCATCGAGCGGTATCTGATGAGAGGCGTGTACACGTCGGGCGGCCTCGGCGACCACGCGAGCGCGATGGCCATCTACCGCACGATACTCGCGCGCTACCCCGACGACATCCGCGCGCTCAACAACCTGGGGTGGGAGTACGGGAAGCTGCGCCAGTACGCGATGCAGGACAGCGTGCTCACTCACGCGGTGATAGTCGATTCGACCGTTCCGAGCGTCCAGCAGCTGCTCGTGGAGGCGAGGATCGACCATGGCGACTTCGACGGTGCCCGCCGCGCGCTCGACCGGCTGGAGCAGCGCTTTCCGGGATCTCAGGTGGCTCGCGAGGCCGAGGTCAACCTTGCCGCGGGGCGGCAGGACTGGACGGCGGCCGAGTGGAAGGCCCGCGAGCTCATCGCGGCGGAGCGGAACGATTCTCTTACTCTGCTCGATGCGTATGACAACCTGGCGGACATCCTCGCCAGCGAGGGCCGGGTTGCCGAGGCGGAGCGCATCTCGCGACAGATGCTCGCGATGGCACTGGCCGTCACGTCGCCCGGCCGATATCTCGGCGCGGCGCTCCGGCTCGCCTGGATCGACCTCCGATATCGGCACACACTGGAGGCCGCGGTGACGGCGATGGGGCGCGAGCTCCGTCGGATGCCGCTCGACAGCATCGCGGAGAGCGAGCGGCCATACTACGATCTCGCGCGCTTCTTTGGCGCCGCCGGTCAGCCGGCCCGGGCGCGCGCGCTGATCGCCCAGGCCAGAGAGTGGAAGCTGGATCGTCTACGACACAATCCGAATCGGCACTGGGCTCTTGGCATTGCCGCCCTCGCGGAGCGGCGTCTCGACGAGACCCGGACGGAGCTCCGGGCCGCAGCGGACTCGAGCGACTGCCCGATCTGCGTGCTGCCCGATCTGGCGCGGTTCTACGAGTCGGTGAGCGAGCCGGACTCCGCGATAGCAGTGTACCAGCGCTATCTCACAACGCCCTGGGAGTCGCGGTTTGAGAGCGACGCAACCGAACTGTTGCCGGTGAGCGAGCACCTGGCGCAGCTATACCTGTGGCGCGGCGACACGACGATGGCGGTGGAGACCTGCGCCGGCATGCTCCGGATCTGGCATGGAGCGGATCGGGAGCTGCAGCCCGCGCTCGCGGAGGTGCGGCGCATCGCCACGCTTAGGGGGGAGGCGGCGGGCCAATAACTACAGCCGTCCTCGATGGTGGCGACCTCCGCCTGGCTGCATCAGGAAAACGCTCCCGCCAAGGCGGCGCGCATCCGCCGGGTGTGAGACCCCGCCCAATACACTCGACTACACCGTGGGCAGCGGCGCACCGGTCCTCCCATCTCCCGCGCCGTCAGCGGGACCAGCCTCGCACACTCGGTCTCGGTTGCCGGCCGGAGCTCAGCATTGCACACCAGGCAACGGGTGAAGAGCTCGCCCGGAGGGCCGAGGCCCAACTCGGTGACGACTTGGCGGAGCTGCTCCAACGGCCGATCTGCCAGGATGAGCAGTGCTCGGTCTGGGCGAAGTTCCACTAGAAGTGGGCGGTCCCGGGTCAACAGGATCCGGTCCTCCCGGCGGCCCCAGTCGACCAGGGCCGGGTCATGGATGGCCGGATCGTAGGCCGTATCATATCCAAGCGTGCGAAGCCAGCGAGCCAAACGCCCGAGCATCGCATCCGCAAGAAAACGAGCTGCCATTCTCAGCTACCGGGGAGGAGCGCCTGGGGAATCAGCTCATCGCAACTGCCCGCGATGGTGCCGGGTATGGATCTCTTGCAGCTGCACGAAATCCCCGATAGGCAGGCGTCCGAAGAACGGGTGGTCGATCGTCGGTGCGCCCAGACTTGCGGCATCACCCTCGAACGCGGCCGTCGCCGCCGCCAGCCGGGTCAGCAACTGTGCCGGTGCCGCCGGAACCGGACCCGGTCGGAACACGCGCGGCGATTTGCTTCCGGGAATAAAGCGGCCGCGCCGCAGCACCGGGGCGAGCAGGAATTTTCGGATAAGAGGTCGGAGCCATCGCGGCGCCGTCATCGGTGGAGGGCTACCGTGCAGGAGGCCGCAATTGACCTCATAGGCCAGGGCGAGATGTTCCGCCACCTGGCCCGGCGACCATTTGCCCGGCGCCCGCGGTCGGCCCCATTCGGCCGGCGGCACCGCACGGGCCGCGGCGAGGAACTCCTCAACCGATTGGTGATGAGTCTGAAGCAGGGCCTCCAGATCAGCCATTATCTCTTCCCCAGCTGGCGTCGCTCGGGCTTTGCCTCTGCGGCACGCTTGGTCCACTGCCACAGACCCTCGGTCACGGCTGAGGGGAGTCGGTAGCCCAGCGCCCGTGCCACCAGCACAATCTGGCCGCGGTGGTGCGCCTCGTGCGCCACGAAATAGGCCAGCACGTGTCCCACATCGAGGGGAAGATTGCGCCAGATGTAGGTCGATGCCGCCGGAATGGTGCCGCCTTGCTCGCAGCCGACGACGAGGAGGCGCAGAATGCCCCGGGCGCTCCGCTCCAATGCGGGCATCAGTTCCTTGCGCCCGACCCGCCTCCGGTCGACGCTGCGGGGCACGGGGATCCCCAGTTCCTGGCCAAGAGTCTTGATCCACATGCAACGGGAATTGTGCAGGTGACCGGCGATCATGCGGATGGTGCGACGGGGCGCGCCGGGGACAGCACAGTCCCACAGCTCCGTCGGCAGGTGCTCCACCAGGTAGACCGTCAGCCGATTGCTCGTCCGCCAGGTGTCGAGGATCGTATCCCGAAGATCCGGAATCACACTAGCCATCAGCTTCTCCGGTACACATCGGTGCTCAGGTATTTGAGCCCGGAGTCGGCCATCAAGGTGACCACTTTGGCCCCCGACCCCAAGCGTTCCGCTACTTGTATGGCAGCGACGACATTCGCGCCGGAGGAGGTCCCTGCAAAGAGGGCCTCCTCACGCGCAATACGCCGCGTCATCTCCTTGGCGTCCTCCGTTCCGACTGGGAGGATCTCGTCTACCAGGCTTGGCTCCCAAAGAGGAGGAGTGTAGCCAATCCCTACTCCCTCGATTTTGTGGGGGCCTGCATCACCTCCCAGCAACACCGAGGATTCGGCGGGTTCGACGACGACTATCTTGACGCTCGGCTTATACCGCTTCAACACGGTAGCGACTCCACGCGATGAAGCTCCCGTCCCCACGCAGTGAACGAAGGCGTCGATCTCTCCCTGCGTTTGCCGCCAGATTTCTTCGCCGAGGGAGAAGTAGCCGGTAATGCTGTCATGATTGTTGAGCTGGTCGGTCCAGTAGGTCTGAGGTGCCTGGCTCAACCGGCGCGCCGTGTCGATCATGTCGAGGATGAGCTTCTTGGTGGTGCGGCCTCCCTCGCTCGGAACCAGCGTCAGCTCCGCACCCAAGGCGGCCATGTGATCGCGTTTCTCCTGGCTGAAGGCATCGGAGGTGACAATCCGGATGCGGTATCCCTTGGCCGCGCAGACCATGGCCAGCGAGGTCCCGGTGCTGCCCCCAGTGTATTCGATGACGCTGTACCCGGCCTTCAGTCGGCCATCCTCCTCCGCCCGCCCAATCACCGCCTGCGCCATTCGATCTTTCAGGCTGCCAGTCGGGTTCTCCCATTCGAGCTTGGCGAAGATATCGGCGCAATTTGGCGGCACGACTTTGCGAAGCTGAACCATTGACGTGTTGCCGATGGCGCGCAGGACTTCCATGATCTTACCTGCGCCAGCCGACGGCCCTAAGCCAGGCATCCATCTCTCGCTGGCGCGCGCCCCAGTCCCCCGGCGGCCGCTCGGCGCTTTGAGCCATCGCTTTACGCCGAGCCGCCAGGTCGGCCCCGAGGGGCCCCAGCCCGACGCCCTGCCGGCGCAGGTCGACCCCGTCCGGGTCCTCGATCGGCAGCGGGCTCAGCTCACCCCTTTCATCCCAATCGAACTGCGTGCCGTAACGCTGCGCGCGCCCCTCGCAGGTGCGGATCCGATCCTCCAGCATCGCGGGATGGGCCCGTGGCACGTCACCGCGTTGCGCGGCAGCCTGCAAAGCCTCGAGTGCGGTGCGCTGCAACTGAGGCTGGGCGATCGCGTGCTGAGCAATGATCCAAGCAGCTTCGGCACCGTCTGCACCAACCTGCAGCTCTCCCGGCCATCCGCAGGCAGCAATGATCGCGGCGAGTCGAGCGGCGTTAGCATCGTGCACGGCCTGCATGCGGGGATGATAGCCATCAAAGAGCGAACCGTCGGCGGCCAGGTCTGACCGGAGGGCGAGGTCGCGCGCAGCCATCGCGAGCAGCTCATTTCTCAGGTCGGGCCAGTCCATGTCGTGGATGGGTAAAGTGCCTGCCATAGGTGCCGCCTAGCCGCCGCGGTCAGCTTTGCTCTGTCCCCGTTGGGATCTCTCCTTGGCGGTGGTGGCGCTTGCATTTGGGGGTGACGGCCTCTTTGAGGGCGTCGGGTGACGCCTCCATCCAACCTTCGGCTTCCTCCGGCACCGACCACCAGTCCGGCGGCGGCGCTGCTTCACTGAGCTGCAGCCGCGCGAGCTCGCCCGGCGTGAGGATCTCTATGGCCTTGGGATCGTAGCTTACCGCGACTTCAATAGTCCAGCACCCGTCGCTCGAGAGCTGCACCCGACCCGGTTCCCAGGCTCGGCCAAGGCGCGGGGCGACCACTCGGACCCGCGATCCGCTCGACAACCCCGGCGGCAACTCCCAAGGAGGTGGAGAGGCACAGCCCCAAGCGTGAAGCACCAGCGCCAATCCCCCGGCCAGCCCCGCGCGTAGCCGCATCTCACAGCGAGTCGACTGGGATGAGCGCCTCGAACGGCTCGTAGACAAACTTGAAGCTCTCCGGCGTGAGCAGCCACCGACGCGCGAGAAGCGCCCTCACCGCCCGGCGCCCGGCCTCCTTCATCTCAGGTGCGAGGTCCATCGCTCGAATCTCGCCGTCAAGCTCGGCGGCAACCGCCAGCCGGCGCTCTCGCCCGGGTGCCGGGGCGTTTCCCAGTGCGGATTCCACATTGGTCCAGGCGCTAAGATACGGATCCACGTCCAGCAGAGGCGGCAGTGCCGGCCTTCTGAAGGCTTTGGGGAGGCCGGCCAACCGCTCAAGGAAACGGCGGGCGGCACTGATATCATCGGCTTCGTGTGCTCGACTCACCGTATCCAGACCTCTGCGGAGGGACGAAACCTGGTTGTCGGTCCACGCGCTGTCAGGCAACTGGGAAGCCAACCGTCGGGTTTCTCCGACACCGAGGGCGATGCGCCGGTGCTTGGCTGCGCCGGCTGGCCAAGGAGCGGATCCGGTCGGAGGTTCGGCATCGTCGATGGGAGCAAGAGCACTCGATCCCCATCGAGAAGGATGTCCCCGAGACCTCACTAATCGAGGAGCCCTCCATGCTGGGCGAGGCACACGCATGCGCCTTCCTGCGGCAGCGTCTGGTCGAGAGTGGCTGCAGAATCGGTGCGGCGAGGACTGAGCACTAATTAGCCGTCACCGGCCAGCCTTGGCCAGCCAATAACTGTCGAGTGCCTGCTCGATACTCCGTCGCGAAAACTCCGGCTCCTCCCCCGCCAGCCTGAATCGCAGGTAGGCCACGATGGCAGCGGCCTCCTCGAAGGTGAAGCCGGCGAAGTGCTCCTGCTGAACCTCCCACCACGTCGTTGCTCGCGCGCCCGGAACATTCACGGGTTTGGCCCGGGTTTCCTCGTCCAATCCGTAATACAGATAGAACAACGGGTCGGTGTAGACCAGCTGTCCATCCAGATCCGCGATCAAGTAGGCGGGCAGATAAAACCGAAAGGCGCCGGCGGAGAAAAAGCTCAGCGCGCAGGGAGAGGCGGCGCCTGCCTTGTCCACGAAGTCCGCAGTGAGCTCGCGCCAATCGTCTTTTCCGCGAAACAGCTCAACCACCTCGTCCGGCTCGTCTCCCACACTCCGCACCAGCGCATGATCACCCGGGTAGGGCGTATCCGCAAAGGCGCGGCGAATCTGGCCCTTGATCGCTTCGGCAGTCACTACTTCGTTCACTGGCGCGCCAGGAAGCCGATGAGTTTTTGGTAGATTGCCAAGGCTCCAGGCAGATCATAGTTCCCTAGCACGATCACGGTATAGCTGCCGTCCAGGAACCAGCCCAACTCCGAGCTGATCCCGGATCCTGGCCCGCCGCCTCCATGGCCGCGCACCTGCTTTCCGCCGACCTGCTGTGACTGAAACCCATATCCGTACCAGGCGCCTTCGGCGTGCGGCGCCAGAAGCGTGTTTACCAAGCCTGGGCGGATAGCCGATGGCGCCGGAGGGCCCGTACGAAACCTCAGCAGATCTCCTGTGGTGGAGTAGCCGCCCCCGGCTGCGCTGCCTTTCCATTGGAGGAAGATCCAGTTGGGGCGGCGGGGGCCGGTGCCCAGCGGATCATCCTCGTAGCGGGCGTACCCCACGGCGAGATTGGGTACCATGTCGTCGATGGCGTAGGAGTCCGTGTGGGACATGCCCAATGGCTGGAAGATTCGCTTCTGCACATAATCGAAGTAGTTCATGCCGGTGAGCTTTTCTATGACCGCACCGAGCACGACATAGCCCTCGTTGCTATAGGCCGATCGGGTGCTGGGCGGAAAGAATAGCGGCTCGGAAGCGAATAGCGGGAAGTAATCGGAGGACACATGATACCGCTTCCGCCGGTCGAAGCCCGGCCGGTCGAACAGCATGCCGAGGCCGGCACTGTGGCTCAGGAGCTCGGCGATGGTGATGGTCCGCGCCGCTTGCTGGTTGGGATAATCGGGGAGAATCGCGTCCAGCGTGTCCTCCAGGTTGAGTTTCCCTGCCTCGATCAGCTGGGCAATGGCCACCGCGGTGAACATCTTGTTCATCGAGGCCAGATTGAAGTTGGTCTCCAGCCGGTTCGGGATTCTCCAGCTCGGGTCTGCCAGGCCATAGGCGCGATGGAAGAGGACGCGCTCGCCTTTCGCCACCAGCACGACTCCCGAGAACTCGTCCCGTCGCGCGGCTGCGCCAACTCGCCGATCGATCTCCTGAACCACCCCCGTTTCCGACAGATGCTGCTTGGGCCAGTCGTCGGCCCGCTCGACGGCCGGGTCTCGCAGCGGTACCGCGCCGCAATCGCCGAGCCGATCCGGCTGGCGGACATCGGCAAAAGCATAGATCCGAGCCCAGTGGTTACCTCGGCGGGTCCTCACCTGGATCTCGAGCGGATTGTCCCCCACCGCCTCGAGCACATCCAAGCCGCCGCTCTCCTGGTATATCCGGCCCAGCCATGCGGTACGATCGGCTGTGGACGTTCCCTTAATCGCGGCCTCCGAGACGTGGCTGAGTATGAAATTGGTTTGGGCCGCGCTATTCCCGCTGTTGATGATCTGGATCAGCTCCTCACCCAGCCTGCCTATGGGAGTATCGGGAAACGCGGCGGCGTGATCGGCGCGGCGTGGAGGGGTCTGAGCGGAAAGGCAGGGGCCAAACAAGGCGCAGGCGGCCAGGATCAGCGCACTGCAAAGGGCGGATCTCACTTGCCTGGTACCGGGGCTCGGCGCCGCTGCGCTTCCAGCCAGTCCACCGCCTCCGGCTCGGTCCGGAACACTCCCGTTGAGGTGAAGTACCGCTCCGCAAACACCTCGAATATCCGGGCCATCCCAAAGAGCGGCGGCCTGGAAGCGACAATGGCACAGATACCGAACTGGATCTGAGGCCGGAGGTGCGCAATATCACTGGTCACCGTCCGCAGCTGGCCACTCTCCGGCAGCGTGCTCATCTCACTCAGATCCAGCAACACATCCAGCCGCGGAGGGCAGTCCTTATCCTGGCTCAGGGTGACGAAATGCTGGCGGACCTCCTCGAGGACAACCGCCCCGGTGCAGCGAGTGTGGATGAGCTGCTTGGAGCCGTCGATTCGGTACGTGACAGGCATCGCCCTCTCCGCCTCACAGCCAGCCCAGCATCCGGGAATGGATGAAGCCCCAGACCACCATAATCAGGAGAAACGCGACCACAGCGAGGAAGCCAAAGGTCGACTCGCTGGGAGGAAAGAGATGGATGAAGTTCATCCCGTAGATGCTGGCCACGAAGTTCGGAACCATGATGATGACAGTGATCGCGGTCAGCCGTTGCATGATCAGTCCCAGCCGGTTGAACGCGGAGAAAACGTGTACGTCGAGCGCGGCGGCCAGGAGGTCACGATAGGTGTCCAGTTCCGCTAGAACATGGTCCGCGTGGTCCTGGACATCCGCAAAGTACGGTCGTAGACCCTCCGGGACCGTTCCTTCGCGGCGGAGCACCTCGGCGAGGACATGGCTGGTCGGAGCCAGAAGCCTGGGCACCAGGAGCAGCTCCTTCCGAAGCCGGAAGAGGTCCACTGCCCCGCCTTGCGCACCCGTCAAGATCGCCTCCTCGATCCCTTCGATCCGCTCGCGCACCCGGTCTTGGACCTTGAAGTAGCCGTCCACCAGGCTCTCGAACAGGGTATATGCCAGGCACGCGATCCCGTGCACCTGGTGCTTCTCATGCCGTTCCCAACGGCGTCGGGCTTCCGCAATCGTGTCAAGCACCGCGGGGGCCCTCCGATGGATCGTGACCAGATAGTTCTCTCCCCAGAACAGGTTGAGCTCTCGCGGCAAGATCGAGTCGCCAGACCGCTCCACGGCATAGACGACCATGAAGAAGTAGCCGGAGTAGGCGTCGCACCGGGGACGTTCGTGGGCTCTGGTCACATCTTCCAGCGCCAATTCATGGAAGCAGAAGACCTGCCGGAGCAGAGCCACGTCCTCGGGGCCGGGGTCGCTGACGTCGAGCCACAACTGATTTCCCGAGTCAGCCAAGAGCTCGCCCAGTCGGTCCACAGGGACTTCGGTCGGCGAGCCACGATCGCGTGGGTCGAGGATGAGTCGCATGGTACCCATCGTGCCTCCTCTGGTCACGGATGTCAGCGCGTCATGCCCATGAAATGCTGCGAACGGCCGCCAGTGCACCCGCGGCACCCGCAATCAGCAGCCCGTCGATCAGCCATACCCGGAGCCCGCCGACCGGATCGAGTCTCGCTATTCGGGCGATGATGCCGACCAGCGCGACCGCCAACTGCAGCGGCACGAACGCCAGGACGGCAAATCCGAAGATGTATGGGTCCGCCTGCCACGCAATCGGGTAACCCACGGCCAGGAGAGCCGAAAGGGTTGCCGCGGTCCAGCGGCGCACCGCGAGGATGAGGGTGACGGGTGGCCGAGGCAACCGGCGGCTCGCTAGATACGCTCTACCCAGCGAGCGCGCCAGTCGGGGGCCGGAAACGGCTTCGACCAGTAGGCCGTCTCCTTTGCGATCCGGCCGTCCCGCATCTCCAGAATGAAAATCGCCTGATACGGATCCCCATCGCCGTAGTCCAGATTCGCCTCCAGCACCCAGACGTCGCCGCTCCCCGTGAGGCGACGCGGGGTCACCGAGGGCAGCGACGGGAACCGACTGTAGACCTCGCGGCGGTTCTTCTCCCCTCGGATGCGTTCGCCCGACTGGGGCCACTCCATGACCACGTCGCTGGTAAACACTCGGTCAAGCGCCTCGAGGTCCCGGGCATTGATCGCAGCCACCAGGGCCTCGATCGTGGCGCGGTTGCTTGACTCACTCATCCGAACTTTCCTCCAAACGGAGCCTGTGCAACAGGCGGTGGAGCACCGGCGAGAGGATGACCCCTGCACTCAGAAGGAACATCAGGCCTGCGTAGAGGGCAAAGAACGCGGCAAAGAGACGTCCGCCAACACAGGGGTTGTTCCGATCGGGGCAGACGTCGCCCACCTGCCCCATGCCGCCCAACAGCATCGCGGCGTTGAGAAGCGCGGTCAGCGGATCCTGGCCGGCGATGAGGGTGTACCCGGCGGTGCCGATTGCCAGTGAGAACCCAATCACGATGAGAGCCACGTTGAGGTTGCGTTGGAGCCTACGGCGAAATTTTGGCCAGGCTAGGAGCGGCTCTTCATGGGACTCGTACATCCGGACCTCCTTCGTCACTCACTGCGTCGTCGTGACCAGAGGGGCCAGTGCTGCCGCACTCCGGTGATCGCTACTCTGGACCAAAGCCAGCCATATCCGACTGCCAGCAGCCCCAGAATCACAGGCAGCGCCGCAGGCCGGAACCACACCCCGATCACGATCGCGGCGAGTCCTGTACTCAGCCAGACACCCGCCAAGCACGCCGCGACGAAGCGGCCGCCCGGGCCGAGATCACCCCGACGGCACGGTTTGCGTTCCGCCACGAACGCGCCCTTTCAACCAGTAGATCGCGCTTCCGGCAGCCAGCACCGCACCGACCGCCAGAAATTCCAATCGGGTACTTTGTGCGACTAACCAAAGCAAGCCCGGGATCGCCAGCAATGGAGCGAACGAGCGGACCAAGACCCATGCTGCGGCGCAGCAGCCGAGGTACAGCAAGACAATGGTGAGGGTGGCAATCGGTGCCAGGAAGGTAAAGGTCCCCGTCATGGCGAGCCCGGCGGCGATCACAGTGTGCCCCAGCACCGCGACGTGAGGGGCGCGGGTGACCGGGTGCACGGCGGCGAGCGGCCTGGGGAGAAGACCGTCCCGTCCGAAGGCAAACAGAATCCGCGAGCTCCCGAGCATGTCCCCGCCCAGATAGCCGAACATCGAGATCGCACCGGTGGCCAGCAGGAGCGCGCGTCCCCCCGGTCCGATCTTGGCCAGCGCGTCGGCCAGAGGCGCCTGGGAGCCGGCAAGGCTGCTGCCCAGCACCCCCTGCGCGACGAGGTGGATGGTGAGGTACAGGAGCACCACAAGAATGAGTGCGCCGGCGAGGGCGCGGGGCACGGTGCGAGCCGGATCGCGGATCTCTCCACCGGCGCAGACCGGCACCTCCATCCCGGCCAAGGCAAAGATCACCAGGACGGTTGCTCGACCCAGACCGCTCCCGCCCGAGGGCCAGCTCCACTCGAGGTTGTCGCTCTGGACGAAGCGGACCGCGAGCACCACAAACAGCACCAGGCCGGAGAACTTGGCCGCTGCGGTCAGCGTGGCGAGTCCGGTTCCGGCTCTCACTCCCCGCACATTGATCATCGCCAGGACCGCAAACAGGAGCACCAGAGCAGACCCGCGGGCAAGTGGGGCCTTGAGCAGCGGGGCAACGGTACTCAAGGTGTCGACCAGCGCGGCGGCGACCGCACCACTTGCGAATGCAGCGGCAAGCCAGGTCAGCAGCCCCGCCAGGTATCCGGCGAAGCTGCCGAAGGCATCCTCAACGTATGCGTAGGGACCCCCGCTCCGAACCGTCCTGCGCCCCACCTGGGCGAAGGCAATAGTCACCAGGGCCATCACCAAGGTGCCGGTCAGGTACGCCCAGGGAGCGGCAGTGCCGACCTCGCGGGCGAGCGCGGCCGGGAGGACGAAGATGCTGCCGCCCACGACGATGTTAATGATGCTGGCGCCCAGGCCCACTGGTCCGATTGCACGGAGCAGGCCCTCGTCCTCCGAGTCAGGCACCACCCAAGTGCCGCTCCATCTCGGCGTCCATCTGCTTGCGCAGCTCTCCCAGTCGTCCGGCGTAGGCTTGCAAGGCGTGATCCATCTCGTCGCGCGGCTGCCATGGTGGTACGGCCTGGGGTCGCCCATCGGCATCGAGCGCCACGAAGACGATCACGCAATGCCCGGTTCGCCGGCGCTCAGAGCGCTTGGGGTCGCGAGCATAGACGTCGACCGCGACGTCCATACTGGTCCGCCCGGTGCGTATGATGAGAGCTCGTAGCTCGACCAGCTCCCCCACATGTATCGGGGCCAGGAAGTGGAGCCCGCCTAAATAGACGGTCACGCAGTAGGTGCCGGTCCATCCGGCGGCGCAGGTATAGCCCGCCTGGTCGATCCACTTCATCACCGCGCCGCCATGCACTTTCCCGCCGAAGTTGACATCGCCCGGCTCAGCCAGGAAGCGCAGCATCACCTCGCGCTGACGTTCCACCTGATTCCTCCGTTGCTACCGAGAACGGGTGAGGCTATCAGCTCGGCTGGCCAGGACTGCCGCGGCAGGCTCCAGCAATTTCTTCCGCACCGAGTCCGGCTTGGCAGCTCGTGCTGGGGGAAATCGGCCGGCCAGGGTCCAGCAGGTTGTGGCGGAGCGAAAGGAACAATCGGGCCCGGTACGTGGGGCACTCGAGGCCGACTGAGTTGTGGCAGCGCAGCCGCAGACCAGAGCCGTGCCGGCTACTCTCAGGACGAGCGCGTGAGGTAGACGCATTGGTCAGTTGCTTCCGGATCTCTCCGAGTAACCTGCGTGGAGTTGCCCACCGCGCACGGTCGCGCCGATCACGATTGCCGCGCTCACCAGCACCAGATTCTTGATGATGTACTGCCCCTCAAGCGTCGGAGCGTACGGAAATGCCCTGAACGTCTCGCTGGGAAAGAGGAACAGCGGCATCATCGTGCCCGGCATCTGGACGAACAGAAGCAGAAGAGTCACCCGAAGAAAACGGCCGCTGAGCAGCCCAAACCCGATCAACGACTCCCAGGTCGCCAGGAGCGGCAGGCTGATGGCCGGACCGATAAGCCCAAAGCTGAGCCGAGTGATGGTCCGGGTGGCGAGGTCCGCCGCGGGGCTCCACGCCGGTACGAACTTGATTACACCGAACCAGAGGAACACGACACCCAGAGCCAGCCGTGTGAGCGTGACACCGTGCCGCGCCATCCAGGTGGTGAGGCGGATATCGATCGGGTCCAGGCTTTTGGGTAGGGTCATCGGTTGTGCGGCTTTCTCTTCTGGCCCACGGTCCACGGCGGCTGCGAGGACCGGGTCTTACGGGTTGCCTTCCAGCGTGAAGCCGATTTTGAGGGTCACCTGCCAGTGCGCCACCTGACCGCCCTCGATGTGGCCCCGGGTCGAGACTACCTCGAACCACCGCAGGTTCCGCACGGTCTCGGAGGCCTTGGTGATGGCATTCCTGATCGCATCCTCGACTCCTTTGGCCGAGGAACCGACGAGCTCGATGGTCTTGTAGACATGGTCCGGCATTAGACCTCCCTAGGCAGAGCGGCGAACATAAGACATGGCGGGTTTACCCAATTGACGGCGAAGGAAGCCGACCTGGCCCAGGTGATAGGAATCATGCTGTGCCAGAAATACGATCATCCCTAGCCGGGTACTGTCGCCGAGAGGGAAGCGATGCACGTTGGCTTCTTCCAGCTCGGTCCCCGTAAGCGAGCCGAGTGCAGTTTGCAGCTCTCCGCTTACCCCGAGCCAGGCGCTCCGAATCTCGTCCAGTGTTGGCCACTCCCGAATGTCGGCGATGCCTCGGGCATCGGCCAGGTAGCCCGCCAGGGGATTGGAGACGGTGCTGCCCAGTCGCGCCACCAGGAAGTGGCGAGTATCGGCCAGGTGTGACGCCAGAAAGGCGATACTGTTGCCACCTCCAGCCAGGCACTGACGAGCCTCGGACTCAGAGATGTCCTGGAGGCAGTTGAGCAGCAGATCGGTGTTGAGCTCGAACAATGCGGCCAACGGCACGACTCGTGGGTCCATAACCTTCCCCTGCGTGGCGGCTCCTCAATGGAGATAGGGCGCCTCGTTTCTCGCAATCCTCTCCAACTCGTCCTCGGTGAGCGGCAGCCGGCGGAATGCCGCCCAGGCTTCGCGGGGCCGCAGATTGCCCGCAGCCGCGGCGTCCGACCCATACAGTATGCGTTCGACTCCCACCTGGCGAATCCGTTTCACGATCAGGGCAGCGCTGGTGGCCGAGATCTTGAGGTCGGCGATGCCGGCCACGTCGAAAAAGAGCCGGCGGGTTCGAGGATCACCCTTCTGGACCGCCTCCGCCAGGACTGCCATGGCGCTATCCGCCGGCGGGTCATCGTAGCCGGGACCGGTGCCGGCCAGGTGGGCGACCTGGACCGGCACCTTGGATGCCAGTGGCAGCAGCTGATCCAGGAAGATGCCCGCCTGCGCCGCTCCGTAGGGACGCTTCCTCGAGACTGAGGCTCGCAGGTGTACGACAATCGCCATGCGATGGGCATTCGCTGCCCGAAACACTCGGCGGAGCTGCTCGAGGTGAGCGGGATTGTCCAGTTGGACGTCGGAGTTGCCGAAGTGGAGCTTGATGCCATGGCGGAGTCGGGGATCGCGGCTGCACCGCTCCAGCTCCTCGAGCGCATACTGCTTGAGTGGATTGAAGCTGCAGAAGGCGCGAAGTCTATCCGGGTACTCGGCAGCCTGGGCAGCGGTCCAGTCATTCTCTGCCCGGACTCTCGCGTACTCGTCGTCGAACCGCCTTGCAGTGCTTCCGTACATGTACGCGACGGAGAGCAGCAGCGCTCGGCGAATGCCGGCTGAATCGAGGAGTGCTACCAGATCGGGTGCCGAGATTCCCTGCCGTCCGATGGCGTCGCTGGCCAGGAGCTGAGCGAGAGCGGGGCTGAAGAGATGCTGATGATGATCCGCCACTGGAGCGAGTTGCGCAGTCGCGGAGGCTGCCGAGAGGACGAGCGCCATCAGCGGAAGCGCCTGCCGAGTCACGACAGCGTCGCTCAGAGATTATAGAAGGCCAGGGTATCCACCAGATTGCCGACGGTTCTCGCGAGGTTCGGGTGAGAGGCTTCGAGCTCGGTCACCCAATCCCCGAGGCGATCGCGCAAGGCGGGTTCGGATGGTCGGGAGCCCGCCGCCTGGCCGTGAAGCGCCGCCTCAACTTCCCGTGCCAAGCCGTGCAACGCATCTCGGGCGTCCCCATCGAGGTCGCGCGCTTGCGCGAGCTCCGAACGGAGAGCCGCGACTCGGTCCCTGAGAGAGTCTTCTGACATGATTGCCCTTGCGGATTAGTGCACGGGAAACATGCCGTTTCTGCTACCGAAGCTCAACCCGGCCGCGGGGGGTGTCCAATGCGGCGATCAGCGATGGGGCCGCGCCAGGGATGACTTTGAGGCTGATACCAAGGTGTCGAAGCGCACTCAGGACTGTAGGCGGGTCCGGGTGCTCGGCCCAAAGATCGGCCAGCTGCACGCCACCGGGCGCGGTGTCTGAGGGATGCCGACTCTCACCCCAATCGATCAAGAACGGCACCAGCCCGTCGCCGAGCCGCAGGTCCGGGTAAGTGACCCGCCACGAGATCACCCGGCCGTCACTGAGCTCACGATGACCGATTCGCACCTCGCCTAGCTCGATACCCGCCGTCCGCGCGGCATCCGCTGTTCGGTCCACATCGTCACACCTGGCCGCCCAGGTAATGAGTCGTGGCGTGGCGAGAGCGTCCAGGCCCAACCAGCGGGGATGAAACGGGGCCGGCTGACTGGGGTCCGGGGCGATCAGCTCCAGATACACGCCGGATCCGATGCGAATGAGCGCGTTCCAGGTGCCCTCGCCGGGATGGCGCCCGCCCGGCTGAGCGCGAACCCCAGTCCAGGCCTCCAGGCGCTCAATCTCCTGCTGGAGGTCGTGTCCTCCCCAGATGAGATGATCGACTGGTGGGAGCTGCATCAGCGCACGGCCAGTAGCCGGTCTCAAGCACTCTGGCGTCGGTGCCACGCAAGAAATGCCGACAGGCTAGGTGCCACCGGCACCATCACGCTATCGCCTTGCCTGCGTTGCCTCAGGTAGACTGGACCGTCACTCTCGGGAGCTGGTTCGGGTACGAACACATAGACGTCGCCATGTTCGTCATCCGCAAACGCCACGGCGCCAGGCGGTAGCCGCACTCCGTCCGGGGCGATGGCCTCTTCATCCATCGGCAGGAACAGGTCGAGCCAACGCTCGGGTCCTCCGTCAGGGGGGAAGATCTTGAAGTGCGACCGCAGGACGTCATCGGGAGGGTCGTAGAGCGCTTGAAGAACGGGGGGGACCGGCCGGCCAAGGTGCGACGCAATCAGGTCCCACTTCGGGTGCATGAGCCGGGTACGGTAGGGTGAGCCGAATGCCGGTGGGGGTTCATAGAAGCCGCTCATGGGCACCTCCCTCTTCCGAAGCACGGCTAGAGATAGCTCAACCAGCAATCCTGTCGCTTGGCCTTGATCTCCGCAAACCTACGGCACATGGGGTAGAGCGCCAGCACAATCGCCGCCCATACGACATACGTCACCCACAAGTCGTAGCCGAACTGCTCGGGAAACAGCTCCCGCGGCCCCCCCATTGAGGGGACCGGGTGGAACACGAAAGCCAGAGCACCGGTCTTATACCTCAACAGGGCGAGAACCACGGCAGCGGCGTGCGCCGCATAGAAATGGATGACAAAGTAGAACAGGGGGACCCGTCCGAACACTACCAAAGGATTCGACGGCTTGAGGCCAGGCCGATCGAACCCGGCCAAGGCCAGCAGGGCCGGGCCCAGGGTCATGAGCAGAAAGTCGAGCGAAGGCGGGTACTTGGTGGTGTTGAGAAAGGAGAGCGCCGTGAATCCCGGCACGCTCTGCCTCGCCCAAGGCACCGGATCGCCGTATCCGTTGAGGGCTCGCAGAGCGACGAACCCGAAGATTGCGGCTGCCCCGATGACGGCGAGATAGCGCCGCCGCGCAGCACGTTCCATGAGATAGACGCGGCCGAAGCAGAACCCGAGGGCCATGACCGCAATCCAGGGCACTAAAGGATAGCCGACGATGATCGTGGCACCGGAAAAGGAGAAGGCGCCGGGCTGGTGAAGCAGGTTCCACACCCCTGCTGCGGAGCCAAGCCTGGCAGGGCTTATCCCGTCCAGGCAGTTGTGCAATGCGATCGTGGCCAGACTCAGGGTCGCCAGCACTCGAACCGGCAGCCAGATCAGGCCCGCCAGCCCGATCATGCACGCGCCGAGCACCCAGAGCACCAGCAGGAGGACCGGGTAGTGCTGGGAGAGATCGAAGTTGTACGCCAGTCGCATGACGGTGACTTCCAGGACCATGAGCCACAGACCGCGCGTCGCGAGGAAGGTGGAGAGTTGTGCCTTGGTCTTGCCCCGCTGCCACCATAGAAACGCACCCAGTCCAGCGGTGAACATGAAGGTCGGAGCGCACAGGTGGGTAACCCAACGGGTGAGGAACAACACCGGTGTAGTCGTGGCGAGATCTGTGGGCGAGAGGGACATGGCCCCACGGTGAACAAAGTCCCGCACGTGGTCGAGCGCCATGAGAACCATGACGCTTCCGCGAACCGCGTCGATTGCCTCCACCCGCCGCCCAAGAGGCTGGGCAGCTGAATACGCCCCCATGCCCGGCAACATCCGGCGCGTCTAGTGAGGACGCAATGCTTTTCGGCGGACGAATGTGACAGAGAACGGTCAGAACTGAGCCGCAGCAGGGTTTACACTTGGCTCATCCGAATGAAGTAGTAGACATAGAAGAGGAACCAGAAGCAGACCAGCAGCACACACCAGACGGCCGGCCGAGCATTGATCGACCGGCGGAACAGCAGTCGCATCGCGGCTGCACCGGCGAAGCTCGGCGCGATTCGCACGATCCGGGGAAAGACAGTCCAGAGTGGCACCCCAGCCGGCGGCACTCCCAGCGAAAAAGGCCCGCCCGGCGTACACTCACTGGGGCTGCGGAGTATCGTCCTTCTCTGTTGCGATCGGAGCTGGCGGGGCGGCTGAAGATGCCGCACGCTCCCGATACCACCAGGTGGCGCGGAAGCCTTGCCCCAGAAAGTACGCCAGGACTGCCGCAAGCAAGAACAGGAGAGGTTGTTCCTGTCTCCAAGCCGCTTGCGCGAGCAGGCTGACCAAATACACCAAGAGCGCCAGCGCCGCCACCCAGCTTCGTTGGAGCATGCCGTGGCCCAGGCCGATGACAATCAGTCCGCCGATCAACATGCTGAACGACGCCGAGAAGAGCCCGCCCAGCGCCATCACGCCGGCGCTGCCTATTGCCGTATACCAGGCGCGCTGCAGGTGGACTGGGGCGGTGTTTCTAGTGATTGGACCTCGGAGAAAGAGCTCCACGTGGTTCCTCCGATCGATCAGGCCTCGGTCAGCCATACCAGCAGCACGGCCAGTGCAGCCGGCACCGCAAAGACCACTAGGAATATTGGGGCTTCCTCAGCGACCGAATACCCGGCCTTGGCGACCCCGGCCCACAGGTTGATCCCAGCGGCAACCAGCCAGACCGGGATGAACCAACGCGCGGCAGTGGCCATCCCGGCAACCGGTGCGGCGGAATTCACCAGACGGCCGGCGAAAAGAAACAGGCCGAGGAGCACGACACCGCCGGCGATCACTTTGATGGTGTGTGAGATGGATGGGCTTCCTTTCGAGCTCGCCGATGTCTACCGGGCGCCTTCGGACGGCACGAGCTCGCATTCCTGCTCGAATCGTTGTACAACCTGTAGCCGATTCTCCATCGCCCCCGATTGGGCGGCAATTCGCCAGGCGAACTCGCGGCGGGTCTCGGCGGGGGGTGCTCCCTGGTCTACCGCCACGCGCCACTGGGCGCAGTACGCCGGGAGCTCTACGTCAATGATTCGCCGCGCCGAGGTGAGCCCCCGCAGGAAGGCTTCGCAGGTTGGGAAGGCCTCCGCCTGGACCCGGTGCACCGCCTCATGCGCCTCGAGCTGGGCTCGGAGGAGCGAATCTCGCACGTCCGCGCGTATGCGACTGATGGCCCGCCCTCCTTCGCACCAGGTGATCCCGGGAAAGTCGTCCGGGACGGCCGCTCGCTGCCCCCAGGCGAGCTGCGGCGCGCAGGCGAGCGCAACGGCCGCGCCGGCGAGGATCAATCCGCTCCGCTGAGGTACTCGCGTAGCGGAGTGTCCTCTCGGACGATGTGATCGGTAATGTGAAACACATCCTCCAGGCGCTCATCCTGAAGTGCTTCCGTCCGATCCAACATCCTGCCCAGGAGCTCGATGCCCTCCCACGGGGATTCGGCGGCGTCCACCACCATCACCTCGTAGTGCCCATCGGGGGCTCGCAGCCGCAGAGGAAACGCGACCCGGTCCCACGGCCCCGACCCCTCGGCCCAGTCGCCGACGGATACGACCGCTTCGACGATGCGAGGATCGTGATCCGGCCCATAGCGGGCGTAGTAGATAGCACACGCAGCGCCGTCCTCGTAGACGAACCGCGTCAGGGACGTTGTCACCCCACCGCAGCACTCGCACGTCGAAGAGGTAGGCTCTTCAAACTCGATCGTCAGCATGGAACTCAGCGGCTAACGCTCTGGGCCCATCCGGCGCGCCTCTGCTCCCTGGGCCAGCATCCGCTCGGTGAAGTCCAGGCGCTCCTGCGCCTCGCTCAGCTCCTCCCGCATCCGGTAGAGGTCGGCCTCGAGAGCTTCGAGCCCTGCAGGTGGAGTCGACAGCTCGGTGGTGCCGCGCCGCTGGCGGAGACGCTGGGCCCATAGGCCAAACCCGAGCGCTAAGGCGGCGTGACTCGTGGCGTGCCAAGCCTCGCCCGGCGCTGCGGCGAACCAGACTGCAACGACGTTGATGCCGCTCAGCACGGTGGCAATCGGGTACCAGATCCTGGGCTTGAAAGTCATACCCACATCCTGTCATTCCGCCACGCGCTTAGAGCCGGTGGTGGTCGAAGTTCTCGATCTTGATTTGAACTTCTTCTGCTCCTGCTTTTCTTCGCTCAGAAGCGTCCAAGTATAGCCTCGCAATGCCTGCTGCGAAGCTTGCCGGGCTTGCCGGCCATCAGGACGGTCCTCCAGGGCGTTGGTTTCATGGGCGCATCCCCAGGAATGAGTGAGCTCTCGCCAGCCCATCCTGTTGCACTGCACCAATCAGCCTGCGGAAAGTGCCACTTTTTCTCCGGTCTACCAATACTGAAGCCGCGTTGCAATGGCGGCTAGGGTTCTCTATAAGCCATCCGGAGTCACGGTTAGAGGACGGCGCGGCAGTAGTATGGCTCGACTCTCATTTGGGAGCCTCCATGCGATACCGCCACCTGGGTGTGCTGGTCGCCAGCCTTGTCCTGGGTACGATAGGCGAGACCCGTGCCCAGAATCCACGACCGCTGGCCGCAGCACCAGCGCGATTCCAGTCCTGGCCAGCGTCCGAACCATCCTCCAGGAGCAACGCGATCCTCGCGCGCCGCGAGTTAGCGCGAAAGAATCGCACCCGTCAGGCACTCCTGGGCGGAGCCATCGGAGCGGCAGCCGGCCTGATCGGCTGTACCGTTATCTCGACGCTGGCCAACGATTCGGCTGAAGGCGGTTTGTCCTTCTGCCCACTGGACAGCTATCTCCTGATCGGTGGAGCCGGATTCGTGGTCGGAGCCGCCATTGGCTGGGTGCTCTAACCCAAGCTTTATGTCCGACGCCGCCGACTCCCAGCCGCTCGATCACGAGAGATCCTGGCTCTCGGCTCCAGGTCTTTCGGCGCCTGGCAGCGCCACGCCTCGGTGATGATCGACCTGAGCTTTGGGGCGGTCACGTTAGGGAGGCGGACCAGGACAGCAGGATATCCATTGTAGTGCGGCTCGGTGAAGAACCTCTCGGGATCCGAGGCGAGCAGGAACTCCTTGTCGTCGAGATTCGCGACCCGGACGGCGATGACATTCGGCTGCGGTACCCGGGCCTTCTTCGGCGCGACTCGCTCCAACCAGACCCAGACGAAGCCCTTCAGCTTGCCATTGTTGCGCACCGAGAAGGCGAAGCGGTCGGGGGCCTCCTCGGTCTCGGGCAGCGAGAGCGCAATGCGGCGAACATCGGCCTGGGTTGCCATGAGTCTCCGACTACGGTCGAGCTCGGTTCCGGGGATCGTCCCTGGGATTGATGAACACCGTTTCGAACGGACCCTCAGTCTCCACATGGACGGTGGTCTCTCCCTCGAACCATTCGGCATGCCGCATCCCCGCCGGCGTCACCAGGAAACTGCCAGGGCCATAGCGCCGAGCCCGAGTGGAATCCAAAGGCTCACCCATGACAATGACCAGCGTGCCGCCGAGGACGGTCTGATGCATGGTCCTGGTATGCCAGTGGGGCGGCACCCGAAATCCATCCGGACCTCGGACGCGGTAGACGTAAGGCCCTGGCTTGCTCCGCTCGCCCAAGAGAGGCATGTACAACAATCCGGCCATCAGCTTCGAAGCCTGCCACTCAGGCAAGCCGGCCGCCTGCGCCGAATCAGCGCCGGGACCTGATGCCTGCCCCAGGAGCTGCGGACATCGCAGCGTAGCAAAGAGCACCGCAACGCCGAAGAGTGTTTCTCTCACTCGGGCTCGTCGTTCCAAATATCAACCGCGCACCGCCACTCTCCGTCGGCTTCTCGGCGCCACACGGTCAGCCCGCGACCCCTTGTGGTCACCAGCTTCCCGTCCGAGCCTGGCAGGGTCACGGCATTGGTGCTCAACATGTATCCCAACTGACCATCGGGCGAGAGAGTCGCCTCGGTGGAGCTCCAGGTAATCTTGAACCCGGGGATGGCCAGAGCCCCCTCGACATAACTTCGAATCGCTGCCTTCCCCTTCAACGTAGGCAGCCCCGGAGGATAGACCACGGCATCATCGGTCCAGAACGAGAGGATCCGTTCGACATTCCGGCCATCCGATGAGACGGATGCCCATTCCGCATCGCGACCAAGTAGACGGTCGCGCTCCCGCTCGAGATCCATGGCGATCTCAACCAATGAAAGTCGTCAGCAGGCTGTGCCAGCACGACCGCCGCTGACTGTATAAGCCGAGCCGTGATGCGCGATAAAGAACACGGCCACCAGGTAGACCAGGAGATCCCCGCGCCACTGGCCCATCGCAATATGAGCCAGGAAGGCAGTTCCGCAGGCCAGGATGAGGCCCAGAACTCCAACCCGCAGGGTCCATGGGAAGAGGAACAGAATCGCTGCTAGGGCTTCAAAACTACCAAGGGCGGCCAGGTGCGCCGCGTGGGGGCCGCTCGCTTGCCACGCCGTGGTTGCCCCGCCGATTCCGAGCATGAGGCCGAGGGTGACGTGGAGGAGAACGAAGGCCGGTCTCAGGCTTTTGGTTTCCATAAGGCTGCGTCCAGTATCGACCAAAGATGGATGATCCAGCCGAGCCAGATCAGCCACAGGAGCGCCGCAAGTACGAACTGTACCAGCGCCATTCCCAGACGCCCCTGCAGAAGCTGTCCAAGGCCAGGGATGAAAAAGCTCGCGAGCGCAGCAATCACATTGCCGGTAGAGCCTTGACCGGCCATCAGTTCCTCCTGTCAGAATCCCTCAACCTTGCACCTGCACAAATCTACCCGAGTCCCCACCGCAGTCAGTCCCGCGCGACGCCCAAACGGTCCGCGCGAAGGGTCGCGGATGCGGCGTTGAGTGCGAGCGGGGGAATTGCCCGCAGGAGCCAAGCGATCTCGGCAGGAGTGGTGCAGGTGGACCAAAGGACGGTCTTCAGCCAGGCCGGCGCACCTTTGCTGCTTGCGCAGCGGGTTTCTCGAGGGTGGGCTGCGCGTTGTACTGCTCCGACTGGCCAGGCGGAATGCTCAGGAACCGCCAGGCCGGCCCACGAAGACCGCGCGCTATGTAGACGATCTGACCTACGTGATAGCTCACGTGCGCCAAGGATCGGTGCAGCGCCTGACTCACCCGTAACGGCTGGCCGCGAATGGTGACCGTCCGTTCAAGATCGGCGTCCGTCAGGCCACCGAGGGTGTCCAGGAGCGTGGACCATCCCCGCTCCCAGTGCGCCAGCAGCTCTGCACGGCTGATGGCGCGGGCCTGGAACTCTTGCTCCCGCTTGCGCCACGGTTTTTCTCCATCAGTGCTGAGAAAGTCGGTAAACCGCGACCGGAGATTTCCGGCCAGATGCCAGAAAAGGATGGCAACGGAATTACCCCCGCCCGAGCCCGGCGCCACAAGCTCATCCTCGCTCAGCTGGCTGACGGCAGCCTCAGCGAGCGCCTTATAACGAAGGTATTCCGCCTGGACTGAAGCGATGATGCTATTTGTCAAGTAACCTCCACTGAGGAGCCGTGGTCGTGGGCTAGAAACTAGCCTGCACCGCGAGCCCCAGTCGCGAACTGCCGGTCGTGGCGACGACCGCGGGTGTGATTGCGATATCTGCGCCCGCGCTACTCGTTCGCGAGCAGAACCCTCCGAATGCGTCGTGCCACTGCGCGCTCGCGGAAGCCAAAGACGCTCTGAAGTCATTCACTGCAATCCCCTTGGTCGTCAGGTGCCAGCGTGGGGCCCGGAGTCTGGCGGCTCTTGCGCCTGAGCGTCCACCTCGGCGACACGTCGGGCCGCTTCAGCCCAATCAACCGCGGGCGCGACTTCCCGGTCACCCAGCGCGAAGGCGGCGCGCGCGCGTTGCACCACAACGGCCCCGTCCGGCACGGCCAGCCCAAACTCCAGCTCGGCTAGACGGCAGAGTCGCTCCTCTCGGGCCTGCTGTCCCGGCGGCCGGGTACTGCACATCCGGGCAACCCGCGCATGGGTCGCTTCGTGGACGATTGAGGCGGAGATCTCGGGGAGCGTGTGCCGCGGATTGACCGTGAAAGTCAGCTCCACCAGGCACTCGCGCGACTCCGGGAAGAAAGCGCCCCGGCAGGCAAAGCGCTGAACCACGAAGCCGGCAAAGTCCTGGCGAAGACGCAAGTAGCGCCTAGGTGCGTACTTCGCGATCAGATCCAGTGCCGCACTCAGGCGCTGAATCACGTGCTCGGTCTGAATGTCTGGACGCGTGTTGACGATGCGTACGGGTATGCCGTGGACCACGCGCTGCTCCGCCGGTGGTCCCTCATCACCTCCTCCGAGTCGTTTCGATAGTTGAGCCAGAAATCGACCGATCATGTGGCGCCGGGTACCTCCGCTTAGACCAATATGAGGACTGTGGGGTTGGACATGTTCCGCGCGAGTGTCGGCGGTGACTCAGATGCACGATGCTAGATCGCAGGTGCCTCGAGGAGGAGTACGTTGTGACCCTCTGGGTCGTGCAGGACCGCCCACGGCGGAAAGCTGTCCGGCTGGTGTCGGACGACGTGCTGCGATCCAATCTCGTTCAAGCAACCCTGAAGGTCCTCGACCTCAGAGAACAACACAGCTGTTCCTGAGTCCATCAGCGAGCCGGCCCCTGCGCTGCCTCCACCGTGTTATGAAGGGCGGCGATCTGCCAACCACCAGGCTCCTTCGTAAGAACCAAGGAGAACCGGGCTTCGTGTCGTCCCGCAAGCGGACCTTGGGGGGCGTCCAGCGTGGAGTGTACGTGGACCAGCGCGACCTCGGAGCGCAGCAGCCGAGCGCTCTCGATGGTGAGCTGGTTGGTGCTGCCTGCGTAGATGGTCCGGAAGATCGCTGCATGGCCAGCGGCGATTGCCGGCCGTCCGCGGAAGTGCTCGCCGCGGATAGTGACGAAGTCGGCGTCATCAGCGAACCGCGCGGCGAAGGCTGAGCCGTCCATCGCATTCCAGGCGGCCTCGAGCTGATGAACGATGCGCTCGAGCGCGACTCGGTCAGCGGGCGCGAAATCGGCAGGCATGCTCACGCCGGCCTGGGGAAGTCGGTCGTCACCTCACCCCGCTGCAGCGTAGCAGCCTTGGTCGAGTCTGTGGGCTCCTGGACGTTCGTCTGTGCAATGTAGAGAGCGACGGACAAGACCGCGACCGGCGCCGTGGGCGATTCCCGCGGACGAGCCGTCTCAGTCTGCGCCCTCACTGCCCCAGGGAGCCATAGGGCGATGAGCAGGACAAGGGACACTCGATACCGGGAAGGCATCTCGAGAGCGCTATCTGCCATGCAGTCGCTGCACCCGCCTCACCTCAGCCACGATCGACCGGGCTCGCTGCACGGAGGTCCCTTCCCGAAACAGGGTGCGCTCGACGTCCTCGTCGGATTTTCCCTCCGCCAGGAGGTCCATCACTCGACGTGTCAGGCGCAAGGTTTCTTCCGGCCGCTCGCGCCGGCCGAAAAGGCTCTGCCACCAACTCATTCCCAATCCACCGATCTTGTCTCGAAGTGAAGGGTGGGCTCACAGCCAAAGTCGCGGGACATCCGCGACCGACTCCAGAATATGGGTGTGCGGGCCAACGCTTAGAGTGCTCTGTCCGTGGGCCCCGGTCAGGACTCCGATTCGGTAAGTCACACCCGCATTCCAACCCGCCTCCAGATCCAGGACCGTATCTCCGACGACCGCAACCTGCCGCACGTCCAGGACGCCGCTCTGTTCCATTGCGCGAAAGATCATGAAAGGGGCCGGCCGACCGTGGGCAACGTCCTCGCTGCACACTTTGGCGTCGATCAGATCTGCCCAATCGACCGCCTTCAGCACCATATCCACGACCCGTCGATCAAAGCCGCTGGTAACCGCCACCCGGATATCGGCGGCATGCAACTGCTCGAACGCCTGGCGGACGCCCGGTAGCGACAAGGGCTGTGCCTCAGCGAAGCGCGCCATCAAATCAGATTGAAAGCGGCTGTACACCTGTTCCACTTGTTCCCGCTGACCGGCTCGTGACAGCAGATCGCGAAGCACCTCATACTTCGAGGCACCCCGCAAAGCCGTCAATTCCTCCGCCTCGAAGGCTATTCCCGTCTCGTGCACGGCGGCGGTGAACGCGGCCGGTACTTCCCCGCGGTCATAGACCGTGGTGCCACCAAGATCGAACACGACCAGCGCCGGCCTGATACATCCCTCCTAGGCTGCACTCACTGACAACCCGTCGCATGAGACCACACGACCTGCCACTGCGCCCCGTGCCGTTCATAGAGATCGGTATGCCAGTACCGCTGGCGCGGGATGTAGCGGCCCTTAACGACGATCTCGAGCTGCGACTGGTATCTGATCACTGCGACCTCGCCGTAGAGGCGTACTGCGATCGACTCTGGTTCCCAATACAGATAGTGGATTTGCCCGGAGCTGATACCGTCGAGATACTGCTCTTTGGAGAGCACCCCGCCTAGAGGGTTGATTAGCTGAAAGTCCTCTGTGTGCAGCTGGCCGGCCCGCGCGACATCTCCAGTAACCAACGCACGAAGTCGCTCGCGCTCCGTCGCTCTAAGGATCTCCGCATCCTGACTCTCGCCACCCAAGGCTCGATCCGAGCTGTTCATGTTGGTTTCTCCTAGAGCGGAGGGTGGGGCCAGAGAACAGACCTTACTTTCGTGCAGGGGTCCGGCTCCAGCCGCTGTAGTGATCCCATTCCCACTCGTGGACAACCCTGCCATGCCGGACCTCGAGGATGTCGAGGTGAGCATAGCCTCCTCCCTCGGGACCCTGTACATCCACGACGTAAGGTCCGGGACGACGGCTCGCGCAGGCGCTCAGGACTGGGCAAACGGTTCGAACAGTTCGATGAGGTTGCCCGAGGGGTCCTCGAGCAAGGCTTGCCGGCCGCCGACGCCGGTGATCTCCTCGCTGCGAAAGCGCACACCCGCCCGGCGCAAGGCCTGCACCGCCGTTGGCAGATCTGCCACTTCCAGTTGGAAGCGATTCCAGCCTCCCGGCTCTGGGCTTCGGCCATCGGCCAGGATTTGCCCACCTCCCCCCTGCGCGCTCGGGACGCTCAACAGGAGGCGGAGGTCCCCGCGCCGTAACATGGCAAATGTCGGGGCCGGGTGCAGCTCGACGGTGAAGCCCAGGTGTTCGGTGTAGAACGTGAGTGCCGGGCTGAGATCCGTGACGATGTAGCGGACGCTGACGATGGCCATGGGGAACTCTCTCCTTGTTCCGGACCGGTTCCAGCGTTGCTGTGGACTGGCCAGTCAAAGGCCCTCGCGCAGCAGCAACCAGGCCCAGCCCAGTAAGGTCGCTACCAGGAACGGATAGCCGAAGAACGGAAGGGGCGACGAGGTGGGCATCAGTGCCTCACCGGCGTAGATGCGGGCGGCAGTGACGGCGAAGAGGCAGGCTGCAACTGCGCCCAGTAACCGCAGCCAGGACGGCAGCTGTCGCGGCGCACTGATAAGGGCCAGCGCCGCTGCCCACAACGCCACCCCGGCCGCGAATGCAGGGACACTGCCGCTCGGACCAGCGGCCGTTCCCGAGAGCAGAACACCCTCCCCGATCGCGAACACCATGAAGCCGCCGGCGACGATATCGGCCCCAGCTCGGAAGAACTTGAGTGCGAGGAGGCTGGTCGCGATCACCAGGCCGACGCTATCGATCGCCCACAAGCTCGCTTGAACATACGGCGAGCCCACGAGCGTCCCGGCAAGCCCGAAGGCAGCACCGACGAGCAGACTCATTGCCGCAATCCGATTGAGGGCTCGCTCGGAAATCGAGCTCATCGGAGCTCCGCGCGTCAGGTGGCAGCCTCCGCGGTCACGTTCCCCCTTCCAGCGCGGAGGTAGGCATTCAGGGCGTTCTCCCAGCCGCGCATGAATTCGGCGTATGCAGCTACCGTGCGCTTACCGACGTACGCCTCCCCATCGGGGCCGAGCGCGGTGTAGCAATAGGTGACCGTGGCGTCGCAGCCGCTGCCCTTGCGTGGCCGCAGCACGATGGTGAGCCGCACGACCAGGAAGCCAGGCGTCACCTTGAGCATCTCCACTGTGCCCGCCGCGGGGTCATGCTGGAGCACTGTCCAGATGCTTCGGCCTTTGGCGAGGCCGCTGTGTCTGGCGTCAGGAACACGCAGTCCGGCTCGGCCACGCCGGAGTCGCTGAGCACGAGGCGAGCGGTCCAACCGGGCACCCAATCCGCCTCTTGCACGGGACAGAGCAAGGGGAAGACCTCGGCGGGCCAGCAGAACCGGCACCACGGTCACTTCTACCGTATCCACTTGCCCCGCTGCCAGCAGCCTGCTGAAGAGCTCACCGCCACCAAACAGCCAGATCTCGCCTCTGCCCGACTCGGCCCGAAGAGCCGCGACGACCTCAGCGGCATTCGTGCCGGTCACCCTTACCTCGGGGTAGGCCTCAGGTTTCAGGGTACGCGAGAACACATAAACCCGCATGTGGGGGCCCCAAGGAGGACCACCGCCCCCGCGAACCAGCTCAAAACTCTTGGGTCCGAGAAGGACGGTATCGACGCTGGCGGCGACATTGTAGCGCACGGGTCGCATGGTGCTCCCGAGGACTTGTCCTGCTCTCAAACGAACGGCCCATCAGCGTCGTTTCAAGCTCGCCGGCTCACCGCGCGGCGTCTCATGAAAGAGCAGCGGGTAGGTACCTCCGCCATTCGTCCGATTCTGCAACGCGCCGGATGACAGCCGCCCGCTCCACGAGCAGGCGCCGAAGGTAAGGTCCGAGGACGAGCCGCTCGACCAGCCAGCCAACGGGCCAGAGCGGCGCCGCGAAGCGACACTCATCAATCATGGTGGTACCGCCCAGTTCACCTCGGAAACGGTGATCGTGGGCGAAGCTCCGGAACGCGCCTCGGACCATTTCGTCTCGAAAGTAGTCCGGATATGCGTATGCTGTGATGCGACTGGTGAACTCCTGCCAGATGCCGAAGTGCCGGGCACGCCACGTCACTTCCTGGTGCAGCCCAATAAGCCCACTCATCGTGCCGGCCACGGCGCGTTCCCCGGTACCGGCCGTCGAGCGGACATGGAGATCGATGCTCCGAGCGAGATCGAAGCAACGCGCCGCGGGCGCTCGGATATGCGTGTCAAACCGGATGGTGAACATTCGGGGTCCGTCCGCCTAACGCAAGGCATATCAGCTGCGCGCCGCGCTGTGCGGCTATCGGCTACCCAGCGCGCTCCGCGCACCGTGCTCGATGATAGCTCCGACCAGTAACACCACCACGCTGCAGAAGAAGATTGCCGGCACGAGCCCCCAGGGCTCATGAGCATGCACCGCGAAGGTGGAACTCCGAAGAAGCAGTCGGCCTACGACGACGATGTAGGGCAGTGTCAGAATGTCGAGCCAAATATCGTAAAGGAACGTCCCACGCTTCGCGGTGGCATCGAAGTATGCCACTACGAACACGAAGAGATAGATCGCCACTAGGATCCATCCCAGCCTGGACCGGGCCACGCGCACTAGTTTGTCTCCTGGCCCCCGCACGCCGTCCGGCTAACAACCCACTTCAGCCACGGGCGATCAACCTCGTTGCTCCGGATTCTACGTTCCACTCGCGGCCGGAAGCCCGCCATCCAAAGCCTCGTTGGGATCAGGGTCGGGGGGGCCGGCGAGAAAGCACTCGAGGACAGTGCATTCGGCGAGGAGAAACGAGCGAATGGAGGCCATGCCGCCATGATCCCGAGCCGCATCCGGGCGGCGGAGGACGCGGAGCCAGCCCCGAATGGCGAACAGCTTCCGTCGGATGGGCGTCAGCGAGGGGGCCACGCTGGCGACGAGCTGGTCGAGGCGGGGCTCGAGGGTGGCAGCCAACTCGGGGCCCCCGAGATGCGGCTGGTGCTCAAGCACCTCCGCCATGTCGCGCAGCAACGCTGGTGCATCCGGACTCATCCGCATGCATCTCTCCGGTGTAATGATCTGGGGGCGGGGACTAAAGCTGGCGGGAGACGGCCCATTTAGCCAGCGGGCGCCACTCTCTACAGGTACCTGGGCACCGTTAGGCGTACCCGATGCTGGGATCCAGGCGTATCGGACTCCGGGTGAAGACGCCGCTGCCCCGGCCTAGTAACTGCCCCGCCCCATCCAAGAGATCGGCTTCTGCCAGGAACAGGCGCCCACTCCCATGAAGCATTCGGCCGACGGCCCGCAGCTCCCCGCTCATAACCGGCCGGGCGAAGTGCACCGTGAACGAGACGGTCAAGACCAGGACCTCGCGCACGCGGGAGTTCACCGCGAAGAACGCGGCATCATCCAGCGCCCGGAAGTACACCGAGCCGTGGACGGCGCGCGCCGCATGGTAGAATTCGGGCCGGATCGCGAGCCGGACCTCGGCTTGACCGTCGCCGATGGCAATGGTGGCACCATACCACTGCGACACCGGTGCCGCGAGGTACATCCGCTCCAGTTTGCGGTGATGCTCCTCGTCGCTCACGCCGCTGTCATGCTCCGAACTCAGAGGGAACGGCCGGTTCCTTCAGGAGCGGGCCCGTCAGCTTCAAACGCACCTTAGACGGCCGCACTAAGGTTTGCGCTTCGGAACGAGAAGACCCGGAACAGATGGTGCTTGCCCCGATGCTCTCCGGTTGCGAATGCTCCCCCGGTGTAATCCCGAATGGTTGCTTCCCAGAATAGCAGGCCAAGGCGGTTCGCCTCTGCCACCCGCACGACCCAATGCCCAGCGAGATGGTTCCAGAGCAGAAACGCCGCACGGCGACCGATACCGGCGCGGCGATAGGAACGAAGCACGAAGAATTCCGCCAGGTCGAGATCCTGAGGATCGGCGGTGGCGGGAGACCTACGGGTGGTGAGCGCGAATCCGGCTATTTGGGCGCCAGACCGGATCAAAAAGGGGAAGTGCGTGCCGGGCTCAGACCAGTAGAGCGAAAGCTTGTCGTACCCGAAGCGGCCGTCAGTTCGAATCTCGATGGGAAAGATCTCGCTCATGTCGTGAAGGTAGAGCTCAAGCAGCCTGGTAAGCACTGGAGCGGTGTGGATCGGCGCGACTTCGAGAGTCACGTCCTGGGAGGCGGGCATCGAACCTCGTGTGGCCATCTAACGACTGACGCATCGGACTGCGGGGGATCATTCTCGCGCCAGCAGAGACTTCGCTCGACGGCGCTCAGTATGGCTCGGCGCCGGCCGTCGCGGACGCGCTCACTCGTTATCATGAGTTCTCACTGTCGTCTCCGGCAGGCCCCACACGGCTGCCGTCGCCAGCTCGATGCTGTTGCCCGCTGGATCTCGCACGTAAAGCGAGTATCCACCCTGAGGCCACTGCACCTCTGCCTCGATCGGCACTTGTCTCGCAGTCAGGTGCGCCCGCCACCGCTGGATGTCACGCTCCAGCAGCCGGAACGCAAGATGTGCCGGACCGTGGGCGCCGTGGGAGGGGACGGGCAGCCCTCCGCTCGGGTTAGCCGGATCAGCGGTCGCATCCGGGTTAAAGAGCAGGACCATGCCCGGCCCGCAGCGCAAGAACACATGCCGCCCCGGTTGCCTGGTAAGCACTTCGAGCCCGAGTACCTCATGATAGAAGCGCTCCGCCGCATCCAGATCGCGACAGTACAGCGCGCTCTCCAGCACGCTGGGGAGCGGCAGCGGCGAACCCGACATCAAACCCGCTCGGCTTCCACGCTCGTCGTGTTGCGGCACGAGGTGAGGAACTGCTCATAGCGCTCAGGGCTAAACCCAATGACCAGATCCCGACCATGGGCCAGCACCGGCACGCCCACGCCGCCGCTCAGCTCACGCCACTCCCGCAGCACCTGCACATCCTTGGTGATCTCAAGGACGTCGAAGGGACAACCGTGCTGCTGCAGCCAGTCCTTGGCCGCAACGCAGTGGGGGCAACCCTGCTTGGTGAAGAGACGTATGTCGGACATGCGGACGATTCCTCCAGATCGGATGACCTCAGGCCCTCTTACGACTCGCCCGCCGCCGCTCGGCGCGCCTGCGCCAGGTAGCCCGGCTCCAGCTGCATCAGACTCGCGAGCTTCCGGACCAGGTGGGTCTCGTGATCGCTCAGCTTGGCGTCAGCCAGAATCACACCCCACATAATCTCGGCCAGCGCCATCTTCCGCGGCAGATCGTACTCCGCTGCGATGAGGCGGGTGAACTGGAAATGATCCAGCGACTGAGCTCGCTCGGCCTCGGCCAGCCGGAGAAGCTCCTGGCTGGTCGCCTCGTCGAGCCCGAAGTGCCGCACCAGCGTGCGCTCGATGTGCTCCTGCTCCGCCGCACTGAATTCGCCATCGGCGTGAGCCAGCTCGAGCAGGAGCGCACACGCCGCGAGCTGCACCCGGCTGGGCCCGGTCCCGGAGTCGGTCTCGAAGCGGACGGACGAGCTCCCCACGAGATGGTGGTTGACGAACCGCCGAATGGCATCGAGCACATGAGCTCCAGTCACAGCGCTATAGGCTATAGGCTATAGGCTAAAGGCTATAGGCTAAAAACTCACTTCTTACGTCTTACTTCTCACTCCTTACTCCTTACTCCCTACTCCTCACTCCTTACTCCTCGCTCCTTACTCCTCGCTCCTTACTCCTCACTCGCCTCTCACCTTACACCATCCCCTCTGTGAAGGACAGCACCACGCCGGCTCAGCCCACCGATGTGAGGCCGGCTGCATGACCTGGGGCCTCTCGCGGAGCGCAGGCGCATGAGCCGCATTGAGCACGGTGAAAACTCACCCTATACTAGACTCAGCATCGAGGGCAACAGCTACGCGTTCGTGAACTCTAGGGGAGGAGGATGTATGGGCTGGAAAGAGGCGGCCGCCCAACTTGGGACTGGCACACTGGTCAGCGAGCTCAAGGGGCTCCAGGGGAAGATGAAGAAGCGTGATTTCAAGCGTCTGGTCTCCACCACGGTGGCCCAACTGCTCGAGGTTCATCCCGGCCTGGGACGCCGCAAGGCTCGCCGCTGGGCGCGGAAGGCCACCGGGGTTCGTCCCGGCAAGCGGGGCTTGAGAAAGAAGGCGAGCCAGGTCTTAAAGGAGGCAGCGGAGACCGCTGTTGTGACTGCGGTGGCGGCCGGTGCGACCAAGGCCGTCGGCAAACTGGCCGAGCGGCGCAGGACCAGACGGCGGGTGAAGCCGGCACCGACGACGGAGGCCAACGGAAAGCCGACCGACGAGGTCACCGAGGCGGGTTCCGAGCCACAGCTGCCCAACTGAAGAACAAATAGTGCCCTAACGACTGAACCATGGAATCCACGGAAGTTGCACGGAGCGATCCGTGCCAATTCCGTGTCTTCCGTGGTTCCTTGTTACAGTTGTTCTCGTTAAAGGTGATAGCTCAGACCCCCATCCCACAACAGATCGGCCTGAGTCTTGTCGAATCCGCCGCGATCGAACTTGTAGATATAGGAGGTCCCCTGCACAAATAGGCCAAGCTTACTGGGCAGGTTGTACTCGACGCCCAAACCGCCCTTGCCGGCGAACTTGGTGAATCTGCCTAGCCCGGCAATGTCCTTCCCATCAATGGTCGCAGCCCCAGCTCCAGCGAGTACATAGGGAGCGAACCCACTTACGGTGGGATAGCGGAGCTGAATGTCGCCGCCGTAGAAGTAACGCTTGAGCTTGTCCCCGGCGAATGCGATGCTCGAGACGTCCCCCTTGTCCCGGGCATAATCAAACACGGCGCGAACGGCCACGAATTGGCTTACCTGGATACCAGCGCCCGCACCAGCGGTCCAGCCGGTGTTGAACGATGCGGTTCCACTGCTGTTGAGATCAGTGAGAGGAGAATAGCCGCCGCCATTGGCGAATAAAACCACCGAATGCCGGCTCTCGGAGCTAGAGGTTTGAGCGGATGCGACGGCGGGCAGGAGCAAAGCCAGGGTCGCGGCGAGCATCGTGCGGTTCGACATACGCGATAGTCCTCTAAGAGTTGCACCTAGTGTTTACCAGCGAGCCGGCAACAACGCTGCATGGTGATTGGTTCCATGAGCGAGAGCGTGTCGTCGGCTCGCATCCCGACTCGGTAATCTCGCGGCTGGGGCCACCTCGCACGCCTCCTAGTAGCCCGGCGGTGTAGGCATCGACGGCGGCGTGGTCGACGGTGGCGGCGTCATTGAGGACCCCGACGCCCCCATGACCACGATCATGCCGGTCATCAATGTGCCGTGGACCTGGCAGTCGTATTGGTAGCTGCCCGGCGTTGTAAACTGGAACTGGTAGGTCATCCCGGCCCCGCTCTGAATAGCGCTGTTGGTGAAGCTGGGCGAGCCCATGGATTGGACGCCATGTGGCAAGCTGCCCGTCCAGTTCCAGGTGACGGTCCCGTTCACGGCCACGGTATCCACCGCCGGATTGGACGACCCGTTGTGCGCGCTCGTGAAGGAGATGCCCGGGCCTATCGTCACCGCCACGGTGCTCGGCGCCGGGCTAGTACCACCACCACCCTGGCCGGTCGTCGGTGGCACGTTGGTCGGTGGGGTCCCGCCGCCACTGCTCGGCGAGGTGGGGGTGCTGCTGCTGCTGCAGCCGGCCAGCAGACTCCCGGCGAGCAGGCCGCTCATCAGTATCATCGTCCGGTGCCGCATGTCGAACTCTCCCACGAAATGAGACAAAATGGCCACCAACGTGGCCGCACTGAGACGAAGTTTCACCCTGGGAGCGCACCAGGTTTGGACCTGGACGCCCGTCTCTATGGGACCGGCCCTGCGCAAGCTTTATTCCCAGGAGCAACCACAGCTCATCTGGGCCTGTATAGGGCCTGGTTTCGAACGGAGGAGTTCAGCTTGGGGTCAGGCGGGGATCGTGATGCCGGGAGGATTCGTGCTATCTCCCCGTCTTCGGTGCTTCCGTGGTGCGGAGTTGTTGGGTGTGAGCCGCGAGCCAGTTTTGCGCTGCCTCCAGCTCTGACCGTGCGATCGTGTGGCCGCCCGGGTGCCAGTGAAGGGTCACGTCGGCACCGGCTTGCCGAAGGAGTGCGGCGTGCTGCTCGGCATGATCCGGTGGCGCGATCCTATCTGTCCGTCCTGCCCCAATAAACACGCCGGTGCCGGCCAAATTGGGCAGCGGGTCCGGCTGGAACGGCACCATTGGGCTCAGGAGTACCGCGCCGCGAAGCAGGCCCGGATGCCGCAGCAGGACGCTGCCGGCGATGTTCGCGCCGTTGGAGAAGCCCACCGCAAAGACACTGTCACCATCGAGTTGATAGGCCCGGATCGCGGCCTCAATGAACTGAGCCAACTCCTCGGTGCGGCGCGCCAGATCTTCCTGGTCAAACACGCCCTCGGCAATACGCCGGAAAAAGCGTGGGGCATTGCCCTCCAGGACTTTGCCGCGAGGACTGAGGATCGCCGCTCCAGGAAGAAGATTCGTGCCTAGCGGAATGAGATCGGTTTCGTCCCCACCGGTGCCGTGCAGAAGGAGAAGCGTCACGCTGCTCGCGCCCCCCGCCGCAGTCGCGGGCACGTAGCGATGGATGAACCCCAGGTCTGCCGCCGTCACGCTTGGACCGGAAGATGGACCGGCGGAAGGAGCGCCTCGATCTCCGCTCGCTGCGGCTCGTACACCGGAGGCAGCGTCAAACGCTCACCGAGCTGGGCCGCCGATTCATCGATGGTAAAGCCGGGCGGATCGGTGGCGAGCTCGAACAGTACCCCGCCAGGCTCGCGAAAGTACACCGAGTGGAAGTACTGCCGATCGATGACCGGAGTGGGCTCGAGTCCCGCCCGGACGACTTCCTCCCTCAGCGCGAGCTGGGCCGCGTCATCGGCCACTCGCCAGGCCACGTGATGCACCGTGCCCGCGCTTACGACCCCCTCGGGGAAGCCGCCGATAGACCGAACGTCCACCACCATTCCCGGGCCCGCGTCGCCTACGCCATAGCGGCGGGTCTCGCCGATCTCCTCGATCGGTCGGAAGCCGAGAGTGTCGACCAGCACCCGTTCGGTCGGTTCGCCACGCGCGACCCAGAGAGTTACCCGGTGCAAGCCGTGGATGGCGTGCTCCCCAGAAATCCCGGGCGCTTCTCCCCACGCCGGCCGCGCTGTCGCGCCAGGATGGGCGACGATCTCGAGCAGGAGCCCGTCCTGATCCTTGAATGAGATGACCTGTTCGTTCTCGCCGGGAGCGGAGGGCCGTCTGATGGGCCCTTCGTAGGCGACGCCGTGCTGCAGGAGGCGCTGAACCCAGAACCCCAGCGCAGCGGGAGCGACGGCGAACGAGGTGACCGCGACCTGGCCCGAGCCCTGGCGGCCGCGTCTCACCCCGGGCCAAGGGAAGAAAGTGAGGAGGCTTCCCGGACGGCCGATGTCGTCGCCGAAGTAGAAGTGGTAGGTCTCGGGATCGTCGAAGTTGACGGTGCGTTTGACCAGCCGGAGGCCGAGCACCCCGGTGTAGAAGTCCAGGTTGCGCTGGGGATCACCCGCGATGGCGGTGACGTGATGGATGCCGAGGACGTGGCTCATGATCTCTATCGTAATGTTCCCGTCAATTGGGCACTACAACTGCACACTGCAACTGCGCACTGCAAC
>UEXR01000032.1_pt1 | contig 38621 bp, 29 predicted proteins | sample 4301101 | NCBI WGS metagenome assembly UEXR01 (sample SAMEA4773180, study PRJEB27434) | metagenome | biome: 2259; feature: agricultural soil; material: soil | place: USA | collected 2014-09 | depth 0.25 m
TTGTGATCAGGGATCAGGAGAGCGCGTTCTGCTCCAGAGTCGGTGCCGCCGGGGCAGCGGTTCCGGTCAACTTGCCCGGTTGCGAGCACTTTCCGAGCATCGGTGCCCGCTTCCAGACCCGAGCATGCCCGCTCGTGCCCGGAGAAACGGTAGCAGAAACGGTAGCAGTCTGTGGCCAGTCCTTATCGCGCCCGGAGAAACGGTAGCAGAAACGGTAGCAATCCACAGCCTCGAGCCCGGTATGGACGTGCGTCCCTACTTTGTGACGCCCCCGGGACGCCTGCGCGCGGCGGTAGGCGGGATGTGCCTTGTTCACCCAAACGACCGCGTCAGCTAAGCGCACTAGGTCCTTGCTCTCCGATCGAGACTCCAACCGGATCTTGGCGTCCAGTCGCCCGCGTCGGCGCGGGTCACCGCGAGCAGCTGCTTCAACAACGGCGGACGGGTTGTCCTGAACTGGCTCGGCCTCAGAATCCGACTCGTGCACAGGGCTCCCCGTTCCTCCATGGCAGTAGGGGTCACAGGCCCTGAAGACTTGGCCTGGGGACCGGCGGGAGCCTTGGCACAGATTCTGGCACACGCCGACTACGCGGGCAGCAGGGCCTCCCAGCTGACCGAGCGAGTTCGACGAAGGACCCCCCGGCTGAGCTAGCAAACGCGCCAACCGCGCTCGGTTGACGGAGGCGCCCATCGCCGCAAATTGATCCCGGCCCGGCGCTTCGGCGCTCTGCGTTACCAACGGCCCGGATTCCCCGGTGGACCTGATGCGCGTCGGAATGCATGGAGCCCGCGTGCCGCAGCCATGGAACGCGAGGAGCGACTGGTTGACAAGGGTTGATCGAGTTACGTCGGCGGCCAGAGCAGCGGAAAGGCAGATCGACCTCTCTCACAGGCGGAACGGTCTACTTGGCGCGCGGCTTACAGAGGCCCTGTGGCATCTCCTGAGTGTCGCCGACGATATCCTTCGAAACGCAGTCCAAGAAGCGTCATTCCCCCAGTGGGACGCGGCGATCGACACACTGATACGCACCATCAAGCACCCCGTTAGCTGGCTCCACGCGGGCTGTCCGCCGGGCGGAGCCATTCCGTTCAGGTACTCCCCCGAGCTGTACACCGCAGCAATCGAGCTGCTCGACCTCGCACGCGCTTATGACCAGTTTGACGCTGTCTTCCGGCTGGGGTCCTATGGCGCCCTCGCTTTGGACGCCGACGACAAGCGACTCCTGGTCGAGCACGACCTACTCAAGGACTCCCGATATGAGGCGTACAACTGGCTCGTCAGGCCTGTCGAGCCGGTCGATGCTGCTAGTGATCGGGACGTGCTAGACCTGCTAGACGAGCGAGTTCGGTCGACTTCCTACCACTACTCGGTGAAATACGATAACAAGCTCTCAGCCGCATGCTCAAGAGCACTCAAGAGCAGCCTGGACCTCCGCTTTCAACTGCCACGAGAATGGGGATTCAGCCGCTATTCGCTGGCTGACTTTCGCAGACTAGTAGAGTGTGTGCTGCCTCGTCTGCTCGCGCAGGATGCGGCTCGTTCCGTGGCCGCCGCCCGTTCCTGCGAGGCCGATGGACTGAACAGCTATCTTCTTGCTCGCGTCCCACACGATTTGATCAGCGACCTCGCAAGCCAGGCGGGCCTCCCGCGAAATGTCTCCCAAGCCATTTTAGAGGATCTCACCTATGGCGCCCGTGGGATGACATCGCCCGACCCCGCCCTCCAGCCGATCCTAGCCACGGCAAACCATGCTGTGCTGCTGGTTCCCTGGCTATGGCTCAACCTCTCCCTTGAGCGAAACCTAGTGGTGCTTTTCAACCGAATCCCAGCCGAGTATGACGTGTACTCGAAGCTTGTGAACCAGAAGGAGCAGCAGATGAAACAAGAACTTCGGGAACGCCTAGACGGGTTGGGGTTGCGCGTAGAATCTTGTGAGGCGCCCTCGCCATCGTTGCCTGACATTGACCTTGCCGTGATCGATGAGGCAAACATGTGTGGCCTCCTGCTGGAGCTGAAGTGGTTCATCGCGCCAGCAGAAGTTCGGGAGGTCCTTGACAGGTCCGAGGACCTTCAAAAAGGCGTACAGCAAGCTCGATTGCTCGCAACTGAGGCAGCGCAGCATCCGTCGATCGTGCGACGCGCCTTGAGGGTCCCACCAGAGTACCGATTGGTTGCGGCTGTGGTGTCGAAGACCTGGATCGGCAACTGCCTGGTTCAGGACCCAAACATTCCCATCATTCGGGGTGAGGACCTGATCCAGAAGCTGGTTCGGACTCGAAGCCTACCGGACACGTTGGAATGGCTGGGCGGGCGCGAGTACCTCCCTCTGGAGGGTCGGGACTACCAAGTCGCGGCAACGCATAATCAGCTCGCGGGCTGGCACTTGGAGTGGTATGGAGTTCGGCCCCTACTGTCCCACGCGTTCGACCCCGCCGCGTAGCGAGTCTCAACACTCCAACCGGCTCGACCCGTTCAACCACCGCCTTGCGCCCCGGCGCGCGAGTGCAAAGAAGCCCGCGCGGTTTCATCCGGCCACTTCGCGGGAGTCTTGGCCTCGGCGAAGGCCTGGAGGAGCATCGCTCCCGGCCGGGGGTGACGGTGACGGAAACCAGACCATAGAATTGGGAACGGCGGGCATGCCGCCCGCAGCCGAACCGCGAGTCGTTAGACGGCAACGAGGAGAGATGCGTACCATCTGGGAGAACGACACGCCTCGACCTGATGAACCCCTCTGGCGATACCTTCGGCCCAATCGGTTTCTGGAAGCCCTGCAGTCCCGAATGCTCCATTCCCCATCCGCAAGGCAATTCGACGATCCGTTCGAGGGCGCAGTGGCTGTCCAGCCAGCGGATTGGCCTGTTGATGCACGCTACGGAGCAGTGGAGCCATTTGACAGGGCTTTTGAACAGCTTCGCCGGTTGACCAAGATCAGTTCTTGGCATCGTGTCGACTACGAAACGGCGGCTATGTGGAAACTCTACGCTTTAGAGGGCAAGGGCGTCGCCGTCCGCACGACGGCCGAGCGTCTCGGAGCGGCCCTAAGGCCCTATCGCTTGGCGCCCGAGCACGGTGCGGAGGAACCCTATTGGGGTAGCATTCACTATGTGGATCTGTTCACCCAGCGGCTCCGCGCTGGCATAGAGGAGAGGTTCTTTGTTAAGCATCGTGCATTCGAGTGGGAGCGGGAGTTTCGCGTAGCCATTTCATTGCGCATGGCAGACGAGTTTGCTGTAGAGATCCCCGAGCTTGGCATCGATGTGCCTTTCGACCCTGAGACCTTGATTGAAGCACTCTATGTTGGTCCGGCCGTGCCTGCGACGGAGCGCGTCCAACTCGCCGCAACTCTTGAGGCAGCTGGTCTCGGGAGACAGTTTACCACCTCGACACTTGTTGGTCGACCGCGGTATACATAGCGTTGCCGTCTAACCCGATCTTATGAAAGAGGAGAGCCTCCGAGGGAGGCTGCACGCTGGCCGACAGGTACTGGCCCCCGCGGTCGGAGTGGAAGAGGAGCCCGGGGTGGGGTGTCATCCGTACTCGCCCAGCCGCCACCAAGGAGGACGGGTCTCGACGTAGAAGGCGACAAGCCCAGTAATTTGGCACATCAAAAACGGTCGCCCCCCGGCCGGGAACGCTTGGCGCGTGGGGTGATGGTGTTCTCCGCCCCTACCTGCTATTGACTTGCGCCATCTCTGCACCTACCGCTGGGACGCTTGGAAGCGCCGCAGCTCATTGCCCAAACCACCCCGGCTCATCTCGAATCTGGCGCGCCCTGTCCAATCCACACAACAGCCGAGCCAGCCGGAAGAAGTGCCCCCGCATGGCGTCCCGGTCGCTTAACTCTGACGCAGCGATCTCGATCACCTCATAGCGCCGCGCACGGAGCGCCTCTCGAATGGCCCGATCGCGCGCCGCCGTCTCGGGGTTGCCGTGGATGCTGTCGCTGAGGCCATCGAGGTAAAGGCAGACACCCGGGTCATGGGGGCTGTCACCAGCGAAGAACAGGTCCGGGCGAGTGGTCCCAAGGGGCCTTCCGAGATCGATTCCATGTTGCCACTCGCCCGGTGGAAGCTCGGCCCGCTCCAGCAGGGCCTTGAGCGTCGCCTCGGCCACATTGGTCGGGACTCCCTCTCGAGCGGCCACATTGGGAAGCCGTGCGGGGATCTCGTGCGCCACCTCCAGGCCAGCGCCCAAACTCGTCAACACCCGGGACGCTGCGTGGCGGTCGAGATGGCGGTGGATGAACGCGTTGCGGAAACCCTGGAGACAGTCAATGCAAGACCGTTCGCAGCCGCCCGGACAGCTCTCGACGACCGTGCGGGCTCCTGCCATCACCTCTGCCCAACGGTCCATGGCCTGGTCGAGCAGCCCGGAGCCGCCCGGCATAGGATCGTACAAGACGGCTCGCACCTCGTCCGTTCCGCTCCTCGCAATGACGAGGGTCTGAACGTCCTCCCGCTCCATCTCGAGAACCGACCGCATTCCCAAACGCAGCGCCTCAAGAACTGAGTGGGCCTCTACCGCGTCGCTGCACTGAAAGGTGATCGCATCGGCGACGACGTCAGCGTAGAACCCTGCTCCGACGACGGGACGGCCGCACCGCTCCTGATGGCGTTGGTTGAATTCGTCACGCTCTCGCTGGCTCGCGAATGGTGAACGGCTCTGACCGCAGACGAGACAAATGGGATACCCTAGGTTGCCGTCGCGCACGAGCGAGGCGGCACCTGCGTTGACCAGCCGAAAGTGCACGCCATGGCGGAGTGCTAGGTCGCGATCGCCCCACCGGTACATGCGTCCCGGACCATGGCGGTCCTGCTCGTAACCCAGCACGGCGACCTGGAGTTGAAAGCGAACGTCTTCCTCGTCACTGATATGGGAGAAGTGTGGTAACTCCACGTCACAAACGGGAACTGCCGGGAGTGCCGCCGCGCCAAGGAGCTGGATGGTTTCGGGCCGAGGCACGCCCGCTTCCTGCACGGCACCGCGCTCTGCATCGACCTGAAACAGGACTTCTCTTTGGCCTTCATCTATGCCGGTCAGGTGGAAGTATCGGGCCGCAAAACGGTGCCCGTTGGCGTAGATGAGATTGCCGGGTACGTATTCACGAAGGGCCACCGCGGGAGCCCGAGGAAGATCAAAATCCTCTCCCGAAGCCAGGCCACGCGGCATGATGGCCGTAGCTACCACGAAACCCACTTCGAGGCCGTAGCCCGGTAGGTATCCCTCGCGTGCGAGCACCGCCCAGGTGGCGGTGTCGTCGAGACCCTCGGCGTCGCGGCGACGCCGTTGCGCCGTCCCCTTGAGACGCTTGACCAACGCGTCGCACCGCGAGAACAGCGCATCCTCGTCGGGATCCAAGGATCCCCGGCGCCCGCGTTCCGCGTTCAGGCGCTCGATCTGCTTCAAGCACCAGTCAAGCCGCCGCCGCAGCGTGCTGATCACGGCGTTGAGTCCCGGAGCGACTCTCAAGACCTCCTCCCGCAAGCGATCCTCGCTCACGAGCGCCGCGTCGGCGCGCGGCCAATCCCGCTGGAACGTTCGCACCGCCGTGGCTACGAGATCTTCGGCGTGCTTCGTCACGACCGTATGGAGGGGCGCGACATCGAACGGCTCCGTCCGGAGCCCGCCGTCCTCGTGCCACAGGTAGTGCCGAACCGTGGGCGGCAAAACGTGGCGAAGCGCCTCGGCGACCTCGTTCCGGTCAAAGTCGCCTAACATCCCCGACTCTCGTGTCAGCTGCCAAAGTCTGGTGAAGACCGTCGCGCGCACATGGCGGCCGAGCATGAGTGGATTTCGCAGATTGAATCGGGGAGGTTCCACCCGGCCGGCCAACAGCCGGAGGGGGTCCGCGAAGTAGGCACGATCATGGGAAGACGGCCGCGCATAGGTGAGGTTCACCGCCAGCCGATGCCGCCGCCCGGCCCGCCCCACACGTTGCCAGTAGTTCGAGGGCAGTGGCGGGACGTTCCGCATGAGCACGGTATCCAGTCCGCCGATGTCCACGCCCAACTCAAGCGTGGGAGTGCAGACCAGGGTATTGATGGCGTTTCCGTCACCCTTGAAGAGCCGTTCGAGGCGGTCGCGCTCCTCGGGTGGTACCTGCGCCGAATGTTCCGCCGGCCGGAGCATCGCAAACCCTCGGTCGAGCGCGACGAGATCGTAGTCGTCCCGGTCTTCAGGCTCGAAGACCAAATCGCCGTCACATCGCCACGCGGGACAGCGGTTTCCCGGCTGCGCCCGGGTGAACGGGCGCCGGCAGCTGCGGCAGCGCCAACGACCCGTGCTGGCGACCAGGATGAGCCGGTCGGAGTCAATCTGACGGACGCCGCTGCACCGCGGGAGTGCGTTTCCCCGGGCCCCCTTCAGGGTGACTGGAACAAGCAGTTCCAACTCTTCGCCAAGCGCCCGCCACAGCTCTTCGAGAAAAGTGTCCACATCGTCTGGCGGGACACCGATAGAGCGCGCCGCCTTCTTTGCGGACGTGTCTCCCCGCGCGCTCTGCCACTGGGTCACTCGATTGGCGTCGTCGTCACCCGCCCGCTGGAGCTTGAGGCCCTTGGGAACCCCCCTCAGGAGCGGCAAGTAGCCGCGCTGAATCTCGCGGTCGCCGTCCTGCCAGTACCGGCTGAAGATGTGCCCCTCGCGATCGAGCAGGTGGAAACCACGCCTTTGTTGATCGAGCAGGGTCGCGATGCCGTTGGCCAGCGCTTGCGGCTCCAGACCAAGTCGCTCGGCCCATCGCGCGACGAATGGCGTCTCGGAACCAAGGCCGGCGTAGTCCACCCGCATCCTGCCCCACGGTTCGAGGCCGATGCGCTGTTTCGTGCCGGTGGCGACCTCTCGTAGAACAAGGATCCGTAGGAAGTACTTGCGCTCGCGGGCGTGTTCCACGCCGGACGCATCCTTGCGGACGACGCTCCAGACTTCCGGCACCAGCGCACGCGACTGCTCATCGTCGCCTTCCAACACGCGGTCGAGGTGGGCCACCAGATCCCCGACGCTGGTCGGTCCCTGGGCGATGCGTTCGTACATGAGGGCACGCAACCGGAACCGACGAGCGTGATCGCGCATCCAGCCGGCCTGGAACGCCGCCTCCTGGCGATTGTCGGCGAAAACCAGGAGCCGCCGCCGGTCGGCGTAGTGGATCATGTTTTGAGCCAACACGTGAACGTCAGCAACGGGCACTGCACGCACCGGTCGAGCCGGCTCCCACCAGCGCCCTCCGCGCTGGGTCCCGACGGATCGACACGACAAGCACGAGGTGAGATAGCCAGGTTGCCGCGCGCCACTCTCTACAGCGAACAACCGCACCAGCGGCTGCTCGCGGGCACATGCGAGACAGCGATCGGCGGCCACATCGTGGGCTGCACCACAGTGCCGGCACAGGAATACCTCTCTCGTGCGGGCCGGCTCGTCGTCCTCGTTACCTCCGTCGGCCCCGGCTTCGGTGTCGGAGATGAGACGGTCCAGGAGAACCGCGCGCCGGCCGCCGAGGCTTTCGTCGAGCGCGCGCCACACGCGACGGTCGCCGTGGGCCTCGCCGCCGCCCAAACCGTTTGCAGTGACCGACAAATCCGCCAGTAAGTGGGCGAAATAGTGCTGACCGCATGTGGTGCACGTCAGGATCGGCAAGTGGGCGAGTGGAGGGTCTCTACTAGGAATCTGCTCCGCTGAGAGCCAGAGTCTCGGACCTTCCTGGTCCGCTGGGAATGTCACTACGGCACCGCTGATCCCCCGCAGGAACCCGTGAACTACCGGCCTCAGCAGCGGCCGACCGTCACGCCGCGAGGCGGCCCCGAGGGCCAGCCACCAAAGCACTTCGGCTTCGGTGACGGGTCGTCCGGCGTGTGTCGTGAGGCGGCGCGCAAGGACATCGAGCCCCACTGGACTGGTCAGCTCTGTCGCCAGGCGGTAGCACAGCTCGTTGCTGGTAAGCAGTGCGTAGAGAGCCTGTTCCCAGTCGGCGGATTCGATGCTCTGACGGGTGAGCTCGCCGACGATCGCCGCCACCCCACGTCCGGGCTCGGCTGAATCGAGTGCCGCGAGCACGCGGGCCAATGCTTCAATCGGATCACCTTGTGGGGGAGACGGCCATTCACGCCCAGCGGCCCATTCGTCCTCTCGATGCTCCTCCCGCACCAGCTCCGCCGCACCCGGCGCAACGCCGAAAAACCGCGACGCAAACTGTCGTGGTGTTTCGAGTTCACCGCGGGGGTCAACCAGCGTGGCAGAGGTCCCGATGCACACGGTTTCCTCGCTGCTCTTTCCGCAGAAGGCCCGCAACCTGCGGATCAGGCATGCAGTCTCCGCCCCGACGGCCCCGGAGAAGGTGTGGGCTTCGTCGAACACGATGAAGCGGAGCTGCGCGTTGTCGAACAACTCTACGTCCGCCTGACGAGTGAGCAGCAGCTCGAGCTGCTTCACGTTTGTGAGCAGAATACGTGGCTGCTCGCCCGGCGTCCGCATTTCTTCCCGGGACACCCGTTCTTCAGGCGGGTGGACGGCAGTACCTCGACGCTCCGGCTCGGCCCGTGCGAGAGCGGCCTCATAATCCGCGCGAGAGGCGCCGGACCGTAGCCGCTCACCTGCGACGTCGGCCTTACGCTGCGGGGTCTTTCCGACATACATCCCGAAAGGAATCCCTGTACCTGCCAGAATCCGGCGTAAGCGGCCAAGCTGGTCTTCGGCGAGCGCGTTCATCGGATAGACCAGAACGGCCGCGAGACCGGCGGGCGCCGTTTCATCCCTTAGTGTCAGGCAGTGACTGATGATCGGGTAGAGGAAACACTCGGTCTTGCCGGAGCCCGTCCCGGTTGAGACCAGGGTGGTGCGGCCGGCCACCACTGCTCGGATCGCCCGCTCCTGGTGACCGAACAACTGGGTGTGGGGGACGAGCCCCGCTAGTGCGGAGTGCAGGACACCCTCTCGGTCGAGGTCAGCGACTGAGGCGCCGGCTCGGAACGCCCGTGAAAGACTGATGAACGGGCCCTGTAGGAGTGGCGTCCGCCGCGTCTCATCGAGCGACAAGAGCCGCCGCAACTGGTCGCGAAGCCTCGGGTCGGCGAACCCATACGTCGTAAGCTGGTATTTCAGGAAGTCGCCGACGACGTTTTCGGTGTAGGTGATCGGGTTCAGCGTCATGTGAGTCCTTCTCTCACAACTCTACCAGGAATCGCGGCTGGAACGACCGCTCCGTCACCTGAACATCGCCCAGCTCCGCCACCTTCAAAGCCTTGATTCCGCCAACGCCACCGGTCCCGCGCTGCACCTCGAACACGTAGAGCAGGAGGTTACCGGTCCCGGGCATCCTAAGCGAATACGGCTCGACCAGACGCGTCACCCCATGGTACGTCACCTTCGCCAAGAGTCGGTTGCGGGCCGCGTAGCGCACCCGATCCATTCTGCTTCCGTAAACCGGCCCCGGCCAGGTGCCTGGGCGGGCCGGCGCACCCCTACCCAGGGCTCCGCCAGCGAGGGGACGGGTGAACCTGACCGGCGGGATGCTGACTTCGTCCTTCCTACCCGGAACGGAGACCAGCGCCGGCTTGGGTGGCGCAGCTCCGAACAGCCACTCCAGAACTTCTCGCAAGGCAGCGAGGAACTCCCCGACAGGTGGAAGCACTGGTAGCTGGTGACGAAGAGCGTTCACCCAGTCGCTCGCGAGCACGTCGGCGTCGACCCGCGCCAGAATCAGGTCCGGGGAGGGCGGATCGAGCGTCTTGAACGCAAACTTCTTCGAGGCCAGCGTACGGATTTCGCCGGGAGACAGCTCCGCCCGCAGGTTCCGTCCCACGTTGACGACATCGTACACGTCACGCGCGCGACCCGAACGCTCGAACAGGGCTCGGACTTTCTCGGCCAGGATCTCCGCGAGGGTGTAGCATCGGATGCGGGGGAGCGGTTCCGGCTCGTCGGAATAGCCGTGAAACACCTCCCGCAGCTCGGAGGGATCAACCACCAGTTCATCGCGCGCGAGGTCCAGCCGGATGCGCTGTCGCTGGGCCCGAGCCAGCTGGAGGGGCCCGACGTATGTCATCCGTGCTTCGAAGGTTGTCTGGCCTCGCTTGTTGACCGACTGCTCGATCTCGACGCCATCAGCGGGGAACTCGACGCCGGTCCGATCGCGGACCCACTCCGCGACGGCGAGCAGGCCCGTGCGTATCGAGTCGGCGTCGTACGGCAGGTCGGGCGGGACCGTGAAATCGAGGTCCTCCGAGAAGCGGTAGGTGTCGAAGAAGCACTTCTTGAGGCAGGTGCCGCCTTTGAAATACCATCGGCCGAGCTGGGCGTGGCCAGCGATCGCGAACAGCATCCAGCCGAGGGCGTAGTCCTTCTCCACCGTGGTGGGGAGGAGCTCCGTTTCCTCGGCCACGGCCAGCACTTCGGCCTTGGGGATCACGCCCCGTCATCCAGAGGAACGTTGATCCGAATGCGCCAGCGGGAGATGATCGGCCCGCGCTTGGGCCCGGCCGGATCGAGCAGGGCGATCCCGGTGGACAGCCGGGCCCGACACCGGTCCAGCCATGGGTCCCCTGGACTGCCGAACCGCTCGGCGCTGAATCCGAGCCGCTTGAAGACGCTGCCGCGACCGAGCCTCGTTGCCAGGTCCAGCAGGGCCTCCGGATCGGCGTCGGCTCGCCGCCAGTAGGCGCGCACGATGTCGAGGGTCTGCCGGCCGCCGCCGCCAATCTCGGGGGCGTCGAGCAGGTCAATCACGGTGCGGTGCACGGTGGCCATCTGTATTGCCACCGTGCCGGACCACATTTTCGTGATCCCGAAGATCGCATCTTTGGGAACGCGTCGAATCCGGTAGCTCACACCTCCGACCTGCTGGCTGGACCGGCGCTGGGGCTTCGCGCTGTAGACCACCACAACGTTGAAGATCTGCTCGGTGAGCTGCCAGTGCTGCGCAGCGGTCCAGCCCGAGATGTAGCACGGAGCGTAGAGCGCCATGGCCACGGCCAGCGGATCCTCGACGACCGGCTGGCCCGATGCCGATGAAAGGGGAACGACCGCGTACGCGCCGCGGCGGAGCCGGCGAAGCCAGCCTTTCCGCGCCAGGCGGGACAGGGTCAGGTTAGCGGCTTGGCGGCTGCCACCGAATCGCTGCACCACATCATCGGCGGTGACCATCGGACGCTCCAGAGCAGCTAGTGCGGAGAGCACCGAGCGCTCGGCCTCGCCCAACCCTCTGATCTCGACCGGCTGGACATGTTGCTGGTGCAATTGATATCTCCTCATGCTACTAACAGCATGAGAAGTATACTAATGCGATATTACGGTAGCGTCAAGTATCGGATTAAGCATCTACAAGCACTCATAGTATACCACAACCATACGGTTCTTCCGCAGCCTTGGCTCTCCGCGTATCTACGGACGCATGACCGACACTCGAATCGGCCTCACCCGCCAAGCCGCGCGAAACGTGATTGCCAAGTACGGGATCAAGGGGCCGCCGGTTGGCGTGGATCGCATCGCCGCCAGCGAAGGTCTCGAAGTGAGGCTGATGAACTCCTGGTCATCTAGCGTTTCCGGCCTCCTCCTCCGTGAGGAGAAGCTCATCGGCCTCAATGCCCAGCATAATCGCCGCCGCCGCCGTTTCTCGCTTGCACACGAACTCGGCCACTGGTTCATGCGTCACGACTTTCCATGGCACGACGAGGAGGTGACGATCGATAATCCTCCGGCGATGGAGGAGGGCGGGAAGCCCCCGGAGGAGGGCGAGGCCGACGAATTCGCAGGGGAGCTGCTTGCGCCGCGCGCCTTCCTCAAGGACGTCATGAAACGGACCAAGGATGCCGCTGAACTAGCCGACCTTTTCGACATTAGCGAGGAAGCCCTGTGGGTAAGGATCCTCCGGCACAAGCTCCTGTAGGGGATGCTGTTGCTAGTCCAACAGCTCCTTCGCGCCTCGCTGCTCCAGAATCGTCCGCACTTCAGCCAGCATTGTCGCCAGGCGTTCCTCGGTCTCGCGACTGATCGGTACCGGGCGAGCCCGCGCGGCTCGGAGAAGGTCATCCGCTGCGAGACGCATGGCCTCCAATTTGAAGCCCTCCTCGTGGCTTCGCGCGAACGACGCACCTGTAGCTCGCGGAGCATCACCAGACAGCGCCAGCCTGACCGCATCTCTCAACTCGGAGAGTACGAGCCCAAAGGTCTCCGCGATGACCGCGAGCCTCGGTGCACCGAGCACCAGCGGATCGACCGTTTGCGACTCCAGCCCGCGAAGTGTTTCAACCCGCTCTCCTAAGACGGCCGCCACATCCTCTATGCGACAGGATGCTTCGGTTCGCTTCGCCATAAGGTGACTTCCTAGCGGCCTAACAGGTTTCGGGTGCGCGGCGCGTAGTCTCTCCTTCATGATCGTTGTCCAAGCCGCGCGTGCGGCCCGGGCCACCGTCGCTTCATCAACCGCTTGCTCACCGGCGAGACGTTCGATATACGCCACTACCTCCTCACTCGGCTCGGGCAACTTTTCTCCAGCCAACAGGAGGCGGACGAAGCCAGCGAGCTCCTTCTCGGTGAGATGGTCTCCCCCATGTCCGATATCCTTGTCGGTCATATAAACCTGGTCCGCCTAGGTTCGTTGGTTAGTTACTTCTGTTCGCGTTGTTTATTGGAGGCAAGGTCACGCTCTGAGCACAACGCTGCCTCAATCGCCTCCTTTAAGCGCCCATTCATCCGGTAAACCCGTTGCTTTGCGGCCGCCACGCTGCAACCGAGAGAGTCTCCCAAGTCCGCATGGCCGGCGACGCCGTCTCCGTGCCGCAGCATGTGGTCGATGACCGTGCGGTCGTCCTGTGACATCTGGTCATACACGCGGCGGAAGGCTTGTGCGAGGTCGCTCGCTGGCGCGTCGGCTTCCGTGCCGCCTTCCAAGTTGGGAGGATCGAACCCATCGCCCATGGCGCTGAACAGGAGCTCGTCGGGCCGCCGCCTCCGCTCACGGAGGTGCGAATTATGGACGTTTCGGACGACGCCATAGACCCAGGTCGAGAACCGGGAGCGCGTCCGGTCCCACCGCTCTACACTCTTGAGCAGCTGAACCCGAATGTCCTGCACTACCTCCTCGCGGTCAGCTTCAGACTCGAACCAGCGGCCAGCCATTGCCCCTCGAATCAGCGGTTCGGCTCGACGAATCAGCTCGGTGCAGGCTGACTCGTCGAGCGCTGCAACCGCCTCGATGAGTTCCCTACCTGGATCTTTCATGGCCGCCCCGCCCCAGGAAACCACTCCATGTCCGGCTACTCTTCATATTGATATTGCCTCCGGAATCTAGCCGCGGCGCATCGGCCAACCCACACAACCGCATACCCCCGAATTGTTATTGGACACGAGGTAACGCGAGGAACGGAATGTCTCCAATCCGGGGAGCATCCCAGGCGTTACCACCCTCCCAATAGCCAAACAGCAGGAGCGCCAAACCCCTGGCGCGTCGGGGCGTCGGGGGCGGCGCAGACGCCGCCTTTACAAAACGGAATCGGCAGCGACACATCGAACACCAAGGAGCTGGACAATGACCGCGCTGAGTGAGCACCGGACGCCGGGACAGGGGCACGGGCCCAAGTTCACCCTCGACATCGAGGGCACGCTCAAGCCCTGGGACAAGGACACCATCACGACCGAAGAAATCATCGCCCTCGGAGGGTGGGATCCGTCCCAAGGTGCCATCATGATCGACCAGGACCAGAACGAGCGCACGCTCCAGCCGGGCCAGGTCATCGAACTCAAGCCGGGCCTCGGCTTCTCGAAGAAAGTGAAGTTCAAACGGGGTTGAACCGTGCAGGAGCGAATCGCGCAGGAGCTGGCCCTGCTCCGTCATAGGTATGCGGACGTGGAGTACCGGCAAGAGGGACAGTGGGTTCGGATCGGCGCGTACCCGCTGCCGGCTGGCTGGAATCGTCCCGTGACTGACGTGGCCTTCCAAGTGCCGCCCGCCTATCCGGGCACCCCGCTGTACGGCATCTACGTGCCCGTAGGCCTGACGTTCAATGGCTCTCGGCCGAACAACTACACCGAGCCAGCGGGGACACCAGCCCCGTTCGTGGGAACCTGGGGTGTGTTCTCCTGGGCCCACACCGAAGAGTGGCGACCGACGGCAGATCTCGTTGCGGGTTCGAACCTGCTGAACTGGGTTATCAGTTTTGCTGATCGGTTCCGCGAGGGCATCTGATGAATAAGGTCGTACTCGCGCTTTCGACTGACGCCCACCGCCAGCTGTGGAGTCACTTGCTGTCCGACCGCAGGGCCGAACAGGCAGCCTTCGCCCACGTGCAAGGTCACGCGGAGAACGGACTTGACCTCTTTCGTCTCGTCGATTGGGCGCCGGTGCCCGCCGACGGCTATGCCGCCCGCACCGGATACTACTTCGAGCTAACTGACGAAGCCCGGGCCGCCGCCATCAAGCGGGCGCGCGATCTCGGGTCGTCGCTTGTGGAGTTCCACTCACACCTTGGGCCGTGGCCCGCGGCATTCTCCGCTAGCGACTGGTTCGGATTCCAGGAATTCGTTCCGCACGTGTGGTGGCGCCTGAAGGGTCGACCATACCTCGCGGTGGTCGCCGCCGAGACCACGTTTGATGGTTTGGCCTGGATCGCCGGCCCAACCGAAGCGCAGCGGCTGGACGCGCTCCTTGTCGATGGCGCGGTGCTCGAGCCCACGGGTCTGTCGCGCCTCACGCCCAATGTATATGACGAGTGAACACTTCGATCGACAGGTGCGGTTCTTCGGCGCGGCAGGGCAGGACAAGCTCGCGGCCCATCACGTTGTGGTGGTGGGCGTCGGCGGACTCGGAACGCACGTGGTACAGCAGCTGGCGCACCTTGGGGTGGGAAGGCTCACGCTGATCGACAGCGAAGAGCTCGCGGAGACGGACCGCAATCGGTACATCGGAAGTAGACACGACGACCGGATCCCGGGAAGCCGCAAGGTAGATCTGGGCGAGCGACTCATCAAAGCGATCGATCCAGACATCGCCGTGGACAAGGTCTTCGACTCATTGGTGAGTCGTGACGCTTTCGCTGCCGTGCGTAGGGCTGATCATGTCTTTGGCTGCCTCGATTCCGAAGGGGCGCGACTGGTCCTGAACGAATTCTGCGCCGCGTATGAGCTCCGCTACTTCGATCTCGCAACAGACATAATACCGGCTAACCCCCCGAGCTACGGCGGCCGGCTGTGCGCCGCCTGGGACCGGCCGGGTTGTATCGTCTGTTACGCGTTGCTGGATGCAAACGAGGCTGCCGAGGACCTTGCGGGTCCAGGCGCTCGGCGCGACCGCGAGGCGCTCTACGGAGTTCCGACCGCTGAGCTCCAACGTAGTGGCCCCTCGGTCGTGTCGATCAACAGCGTCGTGGCCTCGCTCGGTGTCACGGAGTTCCTGCTTGCGGTGACCGGTATCCGGCCTCCCAAGGCCGTCATCACATATCACGGACATATGGGACGAGTCTCGGTCGTGGCGGACCCTCCGGCTCCAGACTGCTACTACTGCGGTGCCGTGCTTGGGCGAGGCGATGCCGCGGATCTCGACAGGTATTTGCGAGCTGGCATCGGCAGTTTCTTGCGGTAGGCAGGGTTTCCCGAGTTAGGCGAGCCGGGTCTGGCAGACGCGAGGCGATCTCAGACCGGAGATGCTACTCGAACAGGTCGGGGAGTTTCTTGCCCGCCTCGTACTGGCCTTCGGTATGCTCCGCGACCTTACGTACCGTCGGCTCCCGTACCCGGTAGGTGGGTTCGCCTGCCGCGATCTCCTCCAGGAGCCGCCGGTATCCCACTTCGCCGAGCAGGTTCCGCGCATGGAGCTCGCACTCACGCCACGATTCTTCTGCCGACTGCTCGATCTGCCACGGCAGGAACCTCGGGCCGAGGCGCTCTGCTACCGGTTGGTGCTGCTTGGCGCGGTCGTCGTGGCCGAGATCGTAGTCCGCCAGGCGTAGCGTCTCCGGGAGCATCCAGCCCTCTCTGCCGCTTTGGGTCAGCCAAGCATGAATCCCGGCACCGACGTCACCGTGGTGGGAAGTAACGACTTCTAGGAGACCGGAGAATGCACTGAGAGTCAAAATCGGCTGGCGTAACTCTGGGTCGATCTCCTTGTCTATGCGCCAGAAACCCTTCGCAAAAAGACCTCGTGCGAACCCAGCCTGCGCTAGGGTAGCGCGGGGAATGTCGCAGTCCGTGAGAATCCAACGTAACTCATCCCAACTCAGGCCCAGAAGCGCCGCGACGATAGCCTCGATCTGCACTCGCACGCGAATTCGTTCCGCGCGAGCAAGACCTTGCAGACTCGCCAGGGAATGCGATCTTAACCGACTGCCGACCCGTAGCTGAAGGGCGGCAAAGACGGGGTGAACCGCAGTAAGCCGGAAGGCGAGGTCCTCTAGGGCGCGCAGTCCAGCCCCATGCGGAGCCGCAAGAGGCGTTTCTTCGAGCACGAAGAGGTTGAGGTGTAAGCCGCCACATCGGGCACGCGCCAGCACGTCATACACAAACGAGTTAAGGATGGCCGAAAGCGCCAAGGCAGAGTGCGGCGTCCGGAGAACAGGCGCAGAGTTCCCGCACGGCAAGTGGTCCAAGGCGCACGCGATCATCGTGCGAGCATTCGTTGCCGACGTTACATCCATGAAGGCGACCTTGGAGCCAGAAACTGGCTCAACCGGCGCCTGTTCTCCGACTCGTTCCAGATAGTCCCCGCGTCCAACTAGGTATTGGGGCCGTAGCTGCTTCGCACCGAACTCAATATCCTCCCAAACAGCACTTCGGCCTTTCCCCGCCACCCAGCCCTTCTCAGAGAAATCGAACTGCCCAATCATCCGCCCCTCGTACAGCGGCAGCGCAACATCCTCCACCTCATCCTCGTGAACCCACGCTGCCTCGTCCTGAGAGAGGATTGTTCCCGGCTCGAGTTCCCACCGCGCCCGTTCCGGATCACCGGGCGAACCCTTCTCGCGCGGACGCCAATTGCCCAGGAGCCAGCGCCCATACTCGTCCCCGCGATACCCCTTGGCCTCCCATGCGGGCCGCGGCGGGAAGAGCTTCGAGTCGTTGGTCATGTGGAACTCGGTGGCGTACTTGATCCCCCAGCCGCGCTCGGACTGATCCCCCAGCAATAGGCCGTTGGCGTAAAGCTTCTCGAGAATCTCCAGATCACGCCGGTTCCGGATCTCGAGGATCGCGAACGTCTTGGGGCTGAATCGCGCGATTTGGGTGCGCTCATACGGCACTGCAATCCGTTCGGCCACTGCCCAGTCATCCACGTCCCGCCGCATGAACGCCGTCCGAACGGACACGGTTTCTCCCGCCTTCTCGACAATGACGGGGCAGAACTTGAAGGAACGGTGAATATCGAAGATGCCCTCCCGATTCTCGAACCCGAACAGCCAGCGCCAACGCGAACCGAACAACAGTTGGCGCCGAAGCTCAGTTGTCCCCTTGTCGGTGTAGAGTCCCGACGGCACGATCAGCCCGAAGCGGCCGCCAGGCCGAAGCAGGCTATGGCTAAGCTCGAGGAACAGTTTGTAGGTGTTGATGTCCGCCGAACCCTGATGCCGGAACGGGTGCAGCGGATCGGCGTAGCCCTTGCGAAGTCGTCGGCGAGCGTCCCAGATCCGGTGCAATTCCCTACGCCCGCGGCCGAGACCGAGCGCGAACGGATCCGCGCTGCTCGCGAGGAAGTTTCCCAGCGCCTTGTACCGTCCATTGTACTCGAGCCAGTCCCGCTCGTCAGCCTCGGAGGTCTCGAATATCTCTTGCTGCCGACCCAGCGCCTCCTGCTTGCCGTACGCGCGGTAGAGCGGATCGAGGTTCGAGAAGTACTCCTTCGAGTTCGGCTTCTGAATCTCCCACGGCGGGTTGCCAAGAATCGCGTCAAACCCCGTCCCCTCCCGTGCGAAGACGTCCGGGAATTCCAGCTCCCAATGAAAGAATCTGTGCTCGGCGGTCAGGGCTCGAGCCACTTCGAGCGCCTCGTTCCCAGGCGCTGCGAAGTCTCGTGGTAACGGAGCCAGCGCCAGGCGTTCCGCCGGCCAGAACCAAAGCGCGCACCAGGCATCGAACGCTTCCTTGAGCCGCGCCAGGGCCGGATTGCCTGCGATGTGCGCCCGAAAGTACCGGGCCCGGTCCTCGGTTTCCGCAGCACCGAGTACGTGCATTCCGACCAGGGCCGCCATCGCCTCGTCGTGAACCTGCTCTGGCGTCTTCCCCTCGACGCTCTCGAACAGCGGGATCTGTCCCTTAATCAGCTCCTGGAGCGCGGGCTTCACGCGATCGTTGCGGAGCTCCTTGATGGCTTTCGTCCACGCGGAGTCCTCGAAATGCGCCCCGTGCTTGTGCCCCTTGTCGCCCCCCTCGCGATCCCACGCCAGCGCCGGATAGTCGCGGAACCGGTCGAACCAGCAGCCGACTAGCGAATTGCCGCAACGGACCTTGTGATCTAGGAACGTGAACGGAAGCTCCCGGTCCATCGTCTCGACCCAGAGTGCGACTCGGCACAGCTCAACCGCCAGCGGATCGAGGTCCACGCCGTACAAGCATTGCTCGACTACATAGCGCTTGAGCCGCGCGCGGAGCCGGGGCTCGAACTCTTCGTCAGTAGGACGGCACGGGAGGAGGTCCTCCGCCAGTAGGGCGCCGCCAGGCTTCCCTTGGGCGAGGGTGACGAGCGTCCTGTCGCCCTGTTCCGCGATGCGGCCGTGATGGTGCAGGCTCCCGGCCAGCGCCTCCGTGAGGAATCGCAACGCCGCGACGAGGAATGACCCCGACCCACACGCCGGATCGCAGACTTTGAGCGCCAGGATTTCTTCGGGGAGCCGCGGCGTCCAGCGTTCTAGCACCGCGGATTCGTCAGGCTGGCCTTCGGCGTCCTGCGGAGCCACGTAGGCCAGCGGACGGAGCGTCCGATGCGCCGTGGGAACGGCCAGAGCCGGCCGCGTATAGAACGTGCCGGACCCCTTTCGCGTGCCGCCGAACCGCACCAGATACCACTGACCCGGCACCACCACTTGGCCGAGCAGCGCCTCTGCCACATCCCCAGCTACCCGGCGGGCCCAGACCAAGGCCCGGTCGCGCGCAGTTCGCGCTGCGTCTTCCTCCTCCGGTGCTGGCTCCTGGGCGGCCGCTGCTGGGGGCTCGTCCGGCGGCTCCGGCTCCTCGTCATCCTCCGCTTCTCCTTCCACGTCCTCGTCGTCGCCAGCTTCATCCTCGGTTTCTAACACCTTCTTTTTCGTCTTGAGCTTGTCCAGCAAGCTCCGGAGCGCCCGCTTGTCGAGCGCTTCCAGCCGTGACAACGGCAACGCCGGCTCGTCACCGACTCTCAGGAACACCACTGGGTCGGCCGCAGCGGCACGCCGAAGCTCGTAGTCGAGCAGCCCCTCGTAGAGAATCCCGATGTACTCCGACGAGAGGTCGCCGAAATCCACCGGCGCCTCGACCCATGTCGCGGTTCGCCCCTGCCGCACTTTCACTCGGCTCCGGGTCAACAGCTCCAGCATTTCATGGACAACCGCATCCGCGGGGCCGTGGGCCGCGTCCTCGAATAGCGTGAGTGCGCGCGCCGCCGGGTCACCGATGTCACGGGCACCCGGGGCAAACAACCCGCCATCGTATCTCGTGAGAGGTAGTGCCTCGTGCCCCGACCCGTCGTGGATCAGCCGGAACAGCGCCAGTACTCGGGGCCAGGCGCCGTGCCTGTATCGCAAACGCTCTCGCGCCGACCCGTGGCCTACGCGCCCCAACTCCTCGCGTAATGCCTGAAGCCCATAGGAGCCCTCATACACCGGGTTCCCGCGGGGCAGGAGTTCCCGCGCCTCGGCGAAAAGGGCCACCACCATGCGCATCACCAGGCGCACCGCGGCGAGGTACACGTGACGGGGCTTCACCTCGGGGTCCAGCGCCTCTAACGCGTCCGTTTGTGCGCGGATCAACAACTCCACCGCCCGTCGGACCCGTTCGCCCAGCTCCGCGGACAGCTCTGCTTGGCCCTTCCGCGTGGCAAGGATCGCAGCGACCAGTGGCGAGGGCTTGCCCAGTTCCGGCGGCGTAATGGTTTCGGGTGCCAACAGGGCACGGAGAGCGGTGACCTGCGGACTCGGCGCACCTTCCTCGAACCACAGGTCGGTATCCCACTCGGCCCAAGCATCGAAGTCGAGCCCCGCGTGGATCAGGCGGAACTGTCGCCCGTTGGTTAGGACTGCAACGGCGACGTCCGCACGCCGCAACCACTCGACCACTCGGGCCATTGTCCGACGTCCGCGCCCTACCCCGAGCCGCGTGTTGTCATCCCAGAAGACGGGCAGGATGGCGCCCTTGGGTCCCTGCCACAGCCGCCGCGGCTTGATCGCTTCGCCCGTGAGCCCCCTCTTGGTAAAATCGGGCGGAACTTGCGGGCCCTTGAGCCATTGGCCCGTCCCGTTGACCCCGCAAATCGTTTCGAACACGGTGTCGAGCAGAGCCGGTGCATCGCCGCGCAGTACGTCCCTGCGGAGATGGTCTCCGATCCATGGCGCGAGCGGTGGCGGATCCTCGGGGAAGAACTCCACGAGTCGCGACGGTGCTATCAGGAGCCCGCCGTGCTTCAGCGATGCCCACCAGGCGTGGGTCATCGTTACCCTCTTCCGCTCGGCAAACGAATCTCCACTGCCACTGGGAACACCTGGGCCGCGTGAAGAGCATAGCGGCGGGGAATGATCAGGTTGAGCGTGCGATCGCGCTCGCGCCCGAGCTGCTCGCGCAACTCCTCGTAGTGGGCGCGGCGGCGGCGGACTTCCTCTTCTTTCTCCGCCTTGGTGCGGACCACTTCATCAATGCGCCGCTCGGGATCAAACAGCTCGCCCTGGTCCAGCTCCCGCTGGAGAGCAGCGATCTCCCGCTCCAGCCGCTCCAACGTGGTTTGCTCGATAAGCGCCGAGACCTCGCCATGCCGCCGCCTAAACCGCTCTCGCTCCTCGCTCTCGGCCTGAGTTCTGTCGCGTTCCAGGGCCTGCGATAGCCGCTGGTCAAGATCGTCGCCCCAACCATCAATCAGGCGGCGCACTTCTGGCCCAACCTCGGTCCACATGTCGCGCGCCCGGCGGACCAGCTCAGGGGTAGGGCCTTGTGCGGTAGACGCGCGCAGCCGTCGGGCGGCTACGTGCGGCAGCGACTCGCCCAGCGCGCCGCGTCGCACGGGCACCCGCACTGTCCGCACCCAGTGGTGAAACGTCTCGCGCAACTCGTTGATGGCCATCTCTTCGATCGTGATGAGGAGGAGCGCATCCAGCCCCGCCGGCACCTCCGCCGTGCGCACCGTCCACCGGCTGGCCTGGTCGCCCGCCCCCGGCAGCCTTAGCCGGGCGAAGGTATGCAAAGCCTGCTGGAAAATGGGGTGGCCCAGATGCAGCAGTGCGGTGTCCGCGTCTGGTCGGAACACCGGAAGACCCGCGGTCTCCCGCACAAAGCCGGCCGGGTCGAAGAGCAGACGCGGCAACGCGCCCGGCACCCCATTTCCGCGGAGACGCAACGCGTCGTCCACTATCGGGCGCCACTCACCCGGAATCGGCTGCGCGAGCCGGTATCGGCGCTCGCCGTCCGGGCCGTCGAGACGGGGTCGGCCAGCTCGAATCGCCAAGGCTGCCTCCAACGTCTCCCTCAATACCTCGGGGTCGAGATCGACTTCATCACCGAGCGCCCGCAGTCGGCGTAACTCGTCTGCTCCAGTCTCAATCTCCCGCCCCCGCGGCAGTTCCGCCTTTCCCTTCACCCTTTCGACCACGCGGTCCAGCTCTCCACGTACAGCGGCGGGGTCCTCACCCGCGATCAGGCGCCGCTCGAACGCGCGGTCGAACACGTCGCCCATCGAACCCAAATCCTCGCGGATCGTGTGCACCTTGCTAACGACGTACGCCAGGAACCCAAGGTCCGCGTCATCATCGGTCGAGAAATGGAACGCTGTGACGTCCCGCGCTTGCCCGTGTCGGTCCAGGCGGCCGTTCCGCTGTTCAAGGCGGGAAGGATTCCACGGCACATCGAAGTGGAGTAGGAGCCGAGCCGTCTCCTGGAGGTTCAGGCCCTCGGCCGCGGCGTCGGTCGCGAGCAGGATGCGGACAGGATCTCCAGGGTCATTGAACGCAAGCTTGATAGCGTCCCGTGTGCCGGGTGGTGGCCGCTCCCCGGCTCGGCCTCTGGCTTCGGGCATCCCGCCAATCAGCGTGCGCAGCCGCCCGTTTTCGGCGTACCGCTCCGACAGGCGACGGTGCAGGTAGTCCAGCGTAGTCTTGTATTCCGTGAACACGATGAGACGCTCGTCGTCGCGGAACCGCCCGCCAGCGCGGAGCTGCTCGTCGATGAGCGAGACCAGCGCGTGGAATCGTGCGTCCTCTTGCGGTGTGGCGTCGCCGCTTGTGAGCCCGAGCGCGGCGAGTGCCTTGTTGATCCCCTGCACTTCGGGGGCGAGGCGATCCGCGAGCGGCCTGAGCCACGCGCCCACGGTGCGGGCGGCGTGTCCGATCCGGCCTTCGGCCTCGGCGTCGTCGTCCAAATCCTCGTTGGCCAAACGTTCCGCGGCGCAGACCTCTTCCGTCGATGCGTCTTCGTCGCCTTCGAGACCATCGAGGTACCGGCGCCAGGAGTCCCAGAAGGTGTAGGGGCACGACAGCAAACGCTTTGCGAGCACCTGCACCGCGAACCCCCCAGCGAGACGCTCCGACCGGCCGCTGGCGACCATCGCGTCCCGGATGCGCGCGCGGAACGCGCGGAACGCCTCGCCGAGGCGTCGTTCGGGCGGCGACAGCGCAAGCGCTAGTTCCACCGGGAACCGTTCGGCGAAGCGCGGGCGGTCGCTTCGGGCGTTGATCTCCCGCTTGAGCCGCCGGACCAGTACCTGCTCGATGCGGCCCCGCTCGGCGTCTGTCAGCCGCTCGTCGTTCGCCTTCTGGCTGAATCGCACCGGATCGAGCACCTCGAGGAGTCCCGTGAAGCTCCGCGTGTGGCCGTTGTGCGGCGTCGCGGTAAGGAACAGCCGGTGCTCGAACCGCGGGGTGAGCGCACGGAGCATCTTCGTGAGCGCGGAGTCTTCGCCGATCGGCGCCGGGGTAAGGTTGTGTGCCTCATCAACCACGAGCAGGTCCCACGGCAGGTGGGGCGACCCTTCCGGCGTGCGCGCGGCCGAGAGGAACTGTTCCAGCACGTCTTCTTGTTTCAGGTAGTCATACGAGGCGATGACTCGCGGGAACGTGCGCCACGGATTGGCGTCGAGGCCAATCCGCTTCCTGAGCGCGTGCGTCGCCTGGCGATCCACGATGTCGAAGCTCAGCGCAAACTTGTCACGCATCTCGTCCCGCCACTGCGACCGCAGCGAGGCGGGGCAGAGGACCAACACCCGTCGCACCCGCCGCCTTCGCAATAGCTCTGCGAGGACGAGACCAGCCTCTATGGTCTTTCCGAGCCCGACGTCGTCTGCTAGGAGTAGGGATACCCGCGGCATCCGGAGTGCTTTGAGCAGCGGCACGAGCTGAAAATCCTCGACCTGAATCGCGCCCAGGAATGGCGAGGTCACCGGCAGGCGATCGAGCGGGCCTTCGGTGCCGTCCGGGTCAACATACGGGGACAGGGCGGTCCATCGAGTCGCGCGGACCATGGCCTCGAATTCGTCAAGCGCCATGCTTCCCGCGGACTCCACGGGCGGCAACGCGGTGGGCTCCAACAGCGAGGCCCCTGGCTCGCGTTCCCAGAGGAGACGGTCCTCGGGCGCTCCGTCGGCGTCGAGATACTCGACGTTGACCAGGTGGAGACGGTCCTCGGGTGGGCAGTCAAAGCCCTCGACGCCGGTCACCAGGCCACGGCGATTCCGGACCGTGGCAAGCATGCCGATCCTGGGCACAGTCAGTGGCTGGGCGGTGTTCACGATACTCCGCACGCTGTCCTGACGGCCGCTACAATCGCCCGCTCCCGAGCGGCAAGGAACTGTTCGTACAACTCACGGACTGTAGTGTCGGGCAGCTCTTCCATTGCCCCCAGCATGGACCCGAGCGCCTGTTCATCAATGAAGTGGCTTCCGACCAATTCACCCGGTTGTCCCTCGGGGAACACCTCTGGGCTCCGCGTGTACACACCGGGCGCAGTATCTCGGATCTTCTTGTTGGTCTGATTGCTGATAAGCGTGCGGTTCAGCACCGTATTGACGTCACCGCGCTTGGTCACCCCGTGCCGGTGCAGATACTTGCGAGGGAAGATGTGATGATCGTCGAGATTCTGGAGTTGGATGCTCTCGGCATACTTCCAGTCACGGGCGCCCCCAAGCGCCAAGAGACAGAATATCCCGCTGTACACCGCGCTCGCGAAGCTCGCTGAGTCGCGGACCGTGTACCCACCCGCACCGATGCGCGCGCGAGCCTCGGCGAACACGCTGGGCTCGGCGCCGCCGCTCCAGAACGAGACAAACTCACCGAAATCCTTCCGGGATTTGCTTTCCACGGCGCTGGAATAGCGCTCGAGGAATACGTTGCACCAGTACCACCGTCGCAAATCGGCCCGGGGACCGTCCTCCAGGTGGTGATCTTCGACATGGGCTCGAAGGGCCGCCAGAATCGGGACGAGGCCGAAGCCCGGCAGCCATTTCTTGTCGAAGACCCCGAACCCATCAGGACCGACATTGGTGATTATTTCCAAGGCCCGGTCGATCGCCGCGACGGCGCGGCGCCAGTCGGGTTCAAACCCTTCGGGTCCCAGGTCGATCAGGATGCGGGGTTTGGGATCAAGATTCCGAAGGAGCGCTAGCGTTCGGAGCACCAGCACGCCGAACTTGTTTGTATCAGCCTTGCCCTGTGACCAGTGGTTCAGAAGGCGGTTCTCCTTGCAAGCCTCCTTCCACAAGTCGTGGAGGCGAATGCCTGACCGATAGAGTCTGGCCGTCAGCAGGTCGTAGACCGAGAGCTCGACTCCGGTGGAGTTCAGCTTCTCAAAGATGGCGCAGACTCGCCCGATGGACTTCTGATCCCTCTCATCCACCCTGGGTAGCTCGATGAGCGGGACCTCGAAGCTTTGGAATGCGTTTACCACGTCCGTCCAACGGTCTCTCCACGTTTCACGAAATCGCTGGTGCTCAGTCGGCTCCTTCTCGCGAAGGTAGTCATCGAGGCCATCCCGCCACTTCAGAAAATCGCTGGAGCGGAGGAGCCGCGTGCAGGGAAGCATGCGACGAATCCACTGCGTCTTGAGGTCATTGAGGGTCTCGACGTCGCGCGGAGACCGATCGAAGATGATCTCGTCGTTCTCCTGGTCTTCCAGCAGGAGGTTGAGATCGAGAAAAAACCAACGCCGTTGTCGCGAGTCTTTCAGGGACAGCTCGGGTGCCGTGAGAGCGTAGACGAGCGACGTGAGCCTCTGTTGACCGTCCAAGACCAGCAGGTCGGGTTTGGCTTCGCGCACTCGCGGGCGCGCCCCGCGGAGAAAGACTGGGGCAAACGGCGGATTCTGTGGGTCGGTACGTAGGAGCAGGAGGGAGCCGATGAAGTATTGTCGGACCACTGACCGCAGCAGATCCGCGACCTCCTCTCGCGTCCAGACGAAGTCTCGCTGGAAGTTCGGAAGGCACAAGTTGCCATCGTAGGCCTGCTCGATGAGGCCAACCAGCTTGCGTTTGTCCGGAATGATTTCCATACGGTGTCTCTCACGGAGCAACTGCGAGAATGACGGAGCGATTGCGATCTTGCCCTGCTCTTGGCCAGGCGTGGCAGCCCGCCGCCCTGCAGTAACCCTGGGTCAATTGATCGACCGCTGACGAATCTCAACGGAGCTAGGTAGCCCCTCGCTTCTTCTCCGGCACATACTCAAGCACGTCGCCGACCCCGCAGCCCAGCACCTCGCACAGCGGCTCGAGCGTGGCGAACGTGACACGTTCTGTCTCGCCGCGATTGGGACGATGTACGCGAGGCTCTTGCCCGATCCAGTGCCGGTCGTGAGGACCTAGCTGGCCCCCGTCCTCGCGGCGCGCACCCCCTCAGCCTGATGTCGGTGCAGACGGAGCCGCTCGCCGAAGCCGTATGGCTCGCCGCAACCCCAGCATCGGTCTCAACTCTCAAGCTGGTTCGCGTTCATCAGGTCAGCAACACTCGCCCGCGCGAGGCACGGTTGCAAGGGTCTGACGTATAAGTCGCACAGCAGGAGGCGTCCGAAGGAAACGCGACACTCTGGACCCAATACGTGACGCATCGGGTGATGGCGCCAGGGGGTTGGGACCGCAATCCTCAAGTGGGAATGACGGTAGTCCGTTTTGCGGCACGACGGGATCGAGCAAAGCTGCGGCGACGACCGGGGGCGGCGCAAGAGCCGCAGCGGGGCCCCGGATTGCAGTCCGGCGCAGCGCGAGGCTGTTGCCGCGACTGTGCTTAGGCACGATCTTCCGTCCATCCCCTGCTCATGTCGGTCAGCGAGACCGTCGCACCGCCCCACAGGGGTACCGGAGACAAACCGTGAACGATGAACCCCGGAGGGGAACGAACCGGGGCACCATGACCGGGGCCCCGACCCCGACGGGCACCGGCGGGATGGCGCCAGTCCCGGCGGAAGTGCTGCAGCACGTGCTCACACCACGCGGGCTGTTCACCAACCTGTTGCCCGTTGTGCTCTCAGATGGGCCGCTCGGTCCCGTGGTCGCCGCGCCAACGGCGAAGGTCACCAAGGCCGAGATGGAGGAACGGCGACGCCCCCGGTTCTATCAGTCGAGCAGGCAGGCGACGCTCTACGCCTACGGCGACGGCGTGGACGACTTCCGCGACCCACGCTTCAGCCGGGCCATCCTTCGCCCCACCTCTGACGTTGGATTCACACTGCATCTCCTACGAAACGGGCTCGCCGACGCTTTCTCTGGCCGCGGCTTCCTCTTGAGCCGACACCATCACGGATTCTCCGTGCTGGACCACGGCTCCGTGATCCGCTCCGCTAAGAGTGGGTTCCTACACATCGTGCCGGAATTCACGTTCCAGCCGCAGGCTGTCGACGGAGCTGGTGGCGCCACGGTCTTCGCCTTCGCCATCGAGCCGAGCTGGGTAACGGCCCCGCTCTTCACCATCGGGGCGAAGCTCAAGTCGCACCCCGAAGCACTCCGGTACCTCAAAGTGCGGGTCGCCGACGACCGGTGCCGGCCGGGCTGCCCGCTGCACGGGAAGGCGAAGACGGTTGTGGGCGTCTTCGACGGCTTCGCCGATGCCGACGCGCCGCTCGACTGCCAGTGTCTGGCCGACGAGTTCGTGCCGGTGCCCGTGCGGGTTCGCGACCGGCGCGCGCACCGGGAGCGTGTGCTCGTGGTGCCGGGGCAGCGCCTGGTGCCGGCTGAACGGCAGCGCAAAGTGCTCCGGCTTTTCTCGGACCGCCCGGAACTCGAGCGGTCGGGTCGGGTGTGGCTGGGTGACCTCACCAAAGAGGGACGGGTCCGCAGCGGAGCCTTGCAGGTGCGATATGAGCGCATCCAGCAGTTCCTCGCCCGAGTCGTGGGTAACCCCACGGCGGGCCTCGAGTTCACGTTGCCGACCGGGGGGCCGGCCGTGGTTACGCGCGTGCCCCTCACGGTAGACCTGGTGAGCCGTGCCTGAGGCGCTGAGCGGTTACAGGCTCGATGAGCCCCGGCTCCGGTTCGACTACGAGAACCGGCAGGCAGTTAGCGGCAACCCGTACGACGGGCTCCGCACCCTCGGCCCCTATGATCTGGCCGAGCGGCGCAAGGCCGGCCGCCGGACCATCCGGACTCTGCTGATCGGGCGTGCTAACCAGCGCGAGGCGATGAACGCAGCACGCGCGGCTCTCACCGAGAAGCGACTTGGCCGACTGCACGACGTATTCGACTTGCGTGTCGTCGCGGAGCTTGAGGTGGAGCCGAGCAGCATCAGCGGCGAAGCGCAGGCTTACCGCGCGACGATTCAGGAGTGGCTTTTGAGCCGCATGCGACCGGAGGTGGATCTCGCGATCGTGCTCCACGACGATGAGGAGCACTATAGGAGCCGCGCGAGGGCTGTAAGCCCGTACTACGCATCGAAGGCGGCTCTCCTGCGAGCCGGCATTCCGACGCAATCGATCTGTTACAAGCATCTTGCTCCGGGACATCTTCACACGTTCCGGAGCTTCTATCTGACGAACATTCTGATCGCGTGCTACGCCAAGATCGGCGGCACGCCCTGGGTCATTCAAGCCCCCGACGCAGAGCGTCCGGAGGTGACGCTCGGGGTGGCTACCACCGCGGTCGTTGGCGAGCGGGGCATCGAACGCCTGGTTGGCATCAGCACGATCTTCCGCGAGAACGGAGCCTTTGCCCTGTGGGGGACCACCGCTCCGCAGGGTGATTGGGCCGCCTATGAGACGGCGCTTGAGCGGAGCGTGATCGACGCAATCGATACCTTCGAGAGCCGAGAAGGGCGGCGGGTGCGCCGAGTTGCTTGCCATGTCTCGGGCAAGCGGGCCGGCCGCCGTGAGGTCGAGGCAATGCGCCGAGCGCTGGCCCGCTATGCAGGCCGCGACATCGTTGCCGACTTAGTGCATGTTTCGGACGAAAGCCTGCTCTGGCTCTTCGACGGGAGTGATACGTCACACCGACCAATGCCGGGCATCGTGACGGAGCTGCGGAGCGATGGCTCGAGCGTGCTTCTTCATGTCGACGGGCGGACCGCGGACGGAGCGAAGGCTCGGTTTCCGGTACGACCTCTTCGGCTAACTATCCACAGCGGTATCCCTGACGACGGGGGCGAGGGGATTTATCAGCATCTCTACGACCTTCGCTGGATGAGCTGGCGCGGCGTGCGTGCCGCCAGCCGGCCAGTGAGCGTGGACTATCCACAGCGCATGGCAAAGCTGCTCGCATTCCTACACGCGCAGGAGGACGTCGAGGCGATCGAGATCCTCCCGCAGCTAACCAGCAAGGCGTGGTTCCTCTGAGCCCAGCAGCGGCCCCCGAAAGGGCGTGGCGCCCGCGGCAGCGGGCACCGATCGTACACTGCCAGCCCGCGTTGCAAACAGCACACCGGTGGCGCCATCCATAGTGTGACAATTCCGGACGAGGCCGCCACGCGCGCCCAGCTAGTCGCGACCCTCGCGACAGCAGACACGCCGTTTCGGCTCTGGGCGGCGGTCGTGCTCACGACACAGGGGCGCGGCGCGGACCACGATACCGGCCAGAGCTGGATCGCCGAAGCCAAGGAGCGCGTGCCAGACGAGCCTGAGCACGCCGACATCGTAGCCTACGGATTGCTGGCTGAGCACGGACTGGAGCGCGGGTCAATCGATCGGCTTGTCGCCGCGGCACCAATTCCACACGCGGACGCCGGGCAGCGCGCGCGCCTCTACCAATCGCCGACATACGTCTACCTACTCTGTCGAGGCTTGGGCCGGCACCTGCCTTGGCCGGATCGCCTCCTCAATCAGTTGAACCAGGAGGTCGCGGGGATAAGTACGACGGGAGATCCCGACGTCGTAGATCTCATACTCCTAACGGCCGCCAGGTTCGAGCTTGCGAGCAGCGCTGGGCAGGCGCTTGGTCAAGGCGACTCGGGGAGTTCGTTGCTACGCATCGTGGGCGGTCGAATAGCCGGCGGTGTCCGCTCGACTGATGCTTGTGTGGCGGTGCGCTGGCTACTCGAGCGCTATGGCGATACCTGGCCTGCCGGGCAGGAGGGCGCCGCGCTCCGCGTCGTCGCGCGCGGGTACGTCGAGGCATGCGGGCAGCTACCCGCGGCCGTGCCGTCCCGGCCCGCTGTGAGCGCGATGATGTTGGAGATGATGCTCGCTGCAACGCCGAGGTATCAGTTATTCGCGGTCGGCGAAGCGGAGAGAGCGGCACGGGGACGCCGCCGAGCTGTAGAGACTGCGGCATACACGGCGCTGATAACTCTCGCGGCCGGTGGGCCGATGGCTTGGCTAGTCACACGGTGCCACCTGGCGATCGTCGCCGCGGTTATTGCTGCGGTGTATGCCGTGGCACCCTCGTCGCTCTGGGCTGGCCTCACGGTTTATGGGCGCCCGCGGAGCCTCGAGGGGCTCGGAGCGGCGTTTGCATTCGGTTTACTGTATTATGGCTCCCTCGTCGCAGCTGCCGTCCTTCCGCTTCCTGGACTGATGGCGGTGCTCCTCGGCGACGGCACCGTTTTAGCCGTCGGCGTCGCGGTCATCGCCGGTCTTTTCGTCGCCCTGCAGACCGCACGCAAAAGCGGCGAGGGATAAACAAGCGGCGGCCGTTAACTAAAGAGTCCGATATTTCCTGCAGGCTCAATCCAAATTTTTCAACCTACCTCCCCTACCCTCGATTTCAGCGGGGGGAAGGCGTTCTCTCCCACACCCACGTCCCTCGCGCTCATGATCAAGGCCGAGCCTCGCCACCCGGTGAGGGGCCCCATCAAGGGGGGGGCTTTGATCCCCCGGGGTCATTTCGGGGTGCGCGGTTTCACTCGAGGGCGCAGGCTCGAGGGTCGCGGATTTCACTCGAGCGCACGGACGGTAGTGCGCCGGCGCCGATGTCGCAAACAACAGAGCCCGCAACTGGTCTCCAGTCACGGGCTCGGGGGTTTCGGACGGGCGCGTGGTCGGCTACTCGCGATGCCGCGGGATGCGGAGCCCGTGCTTGCGTGCGATGCCGGCGAGCTGCTCGAGGACCCCGGGCTCGAGCATCCCCTGCGCATCCAGCTCCGCTAGGCGCTCGAGCACCTCGCGCGGCGGCAGGTCGTCGACGTCCTGTGGGGGCGGCTTGACCGTGCGCTGGTCTTCGTTCGCAGCCGAGAGCGGAGCGCAGGCACGAACAAACTTCTTATACATGGCCGGCCTCCTCAGTTGAACAGCAGGTGGACGCCGAACTGCGGAAACCCCGTCGCCCGGGCCTCCTCGAAGGGTGTCCAGGGCAGCGGTGAACCGGTGCACACGAGCACGAGTCGCACCGGGAACATGAAGCCGCTGGCCGGGTCGGCTCCGCCCATCACCGCCAGCGAGAGCGATGGCGGTCCTCGGCCAGCTCGGCAAGTCCAACGCGGATCGGTCATGCTTCCCCCTGAAGTTGCCGGCAGATACGCCGAACGGTTTCGTGGGTGATCGTGAGCCCATGCTGCTCGCGCACGGCCTGGACGATCTTCCGCAGGGGCGTCGAGCCGCACAACGCGCGGATCGTGGTGAGCGCGGCCTGCTGCTCGGCCGCCGGTTCGAGACGGGAGCCCTTGCCCTCCCCAATGACGCGATAGCCGAACGGGACGGGGCCGCCGAGGTAACCGGCCTTCTCCCGCTTCGCACGGCGACCGTTCGCCACGCGCTCGCGCCGGCGGGCGTTCTCGAACTCGGCGACACCTGCGAGGATCGTGAAGAAGAGCTTCGAGACACCGTTATCCGTGACCGGGTCCACCCCGAGATCCGCGACTATCACCTTGACACCCTGCTTCTTGAAGGCCTCGGCCTTCTGCAGAGCGTCGGAAGCCGACCGGAAGGCGCGATCCAGTTTCGCCGTGATCAGCACGTCCCCCGGCTTGAGTAGCGCCACGAGCTCCCGCCCCGCCGGACGCTCCTCGAGCGGGATCGAGCCCGAGACTCCGGGCTCCTGGAAGACGCGGGCGAGCGACTCGTTCCGCACGAGGGCCACGCCCTGGATGACGCGCGCCTGGTCCTCCAGGCTGGTGCCCTTCGCCTGCTCGGCGCTCGAGACCCTGCTGTACCCATAGACCGACATGTGAGAAGGATTACGTGGGCGAGTCACGTTGTCAATATGCTAAAGCGTCTAGACAGCGTTTCAATATTGGTCGTTTGCAGATTGCCAAAGCCCAACAGGCGGGAAGGGAGCCGGGCCTGGAGGCCGCCGTGGCTTCTCGTGGCCTTAACGGCTAATCCTGGAGGCTAAGCTCGAGCAGCGCGGCTAAGCTCCAAGACGGGCAAGGGCTGTCACACTTCAGCCGTCTTCCGGCTGGCGACCCTACGAACCGCCATGCCCGACCACCTGCCACCCGTCGGCCCTGGGACACCTGCACCGTTGAGCTTGGCGGCGATGGCCGCGTAGCCGAGGCCGGCCGCGCGCATCTTCAGGATGCGGCGCCGGTGCTTCCCGGCGAAGCCGTCCGCCCTCGAAGCGCGCTCCCGATTCCCTTCCACGAGGGCGGCTCGCTTCCGCTCGCCAGGGGCAGCCGGCGGGTCCGCCGGACGGCCCTCAAGGCGCGGCCGTGTGACGGGAGCTATCGCAGGATCTTCCCGTCGGGCAGCGCCTGGGATCTTCTCACTGCCGCCCATATCAACGGTCACGCCCCTCGACGTGGTTAGGTCATACCCCAGCGGGATGGAAGCTCGATCTACCCACAGGAGCCAGTGTCGGCCGCTGCAGCAGTACCGTTTGCCGTCGCCGGCATCCACGACGATGATCGGAAGGCGTGGTTCTTGGCGCGGCCTCGTCGCGCTCGCTCGTAGCCTTGCGGCTTTGTGGGCCTGCCTCCAACGCCCCCACTCGTCGCACCCCCACTTTGTCCATTGCGGCTCACCGTCACAGTCATTCCACACGAGCCCTACAGACCGAGCGATCTCCTCCCGCTCGAAGTCGAGAAACAGCCAGGACGGTAATAGATCAGTTACTGGCGGAACTTCTCGCACCCACCGATACGCCGCGAAGACAGGGAGCCCGGGAGGCCGCATCGTCTGCGTGCGCCCGGAATCGATGTGCCGCGAGTCCTCCTCGATCGCATGCCGCGCCTGAAGAGCGATGAAGCCAGGGCTGTACTGCATCGCGAGTGCAACATCGTAGAGCCTGCTCTTGCGCGTATCGTCAGAGGAACGCCTGCCTGCCCAACACCCCGAGAGGTAGCGGCTCACCGCAGGCTCGAGCGGCTCGCTCGGGTCGAGGTACTCCTCAGGATCAGGGTCCCCCCTGCCTCGAACCTGAAACGCGCTCAAATCGCGGAACATCTGGTCGATCAGGCTTACGGTGTCAGGGGACGATTCCTGCTGCGGGTCTTCCGTCTCGTCGCCACAATCACGCTCGACGAAGTCCCGCTCAGCGTCTTGCTCGTCGAGGTCCCGTTCGGCCCCCTGCTCGGCGTGATCCTGGCGCCCGTACACGTTGGCGCGAGAATCGCGCGCATGTCGCGCCGTGATAGCTGCGACCTCCTCCGGGTTCATCACCGAGCAGTCGCGGACGACGGCCGGCGCGAGGTTCAACTCGCTCAATGCCCGTGCAGCCCTGTCTCTGTCCTGCTGCCTGATGGTTCGCTTCAGGTCGGCGCGAGCCTGCTTCATTGCGGCGAGTCGCAGTAACTGCTCTGCGTCCTTGGACGTGCACGAATGGCAGCAGCTCCCGCCCGTCGAGAAGATCGGACCGCGTCGCTTGTGCTTCGGGGTCGCCATGTACCGACTGAGGTACGCTTGTCGCTGTTGCTGCTCCCAGGCCTCGCGAGCTCTGCGGCTTACACGGCTCGGGGGCAAGCCTAGAGCTTTAGGCGCTCCAGCAAGGAAGGTCCTCCACCACTGCTCCTCCCACTCGGTGAACGAGAAGGCTGTCATAGCCCCTGGAACCTGGCATGTCCCGCGCCGACGGCCTGTTACGGCCCCCGCAGACAGATTTTCTACATCTCGTTTACACCGAACGACTTAGCGGCTTCACCCAGAGGTCGAAACAGGGTGGGGGGTGACGGGGGTCGTACGCACTGCAATAACCTCTCGCGGCATGCAATAACACCCGCGTTAGTCAGGACCCACACCCCGTGGGCCACCGAATTACGTCGTTCGAGCGGCGCCAGCGGCTGGGCGTCCCCTTCCCGAGTACTGCCTCCTTCGAATCCCGACGCGCTTCGCGCGCGCGTGGATGATCCTCGCGCGCTGGGGAGCGGATCGGGGGGCGGGCCACGTGCTGGTCCAACCTCGACCCCTTTTGGTCCAACCTCTGGTCCAACTCCGAAGGGATCTAACTCCGCTTCGGTCTTAATGGTCCACCTGGTCCTACCTACCGTAGAACTTGTACCCAGGGAGAGGAGAGGACCTATGTCCCTGCCGATCTTTTAATGCCACCCTACCCCCGGCCTCCTCCCTTCGTGGGAGTCTTGGCCCTTCGAGCTGGGCCGGTCGGACCGCCCCTTGTAACTCGCGCTGCCGAAATGGTCTATCACGGGCCTACCTCGAAAATGAGGTTGGACCGACGTTGGACCGGCGCCCGATCTTCCGGCCGCTCCGGCCTGACCCAGCCGCCCTCGCTCTCCGGGTCGTGACCGTCTGAACCGACATCGCCGCGCAGTACCTCGCGGGCTCCGCCCCGCGCGATCCGACGCCTGATCTCTCAGGCGTCCACCCCATCACCGCGCATCTGGCCCTGTGCTCGTGGCCCTATGCGCCATCTGGAGGAAGAGGGCCCAACCAGTAACCGACTGGCAAGCCCACGAGCACATCCGGCAAGTGGAGCCGGAAGCCATGACCACAACCCCAACCCAACCGCACGACCACGAGTCTCTCACCCCCGCACAGCTCGAGGAAGACGCGATCAAGCGTGGCGCTGATCGAGTAGCCGTCCATGCGCTGCGTCGCGCCCCCCGACATCGAAAGGATGGCTTTCCAAACGCGGTTCTCAACCTGGCCGCCTACGCGGCGGAGCTCGAGACGCTCATCCCACCGCAGGTCCCCCAGCCTGCAAGTCTTCCCGACTCCGTAGCTCCCGAACCCCATGAGCAGGGCGCCCGCAACAGCCAACCGGCCGTGCACGCTGCCGACGTTGGGCTCCCGGCGGTGACCGTCGTCCGCAACCATCACGGCACGCTTACCAAGCGCGCGACCCTAAATACCGACGGCGCGCTCCATATCGCTCCGTCGGCAAGTCTCATCCGCGGTTCTTTCCGCACGGTCCCCGCTCCCTCGCTCACCGATCTCACGCAGATCATTGGTCAGCTCCGCGCGTCGGAGGCGATCATGCACGGCGTCGCGAAGAGCGGTGCGCTCGAGGGAGCCCTGGCCACCGTGCGGGCGGTGGCCGACGGGAAGGCACCGGGTGCCCTGACCCGGACCCTGGCCGACTTCGGATGGCCTAATGGCCCGGGCTATCTCATGCTCGATTTCGACCTGAAGGACCTTCCTGACCACCTCCGCCAGCGCCTCAATCTCTCCGACGACCCGGTCGAAGGCATTCGCCAGCTTCGCGAGGTGCTTCTCGCGGCCATCCCGGGCCTGGCCGAGCTGCCGGCACTCGCTCTCCCCAGCGCCTCTGCGATGCTCTATCGGGAGGATGGCACGCTGCTGCGGGGGCTGACGGGGGTTCGCATGTACATCCCGGTCGAGCGTGCCGCGGACATCCCTCAGCTAGGGAATCGCCTGCACGCGTCGCTCGTCCTCGCGGGCTGCGGCTGGTTCTTCGTCTCTAAGGCCGGCACCCTCGCGGGCCCACGTTCGCTGATCGATGCAAGCGTGTGGAGCCCAGAGCGGCTGGACTTCATCGGTGGGGCAAGCTGTGGGCCCGGTGTCTTGCAGCGGCGCGGCGAACTAATGATGTGGAACGCCGACAGCCCGGCCCGGCTCACCTTCGATCTCTTGCCGATACTCTCCGGCGCCGAATGTGCGCGACACCAGGCCATCGTCGCCGAGCTGAGGACGGCGGCGAAGCCCCAGGCCGAGAAGGCGCGGGCAGACTACATCGAGGAGCGGCGGAAGGGGGGGCACACGACCGCGATCAGCTACAGCGACTCAGGCGAGGTTCAATGGCTCGATGGAAAGCACGAAATCCGGGTCGCGGACGAGTGGGTTACCGCGGACGAGATTATCCAGAACCCTGAACGCTATCACGGGAAACGGTGTCACGACCCGCTCGACCCAGAGGGGTATAGCGGTGACCCGCGGATAGCGACGATCTACACCCTCAACCAGACCGCCGGCCCGGCGATCCACTCCTTCGCCCACGGTGGGGCCACGTATCTCCTGCGCGCGTCCGCCGCGGCTGAGTTCGAGAAGCTCCCGGGCAAGCAGACCGCGATCGAGCGCGCAAACGAGGAGTTCGCTCTGGTCGTCTCTCGTCACCGGCAGGTGCTCTGGCGCAGAGAGGGCAGGGATGCAGAGTTCTTGCCCCTCGATCATTGGCGGACGCTGATGAAGGCGTGGCCGTTCGTGGGGTTGCAGACGTATGCCCAGTGGTGGCTTAGTCACCCGGAGCGCCTGCTGCTTGAAGACGTCGTGTTCGACCCTGCGCTGCGGCCGTGCGCAGTCGTCACCTCTCCCGCCGGCTTGGTCTACAATCAGTGGCCCGGATTCGCCACCCAGCCCTCTACTGAGGGCTCGGACGACTGCATCGTCGCGTACCTTCGCGATATCGTCTGCGCTGGCAACCTCGAGCACTTCCACTGGGTCCTCCAGTGGCTCGCTGCGATGGTCCAGGACCCCGCGCGGTTGCCCGGCACCGCGCTCGTCCTCCGCGGCGGGGTCGGTATCGGAAAGACGACGCTCACTGACATCATGCGGTGGCTCGTCGGCGATCGGCTCTCGCTCATCGAGGAGAAGCCCGGCCGATTGATCGGCGTCTTCAATGCCTCGCTCGAAGGCAAGGTATTGGTCGGGGCGGAGGAGGCGTTCTTCGCCGGCGACCGCTCGACCTACGGCGCGCTCAAGCACCTGATCACGGCGGGCACCTTGACGGTCGAGCAGAAGTACGAAAAGGCGCGCGCCGTGCGAAATATGGCGCACGTGATCATGACCACGAACGAGCACTGGGCCGTGCCAGCGTCTGAATCTGAGCGGCGGTTCACCGTCCTCGACGTGAGCCCCTCGAGACAGCAGGATCGCGAGTACTTTGGCGCCCTGCGACGCGAGCTGGAGAGCGGCGGGGCCGAGCGATTCATGCACCGACTGATGCACGAGGCTGAGATCGACTGGTCGGCAATCGCCCGCCCACTCCAGACGCAGGCGCTCCTGGATCAGCAGCTCGAAAGTATGGACGGCTTCCGTCGCTGGTGGTTGGAGCGCCTCCGCACCGGGCGCCTCCCGGGCGGCGGCAGCACCCCGCGCGCGGAGGAGGTCCACGCCTCGGTCCGGCAGTCGCTCAGCGACCGCTACGAGGCCGGCCGTGCGACCCCGTCCCGGATCGGAGGGTTCGTCAAAGGGATCGGGGCAACGAAGGTTCGCCCCCGGATCGGAGCGTCCCGGGTCTACTGCTACCAGTTCCCGTCCCTAACCGAGGCCCGCGCCGCCTTCGCTCGGAGCCTCGCGGCGACGCCCGAGTGGGACGACGTCGAGGAGTGGCAGCCGAGGGAGCCGATCTCGGGGGAGGCGCTGTGATTGGCATGTGCGCCCACCCAGGACCGCTGGCGGTGCACGCCCGCGGCATCTGTATCGCCACGGACATTCGTGGTCCCAACTGGAACCGCGGATCAGCGCCGATCGGTCGTAAACCGTGCGGGGCCGCACACCATGGTGATCCTGGCAGCGAAGGGGACGGAGCGGTGTTGCCGAAGCCGCCTGCGTTTTTGGCCATTCGACGGGCCGCCCGCCACGGCCGCGCACCAAGAGCAACCTACAGGAGGTACTAGAAGACATGGCATCGCGACGGAAAGAGGCTCGGGTACTGGCCGTGCTCGGGCAATTAGCGATAGAAGAATTGGGCGACGGGGCGACACCCCTCGAGTGGATTCTGGATCGCCTCGAGAGTGGAAACACATTTGTGAACATCGCGTCGGAGATCGGCGAGAGACTCGGCCCTGATTGGCGAGGCCCCGGCACGGAGAGCGGGCGATGGGCTCCAAGCCGTGCCTGGGTGTCGTTCATCGCGCACAGAATGGCGTATGACGCGGATCGGCGAATCGCGGAAGCCCGCAGGAAGGGGGCTTTGGCCACCAGGCTCAAGGTCGCGAGTGATGCGAGCCCCTGGACCACGGCACCGACGCAGCCGGCAGGCCAACGTGCTGCCCGCCGCAATGAAGCCACCCCGCTGTCGATCGTCGCCGACACGCGGGACGGGTGAACCAGTGTTTACGACCCCTCAACCGCGACCGGCCCCATCTCCTCGCCAGCGGCGACCTCAAGAGGAGTGCACGAATGAGTGCGCGAGAGGCCAGGGTCCAACCCCGGAAGACGCGCGGGCTGAGCTGGGGCCGCGCGCACCGCCTCCGCCGCTGCCCACGTTGCCGCGAAGCGTTGGTCCCGACCGGCGTCCCGGGTGATTCGACGCCGCCCTCCCGCCATTGGCGGGTCACGATCAGAAAGGCAGGTACCCAAGGAACACCAGGTGCACACACTCACTGACGTAGAAGCGAATCGGAGTTTGATGCAGAGTATCGGCGCTCGCCAAGCGCAGGCTGCGACGCACGAGGACAACCTCCTCACCCAGCGCGAGACCGCGCACCTCCTCAGCGTATCCGTGTCCTACCCCCGCGCCTCCAGCTGCCTGAAGCACCTGTTGCCGGGCAATGGCCCTCGCGGCCGGCCGCCTCTGCGATACCGCCCCGACGAGGTTCTTGAGTTGGCTCGTAGCGTAGTGAGTCGGCCATGACCAGGACGCCATTTGGCGGCGGTAGACCAGCAATCTCACAGCCTCCCGACCGAGAAGCCGCCGTGCTGGATCGCCAACCCATTGTCGATCGGTGCGGAAACACCATTCCCACACAGTCGCTCGCTAAACTCGCCGCTCACTGGCGCGAAGAAGCGTGCATCCTTCGCCGTCGTGCGGCCGTCCCGCAGGCGGAGGTGCTGGAGACCT